>Ga0114980_10000875_pt1 | contig 21501 bp, 15 predicted proteins | sample S_140806_EF_Meta_FD_87018 | JGI IMG/M metagenome (GOLD analysis project Ga0114980, IMG submission 87018) | Freshwater microbial communities from Lake Simoncouche, Canada to study carbon cycling - S_140806_EF_MetaG | ecosystem: Environmental > Aquatic > Freshwater > Lake | place: Lake...
ACTTTGGATACCTTGGAATGATGTGTGTGGCATCCGCCGGGATGGTCCTCGCTGTTCTCGTCTGCCCTAACATCTCTATCCTTGTGGTCGCACTCCTCTCAACGGCTGCCGGGCTGATCTTGAACAATGAGCTTCGCTTTACCATCGTGACGCTCGGTTCGTCGCTTGTCGGAATAGTTGCCGTATCCACCCTGCGAAATCGTACAGATCTCCTGCGAAGCGGTCTCCTCCTCGCGATTTCAAATGCGTTTCTGATTGTTCTCGCAGGACTTATCGAAGGTGACACCCTCCAGGAACACATCACAGGCGTTCTATGGGGCGTCGTGGCTGGTGGCGTTGCCCTCATGCTCTTCTATCTTGGAGTGGCCATCTTTGAGCGTATCTTTGGTGTTACAACGCATCTGCGACTCTTAGAGCTGGCAGACCCTGCTACGCCGCTCTTGCAAGAATTCCGGATGCATGTTCCTGGAACCTATGCCCACTCGCTCATGGTCGCCAACCTTGCCAGTGCAGCCGCTGAAGCAATTAGTGCAGATGCCCTTCTAACCCGTGTTGCAGCCTACTACCATGACCTCGGCAAAATGAGCCGGCCAGAGTTCTTCATCGAAAATCAAACCGGTGAGAACATCCACGAAACAATCAACCCAAGCCTGTCCGCAGTTGTCCTCGCATCCCATGTCAAAGACGGCATGGAAATGGCGAAGGTTGCGGGTATCCCCGCAAAAGTCATCGATGTCATGTCCCAACACCATGGGACATCTGTCATGAAGTACTTCTATCATCAGGCGACTGATGGCGTACCGGATCGCCTCCTGGAAGCGCAGTTCCGCTACCCTGGACCGAAGCCACAGTCCAAAGAAGCGGCAATCCTGATGCTTGCAGACACAGTGGAAGCTGCCAGCCGCGTTCTGCAGCAGGCAACTCCGCAGAAACTAGCCGAGTTTGTACAGCGGATGATTCAGGACAAGCTCGCCGATGGCCAGCTGGATGAGAGTGATCTCACGCTCAGGGAAATGAAAACCATTGAGACCGTGTTCATCCATATTCTCAGCGGCACAATGCACGGTCGTATCCGCTATCCAGAACAGGATCAGGCGGATGCCGCCCTTGATGCACCGCGCGAATCGCGGAGTGATGATGATCGCTGACTCTGATAAACAAGCACATCGCCAATCACTCATCCAATGGAAACGGGTGCAACGATGACCATTGACTTCTCCAATCCAGCTGCACTGGACCCAGATATACGCAAGGCCATCGGCGATGCAATCAACCTTTTGATCACAGCTCCACGCCTCTTTCCAGTACAACGTACGCTTTTGGTATCCGAGGATTTTTTCAATCGCGCCGAGGTTACGATTGCATTGATGGACGATTCGGTCATACAAGATCTCAATAACACTTGGCGCGGCAAGGATAGCGCGACGGATGTTCTTTCGTGGCCAGCTGTCAATGTGGATGAACATCTTCAGCCATGTCTCGGTGACATCGCGATCTCGCTCGATACAGCCGGTCGTCAGGCTGCAATCCGTATGTGGTCTCTTACGGATGAAGTTTGTCTGCTTGCAGTTCATGGTTTTCTACACCTTCTTGGTCATGATGACGATGAAGATGAAGATGCAGCACGCATGCGTTCCCTTGAGCGGTTTGCGGTGGGGAAGCCACTTACATTGAATGGGGATCACAATGCCGAGGCATGATCCGGTTCCTCATGACAAGCTCGCAGCGTCTGCCAGACGTAACCTCCGGGCTAGTGTCTGGCGACCCAAGCATCCGCGGGAAAGCTTTCGCCATGCCGTGGAAGGGCTTGGGCATGCGTTCCGGACACAGCGCAACATGCGCTTTCACGTCGCCGCCTTTCTAGTCCTCTTTCTTGGAGCCCTCATTCTTCGCATTCCACGTCTTGAAATGATTGCTCTTGTCGTTTGCTTTTCGAGTGTTCTGTTTGCCGAAATGATGAACACCGCTATAGAAGCAACTGTTGACATGATCACGGATCGCTATCATCCAGCTGCCAAATATGTAAAAGACCTTGCTGCAGGTGCGGTTCTTGTCACTGCGACCGCTGCTGCGGTGATTGGCTCGATTATCTTTCTTGGGGCATTAAACATTGATGTCATGCAACGGCGGATGGTCTTTCCAACGACATTTCCTGTCGTCCTTGGTGGGTATCTGGTTCTAATGGTCATCGTGCTTGTTGGGAAGACGCTTGCCGGTCGAGGCAGCGTTCTGCAAGGTGGGGCAATTTCCGGGCATTCTGCAACGGCATTTTTTGTGGCAACGGTCATTGCTGTTTCCTTTCCCGACATTTGGATTATTGCTGGCTCGTATTCATTAGCAGCCCTGGTTGCGCAGAGTCGTGTCGAAGGTCAGATACATTCAAGTCGTGAAGTGGTTATTGGTGCGGTGGTCGCGACAATTATCGGAGTGCTGATTGTCGGTGCCCCAAAATGGCTTGGGACGCGCCTCGATGGAATTGAAGCGCTGTGGCAAGGAGTTCTTACCCGTGTTAGATGAGTCGGTCCAACAGATATTCTGGTTAGGTGGCGGTATTACAGCATCGCTTATCCTCGGCGGTTGCTACACCTTAGGTGACACTGCGCTCATCACAGTACGGGCATCCCGGATCGAGCAGCTAATCAATGAAGGTAAGCGACGCGCCCATCTTGTCAAGAAACTCATTGGCGAGCCAGCCAAGCATGTTGCAGCTGCACAAGTTGGGCTTTCCCTCTTTGCGTTTTCATCCGCAGCGCTTGCGGCTATCGCTGGATTAGAAGTGGCTGACCTGATGGCGCCGGGGAAGCCATCGTTTCAAGCACGGGCGCTCTACGTTGTCGCACTTGTGATGTTGACGGCATTTCTCAACCTAGTGCTGGGGGGCCTTGTTCCGAAGGCATTAGCGCTTTCATCTCCTACAAATTGGTCAATTCGGATGGCGCCATTTATTATGCTGTCCTCCAAAGTCTATGTTGTTCTCTCCGGAATCGCCCTTTGGGCAGCGGGCATCCTTACGAAGCCACTTGGTATCGTCGCCCGATACGAACCACCGTTTATCACCCGGGATGAGTTAGAACAGATTGTTGGTGAAACTGGCAAGACGGGTGAGATTGATGATGCCGAAGCCGCGATCATTACCCGTGTCTTTACGCTCTCGGAGCACGATGCACGCACCGTGATGACGCCTCGAATGGATGTAAGTGCGATTCCAGTGACCGCCAGCCTCTCGGATGCGCTGACAGCCATCGTCGGAAGTGGCCATACACGTATTCCCGTCTATGATGGCACAATCGACAATGTCGTAGGCATTCTCCACGCCAAGGATTTGCTTAAAATCCTCGCCCAACATGTGGAAGCAGAGCGGTACGTACCAGACTTTCATCTGCGACGTATCCTTCGGCCTGCAGTCTTTGTGCTTGAATCAAACCCAGTTCCAGAGCTGCTCACAAGCATGCGACGCAACCAGCAACAGATTGCTATCGTTCAGGATGAGTTTGCCGGCACCGAAGGTATCGTCACGATCGAAGACTTACTCGAAGAGATCGTGGGGGACATTCGGGATGAACATGACGTCGATGAGCCGGCATTTGATGTTGATGTATCGGGGAAGACTATTTTGGATGGTCGAATGCCGATTGAACTGTTTAATGAACGATTTTCTGTGTCGCTGCCGGACGATGATTACAATACGGTTGGCGGCTATGTCTTCGGTGCGATCGGACGCGAGCTTGTCGCTGGGGATGCTGTCGATATTGATGGAGTTAGAATCATTATCATGGCGACATCCGGACGCACAACAACGCTGCGTGTGGAGCCGGTAGCAAACTAATCTTTTAGCGGTCGATCAAGGCGAAGATGGCTTGCGTGTGGCTAATCAACGGGATGCACCACATAAACATACGGTAAAGCCCCCTCTGGAAGTGCAATCCAGAGAGGGCTTTTTGTTTACTTGCCGGACTTTGACAGCAGTTCTTTGATGGCTCTTTCGAGCTGCGGGTCGCGACCAGCGAGGTAGTCTTCCGCCGGCCATTCGACATCGATGTCTGGCTTCTCACCCAAGTTTTCCATTGGGCTGCCATCCTTACGGTACGTTCCAGCCCCTGGCATCCGGGCGCTGGTGCCATCGATGAGAGGGAGTCCCCAAGTCCAAATCACATAGCCTGGAGTTGGTTTGCCTATGAGCGTCGCAAGCCCAGTTGCACGCATGCCGTATGGGAACATTTCCGCATTTGAGAACGAGTTCTCACCCATGAGGACGACAATTGGAATCTTCGGGAATGTGCGCGCTGCCCAATCCGGAGGACCTGACTTTGGATCGCCATCCCTTGGGACATACGTGCTGTATGGTTTGTTTCCAAGCCAGCTGATCAGGCGGTCTCCGATATTGCCACCGCCGTTTTCGCGGACATCGATAACCATCGCGTCCTTGCCTTCAGCCCAGCTGAAGAACTCCTTTTCAAAGGTGTTTTGGTTATCTCCGCCCATACCGGCGATGTGGACATAGCCGATGCGACCGCCGCTTGCAGACTCAACCTGCTTACGGCGGGTATCGATTTTGTTACGGTAGTTAATATTGCTCCAGTCACCCATCGATAGTGCACGGAACGTAACGGTGCGTGCACCATCGCGGACAGGCTTGCTGTTCACAAGAAGGGTGACATCACGGTCGCCGCGGTCCTGAAGGATGTCCCACAGGTTTTCATCAACGCTACAATCTTTGCCATCAATAGCGACAATGAACTCACCTGGATTCAACTTTGTCTTGACATAGCTTCCGGGTGTACGTGGAGGCACGGTGCGGATCTTGATGCCAGGACCATCGTAAGCTTCATCAAATGTGACTCCAAGGTGTTTTACGCCGGTACTGGCGATGGGCGATGCCGCTGGGCCGACTTCGGCATGGCTTGCTTCAAGTTCTCCCGCTAACATGTTGAGGACTGTCGCAAACTCTTCCCGTGTACCAACACCTCCAAGGAGTGGACGGTACGCATCCCGTAATGCCGTCCAGTCACGCCCGTGGAAATTTGGATCATAAAACCGGGTTTGATAGGAGCGCCAGAACTGAGTGAATGCAACAGCACGCAGCTGATTGATGTCCGTTTCGCCACTTGCAGTGAAGGTGACCAAGGGTTGTGGAGTTCCCGGTGTGATTCCCTTGATCGCAAAGATCTGTCCACCTCGCAGGAATGTTGCCGATTTTTCATCCGCAGTCAGTCGCAGCATTCCCGTGCCACCGCCACCTGTGACTTTGGTAACATTCTTGCCATCGAAGGCACAGGTTGTTACGTCACCATTTCCAATAAACAGAATTCGCCCATCCTTTAGGACGGAAATATCTGATGCTGAACCCGGCACTATTTGGCGAATACGGGTCTGGATGTCCGTGAAGTCGATTTCTACTTTTACGTTTTCAAGCTTACCAATAGTCGTTTCACCATCGTCTGCACGAACATCAACCGGCTGAAGTGGAAGCGCGTAAAGTCCATCTCCATCGCGATTACTGGCGAAGAAGAGGAAGCGGCCGTCTGGAGACCATGCCATTTGGCCATGAAAGCTCGCAAGGCGCGTGACGTTTTCAGCGGGCTTGCTTGCATCGAGGGGCGCAATATAGATGTCTGGATTGCCTGTGATTGTCGATTCCCGGGAGTACGCTACAAAGCGGCCATCCGGGGAGAAACTGGAAAACCCTTGATGCGCTGAAGGAACAGCAGCGACCTTTTTGGTGTCAGTTCCATCGAGAAGAGCTGTGTAAAGCCCAGCAACATCACGTGATCCACCTACCCAAAAGCTCACACGCTTGCCATCCGGAGTCAACTTAGGTGCCGAAACCGCCTCTGGCTTGCTCCAGAGTGGTGTGACACGCTTAGATGTGACATCAACGGAATAGAGTTTGTCATTGCCATCCCGGTCGGACACAAACAGAATCTGTTTGCCATCAGGTGTCCAGACAAAGTCGCGGTCGTACCCAATCCAATCTGTAATCCGCTCCGCGAGATCTACATTACGGCCCTTACCTTTATCGATCGGAGCTACCCAGATATCGTTATTGACGAGGAAGGCAACCTGTTTACCATCCGGGCTTGGCTCCTGTTCCGAAACCTGGTTATTGCTGATAGACCATCGGCTGATGGGGTTTGTTTTGTCATCTGCGGTGCCTGCAATCAGGATGAGTTTTCTTAGATCACCGCCGGTCGCAGGACGAATGTAGATGTCTTTTCCGTGTGCAAAGACAATGTCACCTGTTTTCGCAGCAAGGGAAGGGTAGCGAACACTGCCACCTGTGAGAGAAGTCAGGCGCTGTGCTTTACCTCCATCCACCGGGATACTCCAGACATTCGGCGTTTTATCTGCATTATCAGTCCACTTGAGAGGCGCCTTGCCAAACCACTGCGCGTTTGGTGTCTCTTCACCCGTAGTCACGCAGATGACAGATTTGCCATCGGGGGTCGGTCTGGGCCAAAGGTATTGCTGTTCGCCACTGGTTATGGCGGTGCGCTTCTTTGCCGCGATGTCAAAGCGCCAGAGCTGGCTTGCAGCAGAACCGCGGTAGCGTGGGCGAGTCCACGGAAAGCCATCCCGTGTATAGACAACCTGCTTGCCTCCGGCCAGTGGAGCCGCGCCACCGATACGTTTGAAGTCCTCAACAATGCGCTGAACTTTGAGTGAATCCACTTGAACTGTGTAAATGCCCGGGACATTGGATTCCCGGTTTGCTGAGAAGTAAATGGATTTACTATCAGGGGTCCAGTCGGTAGGGACCTCGGATGCAGGCGATTTTGTGACTCTGCGCGGAGTGCCTCCCGTGCTTGGGACGATAAATATGTCGCTGTTTCCATTACGATTGGATGAAAATGCGATCCACTTACCATCCGGAGAGAACACAGGATTGCCATCAAATTCGGCATGTGCCGTGAGCGGGGAAGCGGTTCCTCCCGTCGACGCCGCGATGTAAACATCTCCGCGCCAGCTGAAGGCAACACGCTTGCCATCCGGTGAGAGGGAGGGGGCCTGCGCACCGTGGATAGTAACATCCTGTGCGTAAGCAAGCGATGGAACGGCGGCGATGCCGAGAGCGGTTAGAGCAGCAAGCGTCTTCATTTTTGAAGTCTATCGCAGTGCACATTTGTGCGTCATATTCATCCTGTTATTCGTCATGAATTGCTGTTACAAGCCAGATTCATCGGAATTCATAAATGCAGTGCTTTTCCATCGGCGCATTTGCACAATTTGCCTATACCAGAGACGTCTTGGTTTGCAGTGAAGAGGTCGAGTTGCTCGAGGCTGTAATATGTACGTGGTCACATCCGGTGCCCACCATCTATTACTATGTCAACTCATCTCGATCCCTGTGTCCTCGTTCTGTTCGGTGCGACTGGCGACCTTACCCGCCGGAAGCTCACTCCAGCGCTCTATGCTCTTCACTGTGATGGCCACCTGCCGGCTGGTTTCCAAGTAGTAGCGTATGGTCGCCGTGACAAAGATGACGCATCCTTCCGCACTGATCTACTCGCACACATGCATCAGTTTGCTCCAAAGGCGGAGATGTCCAAGTGGGATGAGTTTGCAAGTCAATGCTTTTATGTGCGCGGGGAGTTCGATGTCCAAAATGACTACGATGTCCTTGCTGCACGGTTGGCGGACCTCGATGAAAAAGCTGGCCGTCAGCGAAATCGGCTGATGTACCTTGCCATTCCACCTGAGCAGTACGAGAGTGTTGTCGGCAACCTCGGTTCTGCCGGTTTAACTAAGAGTGAAGGCACCTGGACCCGCGTCATCATCGAAAAGCCATTTGGCTACGACTTGCAAACTTCACGGCACCTCAATGATTCCCTCATGACGTGGCTGTCCGAGGATCAGATTTATCGTATCGATCACTACCTCGGGAAAGAAACCGTTCAAAACATCCTTGTGTTCCGATTTGCCAACGAAATCTTTGAGCCGCTTTGGAACCATAAATATATTGAGAATGTCCAAATCACCGTCGCAGAACAAATCGGTGTTGAGGGCCGTGGGAACTTCTTCGACCAGACGGGCATGACGCGCGATGTGCTGCAAAACCATGCATTGCAGATACTGTCTCTGATTGCGATGGAGCCTCCGGCTCGCTTGGATGCGAATGCCATTCGGGATGAAAAAGTCAAGGCGATTCGCTCGATCCGGCCCGTTGCGCACGATGAAGTACCGCACATGTCGGTTCGTGGACAGTATGCTGGTTACCGCTCGGAACCAGGTGTCGATCCACATTCATCCACGGAGACCTATGCTGCCCTCAAACTTCATGTCGACAACTGGCGCTGGGGTGGGATTCCCTTTTACGTGCGATGCGCAAAATCGATGCCTCGGCGTGTGACCGAAGTTGCCGTGCAGTTCCGAGCAGTGCCGCAGGTTCTGTTTGCGAAAATGAACCGCTCCGATGTACGGCCAAACATGCTCGTTATTCGTGTTCAGCCGGATGAAGGTATTCACCTCGAAATTGGAGCCAAGGAGCCAGGCCCGACCATGGCCCTCCGGCCGGTAAACTTGGACTTCACTTATGGAAGTGCGTTTCCAAATGCGCCGATTACGGATGCCTATGAGCGTCTGTTGTTGGATGCAATTCGTGGGGATGCGAGTCTCTTTGCGCGCGGGGATGAAGTTGAAGCGGCATGGAAGCTCCTGACACCAATCCTTGAGGCATGGGAAAAGCATCCAACAGATGTGATGCCATACTTTGCGGCGACATGGGGCCCGGAAAAAGCAGATTCACTGCTTGAACACGGCGCCAAGTGGCGGGAGCCATAAGATGAACATCACGGCATCCAGACCAAAAGTCGTCATCATCGGTGGCGGCTTTGGTGGCCTTGCCGCAGCACGCGCGCTCAAAAATGTGCCGGTTGACATCACACTCATCGACCGGACCAACCACCACGTCTTTCAGCCACTTCTGTATCAGGTTGCCACGGGCGGTTTGTCGCCTACGGAGATTTCTGCTCCTATACGGACGATTCTCAAAGATCAGCAAAACATTACGGTCATTATGGCGGATGTCACAGCTGTGAACCGTGTGCAGAAACATGTTGTCCTTTCCAGCGGCTCGCCCATTAACTACGATTATGTTGTCGTCGCATCCGGTGGGCGTCACCACTACTTTGGACATTCCGAGTGGGAAGCGCTTGCACCAGGACTAAAGACTCTCGAGGATGCCAATCGGGCACGAGAGCGCTTTTTAGGTGCATTTGAGGCTGCGGAAAAGGCTGAAACCGATGCATTGCGGAAAGAATGGCTGACGTTTGTCGTGGTTGGTGGTGGGCCTACGGGCTGCGAGCTGGCGGGTGTGCTTCCTGAAATTGCGCGAAAAGCACTTGCGGGAGAATATCGCAGCTTTACGCCGGCTGAGACGCGCATTATTCTTATCGAAAACAGTGCGCATGTCCTCGACAGCTTCCCGGATGATCTCCGTGTCTGCGCAACGGCCGACCTTACGGAACTTGGCGTTGAGGTCATTCCACTGCGTAAGGCAGCTGATATTCAGGCTGACCATGTAATGCTCGATGACGGCACGCGCATCCCGTCTCGAACCGTGTTCTGGGCTGCTGGAAACAAGGCTGGTCCAATCTGTGTGACGCTTGGTACGGAACAGGACCGAACTGGCCGCGTCGTTGTCACGCAGTATCTTCACTTGTCCGATGATAATTCAGTTTTTGTAATTGGTGATGCTGCCCACGTGCAATGGCATGGGGACATGGCCGTTCCTGGAGTTGCACCGGCTGCACGGCAAATGGGTGAATGCGCTGGAAGCAACATCGGGAAACTGGTCGCGGGAAAATCGGACCTCCTGAAGTTTTCCTACATCGACAAAGGCTCGATGGCCGTGCTTGGCCGAAACAAGGCGGTTGTTGTTGCGGGTAAGCTGCACTTTCATGGTGCTATCGCTTGGTTGATGTGGCTTTTTGTCCACATTTTGTATTTGGCTGGCTACCGAAATCGCCTCTTGGTATTGCTTGAATGGGCATATGCCTATGTGACTTACCGGAGAGGTGTCCGGTATCTGATAAAGGAACGCGTAGATTAATGGACGAGCGTGAACGAAGCTGGTATGCAATGGATGATGGTGCGACACTCGGTCAGTGTGGACCTGGTAAGGGGACGATTATCGCGGATGCTGAATACGGTAATCCTGCCGACACGGACGATGCGGATGCGCGTTTGACACTTGAGAGGCAGCGGGATGGTACTTTTATCCTCACGGGACAAGTGTATCCCTGGGCATTTGGACAGATGTTTGCGGCGACCGAGACGGAAGCAGATGGCGTCGCTGAGCTCATCCGCAAGCGTCTAGAAGTTCTTTCGACGGCGATTCCGGATGACGACGAGCGTGACCTCGTCATTAAGACTGCGAAGCTGCAGCAGCTTTGTGCTGATTTTGAGGCGGATTATCCTGCCATCTAGTCAGGTGAACTACTTACGGTAGATCTGCCCACTTCGGGATCCGGTAGGTCTACCAGCATCATGTGCGAGCGTTCCATTGACCCATACCTGACTGATACCGGTCGCTCGTTGCCGTGGCTGTTCAAAGGTTGCAGGTGAGCCCACGGTTTCTGGATCCAACACAACAACATCCGCCTTGCAGCCAATCGCGATACGCCCGCGGTCAAGCCAGCCAAGCCGCGATGCAGGTAGGCTTGTCATTTTTCGAATGGCTTCCTCAAGCCCGATAATCTTCTTTTCCCGAACGTAGTGCCCGAGGATTCTGGCGAATGTCCCGAATGTTCGAGGATGCGGTTGCTCACTGCTTCCATGGTGTGTGATATCGGTTGCGACAGAATCGGATCCAATCATCACGCGGGGATCCTGAAGGACATATTCAACATCTTCGTCGGACATCGCGTGATGCACAGCTGAAATCCATGGACCTGGTGTCGCGAGAAGGTCCAGAACAAAGTCCTGTGGATGTTGACCAGTGTTGGCAGCCAGCGTTTCCAAGGAATGCCCGATGTAATCTGGGTGTGTAGCACATGTCGCAATCTTGATGCGTGACCAATCGTGGTGCGACATCTCAGCATGAATTCGCTCCCGATTTCCGGGTGTGTTGATCAATTCTGCCAAGGCTTCTGAGTCAGCAGCATTTGCCCAGCGCGGTAGGACGATGGTTTGCAGACTGGTCTGGTAGGCGGTGTACGGGTATTGATCAATATGGATGTCGATTCCATTTGACTGCGCTTCTGTAACGCGGGCTAATGTACGCCGGACCGCCGTCCAGTTCCGTCGTAATTCTGCTTTGTGGTGACTTAGCTGAAGCGATATCCCCGCATTCGATGCGACGCTGATTGCTTCTTCGACAGCAGCTTCGAGGTGATCACCCTCATCACGCAAATGCGTTGCATAAAAGCCTCCAGCCGCAGCAACAACCTTTGCGATGGAAGAGAGCTCGTCTATGGAAGCATAGGCACCCGGAATGTACTCAAGCCCGGATGACAATCCAACAGCACCCGCTGCCATTGCGTCTTCGGCATCACGGCACATTTGGTTGAGCTCCGCCGCATCTGGCGCACGGTTAGCGGTTCCCATGACACGTTTTCGGAGTGTTCCGTGTCCAGCAAGGGATGCTACATTAAGAGCCGTGCCATTATCGGCCACACGTGTCAGGAATGATGACAAATCTGTCCAGTCCAGCGTGACACCGTAGCGGTCAAGAGCGCGGCGTTCGAGCTTGAAGTCATCTGCCGGCGTTGCAAGGCCGATGGCGATTCCACAGTTACCAAAGACTTCACTCGTGACACCTTGAGATAGTGAGCTCTCCATCCCTGGAAAGATCAGGACGTTAAAGTCGGAGTGGGTGTGGATGTCAATAAAACCGGGACACAGAACCTTGCCCTCACACGGAATCGTCTCGTAGCCTTCGCGTACCGGGACTTGGGTTGGTTGTGGAATGACATCGGTGATGATGTCGTTATCGATGTAGACATCCGCCGTAAAGCCAGGGCTTCCACTGCCATCAACCACGATGGCATTCACAAATCGAATTTTTGACATTTTGATGCTATGCTCCGGCGCTGTTGGAATCCGGACCAGAGATCGCCCACTGTGCTGCAACCAGCTCGGCGTACTTTCCACCGGCAGCCAGGAGCTCGGTATGTGTGCCTTGCTCGACAAGACGACCGTGTTCCATTACGAGGATGCGGTCTGCATCCACGACCGTTGACAACCGGTGAGCGATGGCAAACGTCGTACGTCCTTCGGCAAGGCGTGCCAGCGACTCTTGAACAGCGGCTTCCGTTTGTGTATCAAGCGCGGATGTCGCCTCATCGAGGACGAGGACCTTTGGATTCTGAAGAATAGCACGCGCGATGGCGAGGCGTTGCTTCTCACCACCGGAGAGCTTATAGCCTCGTTCGCCAACCATGGTGTCGTAGCCATCTGGGAGTCCCGCGATGTGTTCATGGATTGCGGCTGCACGCGCTGCATCTTCGATTTGTGCATCCGTCGCATCCGGATTTCCGTAGCGGAGATTTTCCTTGATCGTGTCGTGGAGGAGGTAAGTCTCTTGGGTAACCACGCCAACAAGGCGGCCAAGATTTTGGAAGCTGATATTTCGGATATCAACGCCATCAATGGAAACTGTTCCAGACAAAGGGTCATGCAGCCGTGGAATAAGGAAAGCCATCGTGGTCTTACCTGCGCCACTCGCTCCGACGAGGGCCACACGCTCTCCCGGCTTTGCGGTAAAGGTTACATGGTCCAGAGTGAGGTCAGTTGAGTCAGGATCGTGTTTGAACGTGATATCGGTGAAGGATACTTCGCCCTTTGCCGTGGCGATATCGACACGGATTGGATTCGCCACTTCTCGAATGTCGTGTTGCATATCGAGGTATTCGTACACACGGTCGAAGAGGGACATTCCGCTAATGACTTCAACCTGGATGTTCATCAAGGATGTCAGTGGAAAGAATAATCTGGATTGCAGTGCGGTGAACGCCACGATGAGGCCGATCGTCAGACCACTTCCATTTGGCTGCGCCATAAAGTAGCCGGCAAGCCAATACACCAGTGCTGGAGTGAGCTGAAAGGTGAGTGGTATTAGATTGAAAAAGAGGCGGAGAATCGACATCGACCGAATCTGTGTTGCCGTCAGTGCATCATTTTCAGTGACAAAGCGGTCAAGAGCCCGCTTGGACTGACCCGTCGTTTTGAGCAGCAAAATGCCGCTTACGGACAGCGTCTCCTGCATCGTGCTTGATAGGTCAGCATTCTGCTTTGCAGACTGCGTTCGCAGGTCACCTAGCTTTATCCCGAGGCGTGCAGACATGAGTGCAAACACGGGGAGGATGCCAACCGAGAGGAGGGTTAGCCGCCAGTCCATCACGATCATTCCGATGAGCGTTGATATCGCGATGGCGACATTGCTGAGGAAGTTAGCGAGCGTGTCCGATAGGACGCCTTGAACACCCGCAACATCTCCAATCAGGCGGCTCTGTATCTCTCCAGTGCGGGTGGATGTGAAGAACTTGAGGCCCATCCCCTGTAGATGTTCAAAAAGACGGTTGCGGATGTCCTTGAGGATGCGTTGTCCAAGTAGAACGCTAAGGTAGCCGTAAGCCAGGTTGAATGCTGTCGAGCCAAGAGTCGCTACGAGCGTCAGGAGTGTGTAGTGGGTGACCACGTCTAGGTTTCGTGGTCCAAACCCTTCATCTACAATTTTTCGGATGTAGTAGGGGGGTAGGATGCCTGTTGCAGCACTTGCCAGCACTAGCACGACAATAAGTGCCAGTGTCGGCCTATGTTCTGCAAAAAGGGCAACAACCCGCTTTACTGTCTGCTTGTTCATCCCCTTTTTCGAAGGGGCCATTGGTGTTCCGGGACGCATGCCTTAGCGTACCGTGGATGAACCTTCCGTGACTGTTGATGCCTTGTCTACCGGCACATCGGTGAGTGTTGTCTTAGTGCCACTTGGCCATGTGACTTCGACGGACTTGATCCTGGTATTGGACCCAATGCCCACGTGAACACGAACATCGGATGCGCTCAAGTAGGAGCCATCAGTCTGGCAATGTCGCAGCAATGTCTTGCCATCTGCGAGTGTGATGCGGACCAACGCCCCGTGCCCGCTTCGAGGAGATTTTGTACCGACAAGCGTCAAGCGAACGTAGTGCCCAGCATTCTTCGTTTCGTTGTGCAACAGCACGGGTTTACCTTCACTGTCGACCACGAGGGCATCTACGAGGCCATCATTATCGTAGTCACCAACCGTCAGGCCACGGCCTACGATTGGTGCCAGCTTTCCGACACCACTAGTAGCATTTCGATCTTCGAAGCGTTGCCCAGCCATGTTTTGCATGAAGAAGATGGGCTGCGGGTACGTGGAGGACTTGTCCACATCCGCGATGTTGTCCTGAACGTGACCATTGGATAGCAGAAGATCAATAAAGCCATCGTTGTTGGCATCGAAAAACTTGATGCCAAAGGTAATGAATGGCTGCACGGTATCCGAAAGGCCGGTCATGGTGGATTTGTCGATAAAGAATCCACTACCTTCGTTATGATAGAGGGACTTCACTTCATGGCTGAAGGTTGCGACAACAATGTCAGGCTTGCCATCATTGTCGTAGTCACCCCAGTCAATGCCCATGCCACCGTGTGCGCGACCTTCGCCATCGTAGGCGGTCCCAGAGTTTGCCCCTTCGTTTGTAAACTTCATCCCAGTGTTCTTTAGGAGATCTCCAGGAAGCTCATCGTTAGCGATAGCAATGCTGTCGTGTCCAGAGAAGTCAAAGTCGAGGACAGCGACGCCAAGTCCGCGGCCAGATACCTTCTTTGCACCGCTTGCAACAGACACATCTGAAAAGTTCCCCGGCGCTTTGGCTAGGAAGAGTGTTCCGCGTTCCGGATCGTAGAAGCGGGGTCCGCAGGAAGACATGATGCCGTTGAAGGAACACAGCTGCGGCATCACCTTAGGGCCAAAAATAGCATAGTTTGCGACATAGAGATCGAGGACGCCATCTCGGTTGAAGTCTGCAAAGCTGGCGCTCGTTCCCCAAGGTTGTTTGGTAAGCCCGCTACCTGCGGTGACATCGGTGAACTTCTTACCGCCCATGTTCTTGTAGAGACGACCATCCCGGTAACCGGTCAGATAGATGTCCTGAAAGCCATCGTTGTCGTAGTCACCAACTGCGCATCCAAGGAAGTAGCCTTGTGGATTACCGAGGGCTGCCGGGTCTTCTGTGAACTTACCTTTACCATCACCGCGGAAGAGGGTGGTCTTCTTTCCGACAAGCAGAATGTCGAGGTTGTCATCGTTGTCAACATCGATGAAGGCTGCGCCATTCCCAATCGTCCCAAGAATCGTGAGCGGGCGCTTCTCGCGTGGCGTCCAAGAGTAGCCACCAATGCCTGACTCTTCTGTGACATTTACGAATTGGACATCTGATGTAACAGCAGGGGCGGATATCGTAACCGGTTTATTCGTACATCCAGTAGCGGATACAGCGGCGATCACGGACGCGGCTACGGCAAGTTTTACTGACGGTTTCACGCTGAGAGCCTACCTTTTTTTGGTTGATTCGTTGACGATTTCGGTCGATGCAAGGGCATCATTGAGAGCCTGTAAGCCAACCTTCGCTTTCTTAGGGTCTTTACGAAGCATCATAGCGGCATCCCGGTGGAGCATGGCTTTGTTGTTCTCACCACCGGATTCTAAAAGTGCGGCGAGTTTATCGTGGAGATCTGGCTTCATTGGTTCGCGGCGGAGGAGGTCATCGAGGAAGTTACGCTTTTCCATATAGATGGTCAGCTGGCTAAAGCTTTCCTGCGCATTTTTGGCGTCGTTGAGTCTGCCTGACAGTCGGTACGCGGTAGCAAGATCTTTTGTTGCGGCAACGTGGAACATGTCATCGGCGACGACGGCTTCAAGGTAGGGAATTGCTTCCTTACCATTTGAATGTTGGACGAGGAGACTGCCAAGGCGTGCCATCGCAGCAATAGCGCGGGGTTCTAGCTCAAGCGACCGCCTCAGCAGGCGTTCGGCTTCCGCTTCGCGTTGCGCATTACGTTTTGAGTCGAGGAGGACCGTGGCGAGCTGAAAGTGTGCTTCGGGGTCATCTGGAATATCTGCAAGACGCTCTTTCAGGAGTCCTTCTGCTTCATCCCAGCGGAAGATTGCGCGGAGGGCATTTGCGTACGAGATGGCAAAGTCTGTTCGTTTAGGCGCAAGTTTTTTAGCTCGCGCGAAGGCATCAACGGCAGCACCGAAGTTTAGACGTTGGTTGTAGTGTGCGCGCCCAAGGCCAACCCAAGCGGTAGCGTTTTCTGGTTCCAGCGCTGTGGCATCGGTGTAGACTTTGAGCGCAATGGGGAAGAGCGACTTCTCCAATGCTACTTGTCCCATGCCAAGAAGCGCTGGCATCAGCTTCGGGTTTCGTTTAATTAGTTCCGTGTATTCAAGGCCAGACTTCGCAAACTCGCCCTGCAGGCGGTGCGCTTCTGCCATGATCAGACCGGCTCGAACATTGTTTTTGTCTTTGACGAGAATGTCTTCGGCAATCATGCCTGCTTCGACTTGCCTTCCGTTTTTTATCAGGGCTTCTGCCCAGAGAAGGCGTCGTTTTGGGTCATTGGGGGTTGCTTTGAACCACCCCTGACGGGTGGCATATCCGGATGTCTCGGGAGAAGATTCTGCACGCGAGGCAATCCAACTGTTGAGGAAGGAGCCTTGCGTTCGGTTTGCAATCAGTCTTGCTGGTCCATCAGGTGCGATTGCGCGTGCCAGTTCTGGTAACGTAGATGCTTGTGTCAGTGGTTTACAGCGTTCAATGGCTTCCATCGCGGCGGACTTTGATTCAACGCGAGAACGTGCGAGAGAGAGAACACGACCAGACTGTTCCCTGTTTCCACTCACTGCGAGAGCAGCTGACCAAGTAAGCCAAATGTCAGGCGAAGATTCGCCAGCTGCCACGGCACGTTCAAGGTATTTAGCAGCGGTTTCGAAGTCACCCGCCTCTGCGTGTCGTCCGGCTGTTAGGGCAAGCAACGATCCATTGTTTGGATCTTGGTGCAACATTTCTTCCAGCTCAGGAAGATATGCCTCACGCAGTGTTGCTTCGGAATATGCTTGGCTGACGAAATAGAAACCGCCCCCGACAAGAAAAATTCCAGCGAGGGCGGCTATCGTCAGTCGTTTTACCAGCAGGGCTGGATTCGACTGTTTCTTCATGACTTAACGGCTACCAAAACCACCATTCATCTTTTGCATTTGCTGTTGGACGCTTGATGGTGCATTGGGTGGAGGCGCGGTCATGCTTGCAGGCAGGCCGCCACCGGATGCGCTCCCACCACCAGCACCCATTCCACCGGATGGTCGGAGAATCTGACCGGAGGTGGATGCATCTTGCGATGCTGTCGGGGCTGGTGCTGGCGCTGGTGCAGCAGCTTCCGGCTTATTACAGCCAGAAACTGCTACAACAGCGAAGCTACAGAGCGTTAGAGCAACTAACGTAGTCTTCATTTGCACAGTTATTCCTACGGGGTGTAGTTGGTCTGTGGCTTGACGAGCTTGAAGAGACGCCAGTCGTTCTGACGAACAGCGGCGAAGCCCATTGCCTTTACGTGACCATCTGCGAATGCGTAGTTGGACATTCCGCTGTGACCCTTTGCAGTCAACTTACCGTTGTCGTTGAAGTCGCCAGCACACTGTCCGGAAGCATCCAAGTCAGTGTTGTTCTTGGCCGGCTTGTTACGTCCAGCAAGCTTCCATGTGTCACAACCTGTAAACAGGGAACCCCAAGGAGTTCCGATGTAGAAGGTTTCTGCTTCGCCGTCACCGTTTCGGCCCCATCCTTCAACGAGGGAGATGGTGTCAGCTGGTGCATCGAATGCAGCGAGGGATTTGCCCTGGCCCCATGCGGACATACCGGTGTTTGGGTCATCCCATTGGCCGCGCGCGGTTGCTTCTGCAGTACAGATCTGGCCAACGTAGCCGTAAGAACGCTTTACCATAGGGCGACGGCGCTGGTAATTGCCATCGTAGAAGTCACCCAAGCCACGTACAGGGCGAGCGACAGAGTCGGATGGGCATCCGGAGATCCCGTCATTCTTCAAGTAAGGGATCAGTTGGTGCTCGTAAGGAACAACACCCGTGCCTCCACCATTGATGCCAACACCGTTGTCAACAAAAGCGGTTGGCATAACTTCGTCAAAGTCCTGTGCGTACATCATCAGACCAAGTCCGAGCTGCTTCAGGTTTGACAAACAGGATGCTTGACGAGCCTTTTCACGTGCCTGTGCGAAAACTGGGAACAGAATCGCGGCCAAGATAGCAATAATTGCAATAACGACGAGGAGTTCGATGAGCGTAAACGCTCTCTTTGTACCCTGCATGGATTACCTCTTCTAAGAATGCGGATGCCACCCTGCGTTGGACGTGCATCGCATTCAAATAAATATGAACATTCCGAGTATAATCGCGCACTTGTGGAAAATGCAACAGGCATTGACATTTTTATCCAACCGGTTGGGTAGGTTGGGTAATGTGCCTTTCGGTTCGTCTCAATTGCGGCATGCGACTAAAATAAAGACTTTTCCGGCCTAGTCCGCCGTGTGCAAATAGGTTGGCCAATGTATTGGTTTGCCGTAGTGACTAAAGTAAACTAAAAATTCTGGTATCTCAACATCATCTTGGCAATGGAGTCATCGCGTTGAATCGTACATTGTTCGGTCTTTTGGGGATTTTCGCTGTGGCATCCACCGTGGTTGCCGGGCAAGTTACGCCGCAGGCAAAGCTGCCATCGGCAAAGGTCGGTAGTCCGGAGGAATTGGATTTTGAGAAACGAATCCGCCCCCTCCTTCACAAGCACTGTGTGCCTTGCCATAATGCAAAGACAACGCTCGGCGGGCTTCGCCTTGATACGGCGGCTGGTGCAGTCAAATCCCTGTTTCCGGGTGATGCAGTCGCAAGCCCGCTCGTACAGGCCATCCGGTATGAAGGCAAGCATAAAATGCCGCCATCCGGCAAGCTGCCTGCTGCAGAGATCGCAGCCCTAACCGGTTGGGTAGCATCCGGCGCGCACTGGCCCGAGTCGCTTGCTGCCATCAGCTCGACATCAACCCACTGGGCATTCATCCCAGCGAAGCGCTTCGTGGCTCCTAAAGTCGCGGGTGCAGCTACGAACATAGATGCCTTTCTCCGGGCACCCGTGATTGCCAAAGGGCTAAAGCCTGCTCCGCGGACCGATAAGCGAACGCTGATTCGGCGGGCATACTTCGATATAACTGGCCTTCCGCCGGCACCATCGGATGTCGAAGCATTCGTCGCTGACAAATCCCCAGATGCGTTTAGCAAGGTCGTTGATACATTGCTTTCCAGTCCTGCATTCGGCGAACGCTGGGGCCGGCACTGGCTCGATGTGGCCCGCTACGCGGATTCAAATGGCCTCGATGAAAACCTCGCGCACGGCAACGCTTTCCGCTACCGAGACTGGGTCGTAAAGGCGCTCAACGAAGACCTCCCGTATGACCGCTTTGTCCAGTATCAGGTCGCGGGCGACTTGCTAGCGCCAAAGACCGATACAGAGCGGGCTGACATGCTTACCGCGACCGGTTACCTGTCGCTCGGGCCAAAAGTCCTTGCAGAGCAGGACAAGCCCAAGCTTGTGATGGACATCGTGGATGAACAGATTGAGGTTGTTTCCAAATCCGTGATGGGCGTTACGATTGCTTGTGCACGCTGCCATGACCACAAGTTCGACCCGATATCGACAAAGGAATACTACGCCCTTGCCGGCATCTTCAAGTCGACAAAGACGATGGAAAACCTCGGCTTCGTCAGCGCGTGGAATGAGCGGGCTGTAGAGACTGGGGATGCCAAGGTATCAGCGGCCAAATTTGAGTCCGATGTTCTTGCCCCACTGCGCGTCAAGGCTGAAAAAGCTAGGGTGTCCGTTACGCAGGCGCTCACGGCAAGCGGAGGCGCTGCCATTGCAGCAACATCGTTCACGAAAGGCAATGTTGCCAAGGATGCGTACGGTCCCGGGTCCATTAACTCAGAAGGCTCCCCGGCGAACATCGAGTACAAGCTCACTGTCCCGGCTGCAGGCGATTACAAATTTGCGTCAGAGTACGCAAGCAACGAAAGCCGTTCCGTTGATGTTTTTGTCAATGGATCAAAGCAGCTCTCAGGCGTCGCTGGACGTGATACTGGTGGCTTCCGGGATGACCGTAAGGCGTGGGATGTTCTAGGAACAGTCAAGCTAAAGGCTGGCGAAAATGTCCTCCGAATTACACGGGGTGGAGCGATTCCACACTTCTTCCGATATTTGGTCTTACCTGCCGGCACATCTGATATTGCAGCTCTCCAGACGATAGCTGAAAAGGCTGACAAAGACCTCGCTGATGCGGTTGCAAAGAAGCCTGTGCCGATCTTTGTGATGGCGGTTGAAGATGCGAAGCCTGAGGATGTCAAGATTCACGTGCGCGGAGATACCCAGTCGCTTGGTGAAGTCGCACCGCGTGGGTTCCCGGCTGCGCTTTGTGGCGGAAACTTCATACCCGTACCGGATCCTGAGAAGAGTGGACGCTTGTCGCTCGCGATGTGGATGACAAAGGCATCGCATCCACTGACCAGCCGCGTCATGGTAGACCGTGTCTTCCGTCACCTGTTTGGCCTGGGTCTTGTGAGCACCCCTGATAACTGGGGAATTCGTGGTGAGAAGCCATCCAATCCGAAATTGCTCGATACACTTTCTGTGACATTCGCTGTGGATGACAAATGGTCTGTCAAACGCTTCATCAAGCGACTGATGCTTACCGATACCTATGCGCAGAGCAGTGTCGCTTACAGTGTCAAGCCTGGAGCGGTCACTGTTGTGAATGGCAAGAAACAGCCCGTTGCTGACCCGATGACTGTTGACCCTGCGAACCAGCTCCTCTGGCGGGCCAACCGCCGTCGCCTCGATGCGGAACCACTGCGGGATGCGATGTTGGCCGTCTCTGGGCAGCTCGATAAAACCCTTGGAGGAACATTCCTCGGTACCAACAACCGCGACTATGTCACGAATGACCAGTCTGGTAACGGTGCACGCTACGATGCCCCTCGTCGTAGTATTTATCTTCCGGTGATCCGTAATGCTGTCTACGACTACCTACAGGCATTCGACTTTGGTGATCCATCCATGGTCAATGCTGCTAGGACGCCGACCACGGTTGCCCCGCAGGCGCTGTACGTGATGAACAGTCCGATGGTCATTGATTTCAGCAGAAAATTCGCCCAAAGGATGCTCGCGCTTCCTGGCCTTTCCGAAGAAGACCGTATCAATGCTGCTACGTATCAGGCCATTGGGCGTCCGCAAAACGATGCCGAAAAGGCTGTCGCAAAACGCTTCTTTATCGCATACGAGATGATGCTGGAAGAGGCTGTACCAGATTCAGCTGAGCGGCGTCGGCGTATTTGGGATGTGTATTGTCAGGCATTGCTTGCATCAAATAGCTTTGCCTACGTGGAATAGGAGACTCACATGTCAACATCATGTAATCGTTTTG
>Ga0114980_10000877_pt1 | contig 21482 bp, 20 predicted proteins | sample S_140806_EF_Meta_FD_87018 | JGI IMG/M metagenome (GOLD analysis project Ga0114980, IMG submission 87018) | Freshwater microbial communities from Lake Simoncouche, Canada to study carbon cycling - S_140806_EF_MetaG | ecosystem: Environmental > Aquatic > Freshwater > Lake | place: Lake...
GCCTCTAGTAACCAATCTAATAAGGGCCAACAAATGACCCATGCCTGGCTCTTTACCGGCCCAGCTGGCTCTGGTAGATCAAATGCAGCGGTTGCATTTGCAGCAGCTTTAGTCTGTCAAACTGGCGGTTGCAATAAATGTTCAGAGTGTTTATCTGTAACAGTAGGCTCACATGCTGATGTTGAATTAATTAGAACTGAAGGTTTGTCAATAAAGGTTGATGAGATAAGAGATTTAATCAGCAGAGCCTCTTGGGCACCATCGGTTTCAAATTACCGTGTGGTGGTAATTGAGGATGCTGATCGTTTAACTGAATCAGCAGCTAATGCTCTACTTAAAGTTATTGAAGAGCCAGGGCTTAGAACTGTTTGGTTACTTTGTGCGCCAACTCTTACCGATGTTTTACCCACGATTAGATCACGTTGTCGTCATCTATCACTTCACACACCATCTGCAAAAGCTGTTGCTAAATTACTAATTGAAAGAGATCAGATAAGTAAAGAGCTTGCTGAATTTGCTGCTCGCACCTCCCAAGGCCATATTGGTATTGCCAAGCATTTAGCCACTAATCAACAATCAAGAGATAACAGATTGGCGACTTTAAAGATTCCATTTACAATCAAAAGTGTTGCAACCGCATATAAAGCTGCTGAACTACTTGTTAACTCTGCTAAAGCGCAAGCAGAAGCTGATTCTGAAAACCGCGACAAAGCTGAGCTTGTAAACTTAAAACAAGCTTGGGGATCTACTGGATCAAAGATGGCATCAGGGGGCGCTAAAGCAATTAAAGAGCTTGAGAGGGAGCAAAAAACTAGGGGCACAAGAATGGTTAGAGATTATTTAGATAGGGCGCTTCTAGATCTTGCTACCCTTTACAGAGATGTTTTACTGGTTCAATCTGGTTCAGGTGATAATTTAATAAATCAAGATATTAAGGATGAGATTACAAAAGTAGCTATCTCGACAACTGAGAGTAAAACACTTGTGAAAATACAGGCAATTTTGAAAGCAAGAGTCAATCTGGCTCATAATGCTGCCCCACTTCTAACAACCGAGTCACTTATGTGTGAATTATGGTGATCAAGTGGTAATTAGCACACCAAGAGATAGGGCAAAATACTCCCATGCGCCTTGACCATGTTTCTTATGTTGCCTCCCATGACCAAATATCTGATGTTGTAAATCGGATTGGCTCTCAAATTGGAACCGCATTTATAGATGGAGGCATACACCCTAAATTTGGAACCAGAAACTTCACAGCTCCTTTACTGAATGGGCAATACATTGAAGTTGTTTGCCCAATGGATCATCCAGCGACAGATTCAACTCCATTTGGTAGAGCGGTTAAGAAGAAAGCAGAAGAAGGCGGTGGTTGGATGACTTGGGTGCTAGCAACTGAAAATATTTCAGAGATTGAAGAGAACCTCGGTCGAAAAGCTGTGGACGGTCAAAGAAAAAAACCTAACGGTTCAATACTACAATGGAAACAGTTGGGAGTTCTAGATATATTAGAAGACTCACAACAACCATTTTATATTGAATGGGTTAGTAAAGAACATCCATCTAGTGATGGAATTGCACACGCCAAACTTTCAGAATTACATATTGTTGGAGAACAAGTTTCTAGTTTAAAAACCTTAAATGAATTTAAAGAAGTTGTACTACAAAATACTAAATTTAATTTTGTTAAATCAGAAAGTGAAAGTTCTGGAATTAAAGAAATCGTTTTTATTTTTAATGGGAGTAAAGTAGTAATTGATTAGGATTTAAACAAATCTGCTACGTAATTTAAACCCAACTCCCGTGACCTTAAGTACTCTTCCGATCCTCCTGCGGAACTGATATTTCCCCCGTTCACTCCTACCCATTTAAAATCTTTATTTAAGTTATTTTCCGCCATAAATCTAGATACTCTAGACCCTAAACTGCCTGTATAAACAACATCTTCAAGCACCTTAATACTGGCAGCTTGATAAAAAATTTTTAAATACGACTTATCAAATATTGCTGGGATTTCGTCAAAAACTAGTAAAGAATAATCATTAGTATCAAAAAATTCTGATTCAAGTATCTTTATTGAGATGGATCCATGCGACAGAATAACTTTTTTACCTTTACCAAAAAGTCTTACATGTGACCCAACTTCTTCATAGGCATATAATTCCGATAAATTCTTAATGTGTTTACCTAAACGAATATATGTTGGTCCGCCAGTATTCAAAAAATCTAAAATTGCATTTTTTGTAGAAATTGCATCCGCTGGCGAAAAAATTCTAAATTTTTCTAGCCCTGAAACTATTGCTAGGTCTTCAACTGCCCAATGACTATAACCCGCGGACCCATATTGGAAGCCTGTGCCAACTCCGACCACACAAACACTTAAATCGTGATAAGCAATATCCAAACGCAATTGCTCTAGTGCTCTAAATGTTGAGAAATTTGTAATTGAGTACGCAAAAACTTTTGAACCCTGGGAAGATATTCCGGCGGCTATCGACATCATTGATTGCTCCATTATGCCAATATTTATAAAATTATTTGGATACTTATCTTTAAATGGTTCCAAAACCGAAAAGCCTAAATCTCCAGTTAAAAAGAATGGAATCTGATTATTTTCAGAGTACTCTAAAATAGTTGAAATTAATTCTTTACGCATTATTGCTTAGTTACCTATTTCCTTAATAAAAATTTCTAATTCTTCTTTACTCGGAGATTTATAATGCCATTCCAATTTATTTTCCATTTCTTTTATGCCCTTACCCTTTGTCGTCCTTGCAATGATTACCTTAGGCTTGTCAGCAGATCCCACTTCTAAGGCAGCAGTAAGTTGTGAAATAGCGTGACCATCTACCTCAAAACAACACCAACCAAAACTAACAAACTTATCAACCAAAGGCTCAAGATTTAACACCTCATCCGTTTTACCAAATGACTGTAATCCATTTGCATCAACTATAAGCGTTATATTATTTAATCTAAGTTGACTTGCGAGTGCCAAAGATTCCCATGTGGTACCTTCATTTAACTCGCCATCGCTTATTAAGACATAGACTTGCTTGCTTTTAGAGGCGATTGCAACTCCAACCCCTAAAGGTAGCCCATGCCCGAGTGAACCAGTTGAAAAACTAATGCCATTAACTTTGTGACTTACATGACCGATAAGTTCAGAACCATCAGTACCAAAATCATCAAGCATACTTTCAGGAATTATTTTTAACCCACTTAAAGAAGCATAAAATGCAGCAGCCGCATGACCTTTTGAACAAATAAACACATTAGGACTGCTTTGGACGATTTGGTGAACCACCGCAATTATTTCTGCAGCTGACAAGCAAGATCCAATGTGAGATGAATTTATTTTCGCCACCATTAGTAACGACTTTAATCTTATGTATTTTGCTAAATAGCTTGCACTAGAATCAGTCTTCATTAGGGTTAGTCGAAATTATCATAATACCCACATGGTATAGTTAAATTGTGAATTTTGGAGGAAAAATGCTTAAACATGCATTAATTATTACATGGTCTGGGTTTCAAGACCATGAATTGGTTTACCCTTATTACAGGCTTTTAGGAGATGGCTTTAAAGTAAGCGTCGTAGCAGATAAAAAAGATAGTCTTGGTAGAGTTTATGGAATTTTTGGCCTTAATATGCCATGCGATTTGCTTTTTTCTGAATTTAACAAAGATACCAAAAAATGGCTCAATGATTGTGATTTGCTTGTAATTCCAGGAGGAGTAAAGTCTTTAGAAAAGTTACGCCAAGAAGGCCAAGTTAAGGATTTTATTAAAAAATGGCACGATTCTGGGAAAATCATAACTTCAACTTGCCATGGCGCTCAAATGTTAATTTCTTCGAAAATTACAAAAGGAAGAAAGATTGCCGGTTATTATTCACTTAAAGACGATTTAGAAAATTCTGGTGCAGAATACTCTAGAGATCCAGTAGTAGTAGACGGAAATATAATTTCATCACCACATTATGATTTTATGGGAGAGTGGATGGAAACTACCCTTAAAGAGTATAAAAGAAAATATCTATGATATGGGGATACATAGTAATGTAATTGTTAGTAAGCCTTGGGGTTATGAATACTTAATATACGAAACAACAGAAGTTGCACTTTGGCTATTATATATAAAGAATGGAGGGCGAACTTCTTTACATTGCCACCCAAACAAGACAACCGGACTTTTGCTACTTAAAGGTAATGCAAGGATTTCTTTTATCGCAGACTTTAAAGAGGTAAGCGCACCAAGTAAACAAATGTTCAGACGTGGTTTATTCCACTCAACAGAAGCGCTCTCTAATGACGGCATATTCGTGCTTGAAATCGAAACCCCAAATAATAAAAATGACCTTATTCGACTTAATGACATTTACGGAAGATCGAACCTATCCTACGAATCAGGCGACAAATTGATATCCAAAACAAAAAGTACAATTTGGATTACTGAACCGAGCTCTACTCAGCCTGAAATTTATGATAACGGGGAGATAAGCTTTCGAATTCAGAGGATCAATAAACTTGAAACATTCTTAAGTTTTCACGATAACCAAATAGTAATGTTTCTTCGCGGGGGCGTAGGTAAAATAGTTTCAGGCGTACCTCAACTAGCCACAGCTCCCGGAGATATAGGGCTAATGTCAATTTTAAGAAAAGTTATAGTTAGTATGGAATTCGTAACTGAAGACACACTAGTTTTGATTGCTGGGAATAATGAAGCCTAGTGACTTTCCGGACGGGTTTTCTAGTGAAGCAAATAATTTAGCAATTGATTTTGATGGCGTGATACATAAATCTGACTTTGGGTTTTATGACGGTACCTGCTATGGATTACCAGTAGAGGGATCACTCGAAGCAATCAAACAATTATCAAAAACCTATAAGATAATAATTTTTACTGCAAAAGCTAAGTCCGATAGGCCACTCATTGATGGTAAAACGGGTATTGAGCTAGTTACAGATTGGCTTAGCAAATATAATATTTTAGAATATGTATCACAAGTAACCTCTGAGAAGCCACGGGCATTTTTGTATATAGATGACAATGCTTATAGATTTACAAACTGGAAAGATACATTAGAATTTGTGCAGGCAAATGAAATTTAGCGTAAGTGATTATGTAATATTTAGACTGACTAATATTGGAGTTAAACAAGCTTTTTGTGTGACGGGCGGAGCAGCGTCTCACCTTATGGAGTCTTTACGATTATCTACTATCAAGACCATACATAACCACCACGAACAAGCTAGTTCGATGGCAGCAGATTCTTACGCGAGAGTGTCTAAAATTCCTGCTTTAGTTTTGTGTACAAACGGACCAGGCGTAACAAATTTGATTACTGGCGTTGCAGGCGCTTTTCAAGATTCAGTTCCAATGGTTGTTATAACTGGACAAGTATCAACAAAGCAAATGATGCAAAATTCAAAACTCAAACTTCGACAGCTCGGTGTTCAAGAGATATTAACAGAACCACTAGTGCAATCGATTACAAAAGCATTTGTTCAAATACTTAATCCTAAAGATGTTGTCGAAAAGTTAGACATTATTCTAAACCAAATGATAACTGGTCGTATGGGTCCAGTATGGATAGAGATTCCGCTAGATGTCCAGTCGATGATAATAGATGTTGACATGAAGAATTCTGGCAAAAACTATAAACAAATAGATGACACGGATACGTCAGAGTTTTGTTCGGAAATCAATTCTTATTTAATTGAAGCGAAACGTCCATTATTAATTGTTGGAAACGGTATTCACTTAAGCAATACTGAAGCAGCTTTTAACAAACTATTTAGTAAAATTGGAGTTCCAGCTGTATCAACTTGGTCAGCTTCAGATCTTTTTGCAAGTTTTAATGAGCTATATATTGGTAACTTTGGCATACTTGGTCAGAGAGCAGCCAATTATGCTATTCAGCGGGCAGACTTATTAATAGTTCTTGGATCACGGCTGTCAATCCCAAATATAGGATATAGCAGTGAGCTGTTTGCGCCGAATGCAAAAAAAATCATGATCGATATAGACGAGAACGAATTAAATAAGGAAACAATTACAATCAATTTTAAGATTTGTAAAGATCTTAGAAAATTAATTCCATGTATGGCATCGCACCTAAACTCCTATAAACACCATGAAGAATGGAGAAATTTAACGAGTGCTTTAAAAAGCAAGTTATTAATTACTAACGAAACAAAAATTGAATCAGAAGAATTCATTGACTCATATGATTTTATTGAATTACTTTCAAATATTCTTGTCGGTGATGAAATAATAGTTACTGATATGGGAACAAGTTTCACATGTACAATGCAAGCATTTAAGAATAACGGTAATAATAGATTGCTGACATCAAGTTCATTAAGTTCTATGGGATTTGGATTACCAGGGGCAATTGGTGCAGCATGCACTGATCTAAAAAACAACAAAGTAATCTGCATTGCAGGTGACGGTGGATTTCAAATGAATATACAAGAACTTCAAACAATTGTAGATAATCAGATCGAAATAAAAATTTTCGTACTCAACAGCAACGGTTACTTAGCGATTTCAATCATGCAAGATAATTCTTTTGACTCGAAATATTTTGGCGCAAATACAGAAAGCGGCGTGGGAGCACCTAGTTTTGTAAAAATCGCAGATGCCTATGGAATATCTTCATCATACCTAAACCCTAACTTAAGCGCTGCTAGTTTAGAAATTGAAAAAATTGTTAAGCATAAGGGATCGTACCTTTGCGAAGTTCCAATTTCACCAAAACAATTAATGCGTCCAAGAGTACAAAGTGTGAAAAAAAATGATGGAAAATTTTCGTCAGGCTCTATTGATACAATGTGGCCAATTCTTCCACCGGAACTTGCGGCCGAAATTGAAAACCTAATAGATTTGAGTGAAAATTAACGATATAACTTCAAATTTATCAGTAACAATTAGTGGCGCTACGGGTTGGTTGGGTCGAGAATTGATAAAAATTTTGAAAGCATCAGATTTATCTGACCTTAAACTTGAATTAATTTCTTCCAAAGAGCATGAAATAAAAATCGATAATGATATTTTCAAAACAAATGTTTTTATAAACAGCAAGTTAAATACTCCTGATATATATTTTGATTTTGCATTTTTAACTCGCGAAAAAATAAACGCTTTTGGAGTAGAAAAATTTAATATGTTAAACATGAATATAATAAACAACTCAGTTAATTTGATTAAACTTAAACAACCAAAAACAGTAATATTAGCTAGTTCCGGGGCAGTTTATGGTGAAGGTCGCAGAAATCACGAAGGAAATAATTATCTTTATAGTATGTTAAAACAAATCCAAGAAGAAAAAATTGCAGAAGCCTGTGCAAAAATCGGAGCCAAACTGATTGTTGCAAGAATATTTAATTTATCTGGAAGCGGTATAAGTAAACTAAACACTTTTGTAATTGCCGAGATGATAGTAAATGCAGTCAAAAATCATAAGCTATATATTAATTCAGATTTTTTGGTTTTTAGAAGGTACTGTGATATTTCTCAATTATTGAAGTTGCTTATTGCAGCAAATAAGAATAATTTCACTGGAATTATTGATTCTGGTGGAATTAAAGTTGAATTACATGGATTAGCACAAACAATTATTAACGAGCTAGGGTCACAGTCTGAACTAGCTTTCCCGAATATTGATAAAAATGCTATTTCAGACGAGTATTTTTCAAACTCTCAATTGTACGAAGATTTAATTTTAAAATATTTAGATGAACCCCCTTTTTCTATAAAAGAGCAAATAAATATGACTAAAAACTTTTTATTTCCTATAATCTAAAATTCTAACCAGGGTGGAATGATCAATTCCGCAGATTTCTCTAAATCGCGTTTTTCTCTTAACGTGTCCATTGGTTGCCAGAATCCTTCGTGATGATAAGCCATTAATTGTGATTCATTTGATAGTTTTACGAGTGCTCCAGATTCAAATGGTTCACTAACTGACTTAACATAGTTGCTTACTTTAGAATCTAAAACAAAAAATCCACCATTAATCCAACCCTCATCTGATTGATTTTTTTCACCAAAATGAGTAACTTCATTTTTGTTTATTTTCATATATCCAAACCGCGCTGGTGGACGAACGGCTGTAACAGTTGCTAATTTCCCATGTGTAGCATGAAAATGTAATAGTTTCTTTATAGAAACATTAGCTAACCCATCTCCGTATGTGGCAATCACTTTCTCTTCAGGTAAAGTTTTCATAATCTCAGAAATTCTTCCACCTGTCTGGGTGTGTAGTCCTGTATTTACGGTTTTAATTTGCATTTTATTTTGGTTTGAATCCAAAATGATATTATCTTGAACCCAAGATTCTATTACCTCACTCTTATAGCCTGTAGAAATAATAAATTCATTTACGCCCTGCAAGCAAAAAATATTCATAAGGTGCCAGATTATTGGTTTATTGTTTATTAGTACCATTGGCTTTGGTTTATCTTCTGTTTCTTCAGATATTCGAGTTCCCAAACCTCCTGCAATAATTATAACTTTCATCTTTTTGCACCGAATATTTTATAAAATATTTCGATTACGTAATCTAGCATTTGTTCAGTTAAACCTGGCCAAACACCAATCCAAAAAGTTTGATTCATAATGATATCTGAGTTCTTTAAATCTCCAACCACTCTTCTGGGGGTGCCTATAAAAGCTGGTTGTCTTAAAAGATTTCCACCAAAAAGCAATCTTGTTCCAATTTTGCTTTCATTTAACTTAATCACTAAATCATTTCTTGAAATTGGTGACTTATCTTTAACGGTAATTGCAAATCCAAACCAAGATGGGTCACTATTTTCGGTTGGTTTTGGCAACACTAAGAATTCTTCTAAATCCTTTAAATTGTTATATAGATACTTCCAGTTTTTCCTACGATTTTCAACGAAAGAATCTAATCTATCTAGTTGTGCTAGGCCAATAGCGGCCTGAATATCCCCAGACTTAAGGTTGTAACCAAGATGGGAATATGTGTATTTGTGGTCGTAACCTTCAGGTAGTTCACCTAACTTCCATTCGTATCTTTTAAGGCAAGTATTGTCACACCCGGGTACGCACCAACAATCACGCCCCCAGTCGCGAAGTGATTCAACAATTACTTTGTGTGCTGCTTTTTTAACAAGGACCGCACCACCTTCACCAGTTGTTATGTGATGAGCAGGATAGAAGCTAAAAGTAGAGAAATCCCCAAACGACCCAAGATTTTTACCCAAATAAGTTCCTCCAAGACCATCACAAGAGTCTTCAATAAGCCAGAGGTTGTGTTTCTTAGCTAACTTTTCAACAAGGCTTAGGTTAAATGGATTACCTAAAGTATGTGCCATCATAATAGCTTTTGTTTTCGGTGAGATAGCAGCCTCTATTTGGTCATCATTTGCCACATAAGTTTCAAGGTTAACGTCAACATAAACTGGAATAAGGTTGTTTTGCAAAATTGGAGTTACTGTTGTTGGAAAGCCAGCAGCTACTGTTATTATTTCATCTCCAGGATTTATCCTCATTTCTCCTATTTTAGGACTCAGTAATGATGTTAACGCCAGAAGATTTGCAGATGAGCCAGAATTGACCATAAAAGAGTGCCGCATACCAACTTTTTTTGCAAATTCAGATTCAAATTTTTCAGTGTACGGTCCGGCAGTTAGCCAAAAATCTAAACTTGCTGAAACTGCACTAACTAATTCTTTTTTGCCAAAAACCTTCCCCGTGACTGGGATTTCACTTTTACCGGGTATAAATTCTTTCTTACGGTGAAGTTCTACAAGAGATTTATCGGCTAACGCCTCGATTAATTTTAACAAAGTATCCATAAATTAATTCTACCCTATCATTTCAGTAATTAATTTTTTTGCTTCTAAGATTAAACCGAAATCTATAGCCCTTGCCTCTTCATAAAATCTCTTATACGTATTTGAATTTATATTTGAAAGGTATCGAAGCTGCGCTTTAATTGAATACCTACTTATATAAAAAAGTCTATTTGTCCAATTATTGTTAGTTGATGGGTCCAAACTGTTATTCGCTAAAATAATTGGTAATGTATTACAAATTAAAGATTCAGTGTATCTATGATTACTGTTATTATAAAAACCCGGTGGGACTAGAATGAATTTTGAAGCAAGTAATTGCTCCAAGTATGTTAAGTCACTGTCTTCATAAATGCCTTTAAATTCTTTATTATAAATAGTTACAGATTTGTCCATTCTATTTACATTTTTTAAAAATATCTCCCTTCTTCGATTAGTTGGCTGCCCAATAAAAGCAAAGTCATATAAATGCGATCTTTCTTTAAGTATTAAGTTTACTAAATCATCACCGAGCAAGCTTCTATTTTCATCAAGATTAATTTTATTCCCTAGTTTATTAGCAAAATTATTAGAGTATCCTTGGGGAAAACTAGAGCTAGAATAATTAATTTTAATATTTTTAAATTTACTTCTCAAGCTATAAGAAATTCTTGCATCTCTGTAAACACTACCCTCACTTGTTGTTTTACCAAATCCTCCGTCCACAATGTGACCCATAATCGGTCCTAATATATTTTTAACCTTTATAGAAGAAGGTAAATTATATATAAATGCATGTCTAAGTGATTTAAAGCCATTTAGGGAATTAAATATCTTTGGGTCATACGTTTCGTTTCCAATTAATATAAAAATAATACTATTTCTTTTAAATTTACTTAAAACTGGCGTCCAAAAAATTGGATTTGTCGAAACGATAACAATCGGTTCACTGTCAGATTTTTCTGATTTTTTCAAAAAATCTTCAATAGAACTTACATAAACAGTTCTTATTCCAAATTCTCGACGAAGAAAAGATTCTTCAGTTATTTTTGGGGATTCACAATAAGCGAGATTTTTAAACAATAGATCTCCTTCCTGAATGATATACTTTATAGCAACTAATAGAAAAGGCGTGATTATGAGAGTTCTTCTCACTGGAGCCGGCGGCTTTGTAGGGCATCACACGCTTTCCCATTTATTAAAAACAACTGATCACCATTTTATAGTGACAGATTCATTCAGACACAGAGGTAATTCTGCGAGGTTAAGGTCTGTATTCGAAGAAGTTAAGTCAGCTACTGACAGGGTTAAAGTGATAACTCACGACTTAACCACACCAATTGATTTAGTCACAAGTCGAGAGTTTGGCGATATTCAGGTACTCATTTCAATGGCATCCGAATCACACGTTGACCGTAGCATAGAAGAACCTAGAAATTTTATAGAAAATAATACAAATTTAATTTTAACCTTACTAGAATATACGAGACAATTAGACAACTTTGAACTTTTTTTACAAATCAGTACTGATGAAGTGTATGGACCTGCGCCTGGCGGAATTTTACACAAGGAATGGGATCCTTATTTTCCATCAAACCCATATTCTGCTAGTAAGGCAGCACAAGAATCTATTTGCTATTCATATTGGAGAACTTTCGGAATACCTATGATTTTAACAAATACTATGAATATAGTAGGAGAAAGGCAAGATACTGAAAAATTTATTCCTATGGTTATTAGCAATCTAATCAAGAATAAACCCATTCCTGTTCATGCGAAAAAAGACGGGGACAGATGGATTTCTGGAAGTAGGTATTATCTACATGCAAGAAATCAAGCAGATGCACTCTGCCATTTAATTCAAAATAGGGAAAAACTCACACTAAACTATATTGATGATTCTTCAATTCTTGAAAAATTTCATGTAGTTGGAGAAAAAGAAGTATCTAACGAAGAAATGGTTAATCTGTTAGCGAAATTTATAGGGACTCCACCAAAGATTGAGTTTACTGACTTTCATTCTTCCAGACCCGGACACGACCTTAGATACGCTTTAGATGGTGAAAAGCTAAAAAATTTTGGCTGGGTTCCACCAGTGCCCTTAGAGCAAAGTTTGCAAAAAACAGTCAATTGGTATTTAAATAATAAGAATTGGCTAACTTAGATTTATGTATGTCTCTGAGTTTAATTCAATAAAGCAAATTTCTGGTCCTGTTTTAATAACTGGACACACTGGGTTCAAAGGAACTTGGCTAACTTTAATGCTCGAAGCATTAGGTATTCCTACTTGTGGATACTCTTTAGCACCAGAAGAAAGATCGCTTTACAGTATTTCTAACCGGAAAGGCATAATAAACGAATCCTTTTCAGATATAAGAGATTTTGAATCGGTTAATAATTTTATGAGACAAACAAAGCCATCACTAGTTATTCACCTTGCAGCTCAACCATTGGTGCTTGAATCTTATAATAATCCAAAACTGACATTTGAAACAAACGTCTTAGGAACTTTAAATATTCTTGAATCTGGATTTAAGTCTGATTCTGTAAAAGGAATTCTTGTTGCGACTACTGATAAAGTTTATCGGAACACGATAAATGGTAAAAGGTTTATTGAAACAGATCCATTAGAAGGTAGTGACCCTTATAGTTCAAGTAAAGTTGCAGCAGAGGCGGTAGTAAAAGCTTGGCAAAAGATTCGCTCAATTTCTTCAGGACCCTCAGTTTTAATAGCAAGGGCGGGGAACGTAATTGGCGGTGGAGATTATTCAAAAAATAGGTTAGTGCCGGACCTAATTCATGGTTTTTCTAATAATCAAAAGGTGATCATCCGAAATTCTTCTAGTACAAGGCCATGGCAGCACGTTATTGATCCACTTTATGGGTACTTAAGTTACTTAGATGAAGGACTAAATAACGAAACTAAAGAAGCATTAAATTTTGGCCCAATCGAAAAAAGTAAGTCAGTTCGTGAATTTGTGGAAATTGCTCAAAAAACATGGGGACATAAAACCAATGTTAAATTTGAAAATAGTAACCACAGTGTGGAAGCTAATTCTTTAGATATTGATCCAAGTTTAGCAGTGACAACTTTAAACTGGAAGCCTAGATATACACAGGAAGAAGCTATTGTGGCCACAATAAGTTGGTGGAAAAAAGTTATATTAGATAAAACAAGTCCAGTAGAGGTATGTTTAAGTGAAATTGAGAGTTACATTAAAGAAAAATGAGTAAAATACGTGCATTTTTTAAAAACAAACACCAGATTTCTCTAATCTTTAGGATAATAAAAATATTATCAAACACAGATAAACTTAAATTATCCATACTGGGAATATCTCAAGTTTTACTAAGCTTTTTAGATCTATTAGGAGTTGCACTAATTGGAATTATTGGCTCACTGGCAGTAACAAATAATTCCTCTAGAAAACTAGGTACTAGAATTGAAAAAATATTAGAGTTTTTTAAAATTAATCACTTTTCTATACAGCAACAAGTTGCCATTATTGGAGTTGTTGCAGCGCTAGTATTGATCTCAAAGACTTTGTTTTCAATTTATTTTTCCAGAAAAACTTTATTTTTTCTAAGTATTAGGTCTGCAAATGTAACGAGAAATCTTGTCGCTAAATTATTAAATCAATCACTACTTGAAGTTCAAAATAAATCTCTCCAAGAGAATATATATATGGTAACTGGAGGTGTTGGAAATATTATTAGCGGAATACTCGGTTCCTTAGCCACATTATCAGCAGACTTTGCTTTAGTTATAGTTTTGATAATAGGGTTATTTTATATAGATCCATTGGTTTCAATTCTAACTGTTTTTATTTTCGGAGGCATTTTAGTTTTTCTTTATTTTTTCTTACAAAAAAAGGCTTCTTATTTAGGCAAAAATCAAGCCAACCTTAATATCAAAAGTATTGAATTAATTCAAGAAGTATTAAATTCATACAGAGAAGCTATGGTTGGAGGTAAACGACCATACTATGTAAACCAAATTGGTAGTAATCAAATAAAATTAGCAATAAATAATGCAAAGCTCTCATTTTTACCGAGTATCAGTAAATATGTACTTGAGATCACGGTTGTTTTAGGTACATTACTTATAAGTGGATTGCAATTTATTAAAAGCGACTCAACTCGTGCAGTGACTATACTTTCTATTTTTTTTGCAGCAAGCGCACGAATTGTTCCTGCTTTATTGAGAATACAACAAAGCTCAATTTATATTAAAGCAACAAGTTCAGCATCACTTTCAACCCTTGAGATGATTGAGGGATTAAGTAATAAGGAAGTAATAATCTTAAATAATAGTTTTAGCATCGCACATTTTGGGCTCGAGAGTAATATAATATTAAAAGATGTCAGTTTGAATTACCCAAATAATCAAAAATTAGCACTAGATAAAATTTCAATCGTTATTAATAGTGGAGATTCAATAGCGATCGTGGGAAAGTCAGGTGCGGGTAAAACATCTTTAATAGACGTACTTCTAGGCGTAGTAGAACCTCAGCAGGGAATTGTCAAAATATCTGGGGTCAGTCCTAAAGAAGCAATTATCAATTGGCCAGGAGGAATTTCTTATCTTCCGCAGAACCCTCAAATATTTAATGGAACTATTAGAGAAAACGTATGTTCTGGCTATGAAACCAGTCAAATTTCTGACGAGTTAATTTGGAGAGCATTACGGATTGCTCAACTGGAAAAACTTGTTTTATCGTTAGAAGATAGACTTGATACTTATATTGGTGATCAGGGAAACAAACTAAGTGGTGGGGAACGACAACGTTTAGGTATAGCAAGAGCAATTATTACAAAACCAAAGCTATTGGTCATGGATGAAGCTACAAGCTCATTAGATAGCCAAACAGAGCAAGAAATAACAAAAGCACTTGCAGAATTAAAAAAAGATACAACTATCATATTAATCGCGCATAGGTTGAGCTCTACGCGCTCAATGGACAAAATTGTTTATTTAGAGGCCGGAAAAGTTGTCACAATGGGAACTTTTAGTGAAGTGAGAGAAAGAGTCCCAGATTTTGACAAACAGTCGCAACTAATGGGCTTATGATATATTTATTGCCAGCAAACGAATATAATAAGCTATGAAAATTCTCGTCACAGGTGGTGCTGGATTTTTAGGCTCATATATATGTGAATCACTCTTAAGTTTAAATCACGAAGTAATCGCACTTGATAATCTTTATACTGGAAGTAAAGATAACATTAATCACCTTTTAAAGTTTCCAAAATTTGAATTTATCAGACACGATATAACTTTTCCTATTTTTCTGGAAATCGACGGAATCATAAATATGGCTTGCCCAGCATCTCCGAAAAATTATCAAAAGGATCCAGTTCAAACTATAAAAACTAATGTTCATGGCACAATTAACTTATTAGGATTAGCCAGACGAACTAATTCAAGAATATTGCAAGCCTCTACATCTGAAGTTTATGGTGATCCCAAAGTAATGCCCCAAACTGAAACTTACTGGGGGAACGTGAATCCAATAGGAATTCGGTCATGTTATGATGAAGGGAAAAGAGCAGCAGAAACACTCTTTGCTGACTATCATAGACAATATAAAGTTGATGTTAGAATTGCAAGAATTTTCAACACATTTGGTCCTCGAATGGCAATTGACGACGGCCGCGTTGTGAGTAATTTTATTGTACAAGCACTTAGAAATGAAGATATCACAATATATGGGGACGGTAGTCAAACAAGAAGTTTTTGTTATGTAGATGATTTAATATTAGGTCTTTTAAATTTATTTTTTAGCGAAAGATACCTCGGACCAATTAATTTAGGGAATCCAAATCCGATTAGTATGAAAGAATTAGCAGGAGAAATAATTGAACTAACTAAATCAAATAGTAAACTTATTTACTTGCCTTTACCAGAAGATGATCCTATAGAGAGAAAGCCTGACATCAATAAGGCTATTCAAAATCTAAAGTGGGAACCCAAAATTGATAGATTAGAAGGTTTAAGCAAAACAATAGAATATTTCAGAAAAATAATTTAAATATTTAAATCTTCAAATTATTATCAAACTATGTCAAATAGTTCAATAAATTCGCAGAGCGCCTAATTAAAATATTAATAAATCTAAATTTTGAAAATCTCCTATACTTTACTAAATTGCCAAGCCCATTTAAGTATGACTCATGTGAATTAACTGTCGAGAATTCATATGAAATCTCAGAGACACATAGTAATTTTTCAAATCTATTTTTAGCTGTTAAGAAATTAACTCTTCGTGCAAATCCCAAGCTCATGCCGTAAATATTAAAATTTCTGGAAACTTGGCCACTATGCCTCCTGTAGAAATAAGTTACAAACGGTACACGCTTTACTTTTCCCGATGATCGAATTATTTGTTGCCACAGGAATATATCTTCAGTACCATTTAAAGTGAAGTTGTTAAATTTATCATTTAAGTAATTATCTCCTAACTTATTAATGTTTATAACGGCGCCAGGCATTACACCTGGGTTGAGTCCACAGACCAATAAACGATTAATTATTCCAAAATTTGTCCAGTTACTTTTAATTTTATTACCAGTTAAAATCTCTTCGCTACCTTCAATTTCTTCAAGATCAAAATTGAATGCACAATGATCAGAGTATAAATCCATATAACTTTTAGCAATTTCAACATAATTAGATTTTAACAAGTCATCCCCGTGAATTATACTTAAGTGACTTGTTGTTGTACCCAAAATTAACTGTTTTGTTCCGAGGAACGAGCCATAATTTTTAGGATTATTCAGTACTTTGACATCATAGTCGTGCATAAGTTTATTAAACTTATCGATAATTGATTGGCTCAAATCTGTTGAACAATTGTTAATAATTAATAATTTAAAGTCTTTATCGCCTTGATTTTCTATAGAATTAAGTAACTTTTGCAAATACTCACCATCGTTAAATGTAAGAATTCCCAGAGTTAAATCACCCATATAAAGAAATATACACTATAATAGTATTTGTGATTGTAAAAATACTTAATTGCATAAATTTTAATTAGACATCGTTATATACTTTATTAATGAAAAGTAGAGTGAAATTTACCGTTGTGATTCCAACAAGAAACAGAGAAACAGCGCTTAAAAATCTTTTAAATAAAATACTCGACCAAACACACTTACCAGAACAAATAATAATTGTTGATTCATCTGATATTAACCAAACATCTTATGGAATTATTGATAAATCAATAAAATATTTACATACAACCGAAAAATCAGCTGCAAAGCAAAGAAATATAGGAATGACTTTCGTTAACGAAAATGTACGATTTTTATTTTTTCTTGATGATGATACTAACCCTAACTCTACATATTTTGAAAATATGTTAGCTACTCTAATTTCTTTAAATGCGATAGGAGTCTCTGGGCTGGCAATTAATGCAGAAAAAACTGAAAGAATTAAGCCTCGTGGATTACTTGGATTTATAAAAAAAGTTTTTTTTCTTGATTCGAACATCGATGGTAAGCTACTCATAAGTGGCGTAGGAATTCCGGTTAGGAAAAAAAGTACCGGTATCATCAAAGTAGATTGGCTCATAGGTTGTTCCGGTTGGGATTTTCAAAAAATTAGAAAGTTAAAATTTGAAGAAGATTTCTCCGGATATTCTTTAGGCGAAGATGTAATTTTTTCTGTTAAAGCAAGTAAATTAGGCAAACTTTTTGTAAACAGTAACATAATTTTAGATCATTTAGAATTACCGCAAACAGATCCTGATTTAATCAAATACAACTATATGTGGGTTTATTATAGATTTAGATTAAGTAGATATATTGACAACAAAACTGTTTTTTATTTAGCATTTTATTTGAGTATTTTATCTAAAATAATAGTTTCGCTAATTGTCATGCCCAGAAATCCGATTATAAGCATAAAGCAAATAACTGGTTTAACACTAGGCCTTATAAATATTTTCAGAGATGCATTTAAGCGATGAGAATCCGTGTTATCGGTCAAGCTGGCGAACCAATGTTTCCCTTTAGCAATAGCGGTCCTTGGGTAAAATTTAAAGATAATCTAATTAGTGAAAAAGATATACTAGTTAGCCGAAAATTTGGGCAAAAAATTGATGCATTAATTTGCCATGGATATTCAAAGCATGCGATTTCTGAAGCAAATAAATCAAAAGTTCCAAAGAATAGAATGATATTAGTACTATGGGAGCCTCAAATAATTCAGCCAAAGCTGCATTCCGACGAATATTTATCAAATTTTGGATTCATATATGCGCCATCAAAAGAATGGGCAAAGAAATATAACACTATATATTTTAATTGGCCTGTTGGCGGAATTAAATCTGAATCAAAAATAACAAAATTTAAAACTCGATACAACAATGCTGTAATGATTCAAGGCAATAAGGTTAATTTCTTCAAAGGCGAGAATTATTCGCTTAGAAGAACCGTATTATTTAAATCTTTAGAATTAAAATATCCAATCACACTATATGGAAGCGAGTGGGAAAAATTGCCATTACGGCAAATACTCAAGACATTTTTCAATTTTTTACTAAATATTAAATATGGAATTAGCTGGCATGCGGTCAAATATACAAGGACTAAGTACCCTAATTATAAAGGAATTTCCAAAAATAAATTTTCGAGTCTCGAAAAATATAAAATTTCGATAGTAATTGAAAATCATAACTCATATGTTAGTGAAAAAATATTTGATTCACTAAATTCTAATTGTATTACAATATATGTTGGTCCAAATCTTGCAGAATATGGACTGAACAATAACATAGCCATTCAACCAGGCACTAATCCAAAAAGTATTTTAAATTCTTTAGAAGAAATCATGCAGCTAAGTGATCGTGAAATTTTAGAAATACACAAGACTCAAAGATATTATCTTAAAAAAGTTATAAGAAATTGGGATAACGAAATAGTATTAAAGAATCTTGCAAAAGATATTAGGAATAAGCTTAAAAAATGAAGATTACTGGAGTTCTACCTGTTCATAACGGCGAAAAATTTATTGATACATCACTACCATTAATTCTTAGAAACCTAAATGCTGATGATGAATTAATAATAATAGAAAATGGATCTACCGATGATACTAATAAAAAATTACAAAAATGGGTAAATATAGATTCAAGAATTAATTTGATTTCAACTGAGACACCTAGTTTGGTCAAAGCTCTTAACTTAGGAATTGCTGAAAGTTTCAATAACTGGATCGCAAGATTTGACATTGATGATAATTATGAGCCAGATAGGCTCAAGTATCAACGCGCTTCGTTAAATGAAAAGACTGTCGCTATTTTCACAGATTATGATTTCTTTTCAGACTCATATAAATACCTAGGAACAATCCCAAGCGCTTTAGATACCAATGCTGTAGCTGTTTCATTAATATCAAGTCAACGAACTGCACACCCATCAGTACTTTTTAGTAAAGAGGCGGTAATAAACGCTGGAGGCTATAGAGGTATGGATTTTCCAGCAGAAGACTTGTCTTTGTGGCTTCGTATGAGCCGCTTCGGAGATTTAATTTCTATTCCAAAAACACTTCTCCATTACAGGCTGAGCTCTGAATCTATTACCAGTAAAAAGAGAAACGAAGCAAAAAATATTACTAAAAAATTATTAACAGAAATAGGGATAAATCAAAAAAACGTACTTAGTTTAATCGCAAACTTCGAATCTGTGATTGAACTTTATAAAAAGCATAATTACTCACGGGAGAGAGAATTACTCATCCTAAAAGACTTGTATTATCTATCAAAAGATAGCAGATTAGAATCTAAGTTAAGGAAGAAAGTTAACCAACTTCTAATTCAATCTACTCCGAAATATGCGGTTAATATACCAAATTTGAAGGCTGTAAAATTGTTACGTAAAGAACAAGTTCTGAGGAATAAAGTAAGGCGGAAATTGTTATGAGTAATTTTAGATGTCTAATTAAATTCAATATATATAAAAGAATTATTTTATAATGAAAAACTTTATAAAAGTGAAAGTAATTGGCGGGATCGGAAATCAACTTTTTATCTTTATATTCGGACTTGCAATAAGCGAGCAGCTAAAAACTAAATTAGTTGTAGAAGATTCCTTATTATATTTTGGAAGCAATAAATCTAGGAGAATGGAAATTACCAATTTAATATTTAATGGGTTTAAGATAGAATTTAAAAGAAGTAGGTTATCTAAATTACTTATTCAAAAATCAAATTCTTTCTTGAGTAAGATAGCATGGAAATTTTTTCAGTTAAATAAAAAAACAATTAATGAAAATACTCAATCAAAACCTCAATTTAGGTTTGCAGAAGGTCAAACTTTTTCTGGATATTTTCAAGATTGGTTCTACGCAGACTTCATAAATGAGCATAATTCTAATTTTAATTTTAAGTTAAAGAATCCAAGTTCTATTTTCAATGATTTAGTAAAGGCATCAGATCAGAGCAAGCCGATATTTGTTCATGTCCGGATAGGAGATTATTTACATTTTCCTAACATTTACTCCATATTGCCAGAGCATTATTTTCTAGACTCACTTAAACATTTAGGGTTAACAGACAATAATGAAATATGGCTGTTTACTGAAGATTTTATGCAAGCAAAGAATTATTATCCAGAGTTATTTAACAGGGCAGATAATGTCATTGATAATAAATCTGGATTGAGTGATTTAGAGAGTTTTAGTTTGCTTTGCAAAGGAACTAAATTAATTGCAAGTAACTCTACCTTTTCTATGTGGGCGGCTTGGTTTGTAAACAAAAATGGATTTAGTGCAGTCGTTCCGATGCAACTAGGTATTAAAGGTGGAAGCCGTGCTTTAATTGATGAGAGATGGGATCGCTATGATTTAGAGAAAAGAACCATATTCCCTGGCTCTAAATCAAATTTAAGATATTTAGAAAGAAAAAAGGAATTTTTAAGTAAGTTCGAATGAGTTGGTATTTAGTGTAGTTAAACTAGGTTATACTTTATCTATTATCCAACCTCTGTATTTTCAGAGGTCTTGCGAGTCTTAATCTCTAATCAACACCAAGACGCGCATCATGTCTTGTTAGGTTGATTTATGTCATTTAAAGATTTAGGTGTTAACCCTGCGCTGATCAAAGCACTTCATACTGCAGGTATTGAGAAGCCATTTCCAATTCAAAAAGCTACCTTGCCTGATGCAATTGCCGGTAAAGATATTTTAGGTAGAGGCCAAACCGGTTCTGGTAAAACCTTAGCTTTTGGTTTGGCTCTTATGACTCGGTTGGCTGGAAGAACATCTGCCCCTATGAAGCCACTTGCTTTAGTTTTATCACCAACTAGAGAGCTGGCAATGCAGATTAGCGATGTAATCGCGCCATTGTCGCGAACAGTAAATTTAAACTCACAAGTTGTTGCTGGCGGTCTTTCCTACTCAAAACAGATTCAAGCGCTTAAAAGAGGTGTACCAATTGTGGTTGCCACCCCTGGTCGGTTAATCGATTTAATTCAAAAGAAACATATCCGCCTAGATGATATTTCAATAACAGTTTTAGATGAAGCAGATCAAATGGCTGATATGGGATTTTTACCAGATGTTAAAAAAATTCTTGACCAAACCAAACCTGATGGACAACGGATGCTATTTAGCGCCACATTAGATAAGGATGTTGATTCACTTGTTAAAAAGTATTTAAAAAATCCAGTAAC
>Ga0114980_10000878_pt1 | contig 21478 bp, 21 predicted proteins | sample S_140806_EF_Meta_FD_87018 | JGI IMG/M metagenome (GOLD analysis project Ga0114980, IMG submission 87018) | Freshwater microbial communities from Lake Simoncouche, Canada to study carbon cycling - S_140806_EF_MetaG | ecosystem: Environmental > Aquatic > Freshwater > Lake | place: Lake...
CGAAGACCGTATCGCCCTGGAGCTTGGTGGTGGTGGAGAACTGGGTGGCCTCCAGCTCACCGACCTTGGCCTCCAGCTTGTCCACCCGGCCGCGCAGCACGGCCAGTTCCTTTTCGAACTCAGCCATCAAACGCTTGAGCTCGTCGGTCACCTCAGTGACGCGATCAAGGCAAGCGTTGAGCAGGGCGGCCGCCTCATAGCGGGTCATCGCCTGGCCACCCTTGAAAGTGCCGTTGGGATAGCCGGCCACGCAGCCGTAGCGCTCGATCAGGTTGCTGAGTGCCTGATAGGCCCAGTCGGTGGGGCGAACGTCGGAGAATTGGCTGATGCTGGTGACCTGCTCGGCCGAGGCCTTACCGGCGTAGCGATCAACATCGGAAAGATTGAGATCGGCTGCCTGAACGGCCACCGGAGCAATCATGCCGATCGCAGCGGGAGCCAGCAGCAGTTGCTGGATCGTTTTCATGAGAATCCTCACACCAAAAAAGAGGAAACTTCCGTAGAACGGAAGTGCTCCGAATTGTAGCGAAACGATCCGAAGGGGGCCAAGCACTCGGCACAAAAGAAGGTAGCCCAGGACACAACGCTAGGCCTGCGATGGCAGCAACTCCGCTAGTCCTCTCGCGGCCAATCTTTCGACCGTCCCAGGGCCCAAGCACGGCCCAGCCCAACAAAAAGCCCGGCCGCAAAAGCGGCCGGGCGCGAGTCAGGAGATTGAGTGGAGTTGTGCTCCAATCGCTCTCCCGAAGGACTGGATCAGAACTTGAAGGTGGTCTTGACGAGACCGCCGAAGTTGTTGAAGTCGCCGTTGCCCTTTTGGAGCTGGCCCAGGGGAGCGCTCAGGTAGTACAGAGCGGGGGTCACGCTGATGTTGTCGGTGACCTGGAACTTGTACCACCACTCCCAGGCGTAGTTGCCGTCCCGGGGAGCGACTTTGCCGCTGTTGGTCTGGGTGACGAAGGTGGGCTCGCCCACAGCCATCCCGAAGGTGTTGCCCTTCACGAAAGCGTCAGCCCACTGCATCCCGACATACCAGGACTGGCTCTTGGCCAGATTGGCATTGCTGAGCTTGTTGGAGCTGTCGAAGATGTAGGAGTTGATGCCCCAGCCGGCGCTGACTGAGGGGAACCAGGCGGCCTTGGTGGGCTGCCAGTAGCCGCTGATGCCCACCGAATTCACGGTGTCGGAAAGGGCGAAGCCCTCCACCGCAAACGGGGTGCCATTACCGCCGTAGAGGCCAGCACCACCGGAGGAGTAGGTGTAGGCCGCCGCCAGGGCGTAGTTAGCGCCGGAGAAGGCCACCTGGGCCGTCCCGGTCTGCACGGAACAATCGGTACCGATGCCACCACAGTTGGGCAGGTTGGAATTGGTGGCGGCGTTATCGCCATTGGCCGACACGTAGTTGACGGCGACGCTGAAGCCACCCTTCTTCCACCACAGACCAGCACCGGAACCGAGGTTCAAGCTGTAGGTGCCAGGGGCACCGGCATAGGTGAAGATGTCGAGAACGGTGTCAGCCGGATAAGCGCTGGGCCACACGGGCAGCATGTCGTCCTGACGAACCCGACCACCGATGGTGGCTGTGAAACCGCTGCCCACAGGGAATTGATAGAACAGGCGGTTGATGGCCACAATATCGTTGCCCGCGGGCGCCTCAAACGCCGCTTCCATGCCGTTCAGGCCCACGGGGGGGTTGCCGAACCAGGCGGAGTTGGAGAAGTTGCCGGCGCGCAGACGGGTGCGCAGCAGGTCCTTGCCGGTGAAGCTGGTGTCCAGATCCAGCTGCAGGTCGTAGTTGAAGGTGGTGCCGCCGTCGTACTGCGCGGCGGTGTCGGCGTACTTCTTGCCGATGGGCGCCACCACGCCGCCACTCTTGGCGTAGGCAGCCGCAGCCGGGGTGGTGCGGAAGTCACCGCCGAAGCTGTTGGAACCAATCACGAAGGTGGCCTTGCCCTTCAGCTTGGTGGTGGTGGAGAACTGGTTCGCTTCCAGTTCGCCCACGCGGGCCTCAAGGCCGTCCACCTTGCCGCGCAGCACGGCCAGTTCCTTTTCGAATTCAGCCATCAGGCGCTTGAGCTCGTCGGTCACTTCGGTGACGCGGTCGAGACAGGCGTTGAGCAGGGCGGCCGCTTCATAGCGGGTCATCGCCTGGCCGCCCTTAAAAGTGCCGTTGGGATAGCCAGCCACGCAGCCGTAGCGCTCAATCAGGTTGCTGAGTGCCTGATAGGCCCAGTCGGTGGGGCGAACGTCGGAGAACTGGCTGATGCTGGTGACTTGCTCCTCGCTGGCGTACTGACCGACGCCATTGATGTTGAGCTCGGCGGCGGAGACAGCGACAGGGGCCATCAGGCCAAGGGCCGCTGGGGCCACCAGCAATTGCTGGAAAAGTTTCATGGGAACCTCACACGGAATGGCGCAATGCGCCGAACCGCATCGTGACGGCATGTATGGCTTAACACCAAGGGGGCTGTGCCAGAACGCTCAACGGCCGAAGGTCATGCTGTAAGGGAGGCAGGCCTCAACCCCATCGGTGCTGTTTCACACTGGGGCCCACCGCAGCCGTCCCCCCCTGGCGCCGCCCCGTCCTGCCGCCCTGCGCGGCCCCTGCCGAACCACGTTGCTGTGGTGGCTCGCGTTGCTGGTGCTCTGGATCCTCGCCAGCGGTGGCGATCGGATGTGGCTGGCCCAGGACCAGCGTCTGCCGGGGTGGGACCAGGCCGACTATCTCAACAGCGCCGTGGACCATGGCCGTGCCCTCGGGCTCCTGCCGGGCGGTGGCTGGAGCGGCTGGGCGGACCTGCTGGATCTCTCCCCCAAGATCCCGCCGCTCGCGTCCCTTGTGAACGGCAGTGTGATGGCCCTGAGCGGCGACAGCGCCGACCAGGCCAGCTGGTCCCTGGCGCTCTGGCATGGCCTACTGCTGCTGACGGTGGCCGGCTGGGGCCGCCAACTCCTGGGCAGGGGATTCGGGCTTCTGGCGGCTGCCCTGGTGGCCCTGGCCCCAGCTCTTTGCGAGCTGCGGGTGGACTTCACCCTTGATCTGCCGGTGACCGCCAGTTCGGTGCTGGCCCTCTGGCTCCTGGGCCGCTGGCAACGGCCCGCCCCCCAGGGAGGCCGGTGGGGCCAGGCCCTGGCCGCAGCCCTGGCCCTCAGCGCGGCCCTGCTGGTGAAACAAAGTGCCCTCCTGGTGCTCACCTTGCCCAGCCTGTGGGCCCTTGGCCAGGGGCTGGGCCGCCGCGAACGGCGCACCCAGGTGCTGGCGGGGCTAGCCCTGGGACTGGTCCTGCTGGTGCCGTGGCTGCACCACAACTGGATCACCACCCTTGGGGGCACCAACCGGGCCGTCGTCGAATCGGCGGCGGCGGAAGGAGATCCTCCACCCCTAAGCCTGGCCTCGCTGGCCTGGTATCCACTCCTGCTGCCCCAACAGCTCGGACTGGTGCTCCTGGTGCCAGGCCTGGCGGGGGGCCTGCTCGCTGCCTGGCGGCACCGCCAGCGGCTGTCCAGCGGGCTGCTCCGCCCTGCTCCAGCCCTGCCGCCAGGATGGGGATGGCTGATCGGCTGCACCCTGGCGGGCGGGCTGTTGACCACCCTGAGCCCCAACAAGGATTCCCGCTACATCGCTCCGGTGTTGCCCCTGCTGCTGCTCATCCTGGCCCGCGGCTGGTGGCAGATCGGCCTGACCCTGCAACGCCGCTGGGGACCAGCCGCCGCCGTGCCCGGGCTGGCCCTGGGTCTGATCAGTGCCGCCGGCGTCAGCGCCAGCGGCGCCGCGGCCCGCATCGAGCGGACGGCGCCCGCGCCCCTAACTGAGGTCATGGCCAGGCTGCGACAGGCCACCCACGACCAACCCACGACCCTGGTGGTGGTGCCGGACTCCCGGGATCTGAACCAGCATTCCGTGACCAGCATCGGTCGGCGCCAGGGGGGTCAGATCCTGGGGCGACAGCTGGGGAAACACACCGAGGAGCATGCTCTGGCCCTGCGGCGGAGTGACTGGTTCCTGCTGGCCAGCGGTGACCAGGGCACCCGGAGCCGAAGCCTGCGCCAGTTGAGCGCCAAGGTGCGCCAGGACGGCCGCTTTGAAGCCATCGCGCACTGGCCTTGGACCCGCGGACGCCAGGTGGAGCTGTGGCATCGCCGCACCAAGGCTCCCCCGGCCGAACACTTTGACCCGAGTTTCATCGCCATGGCCCAGGGCCTGAGCCGGGGTCCGGCCGGCCTTGCAAGGGTGTTTGAGGCGATCGGACCCGAGCACCAACTGGACGGCCATTTCCTCTACCAAGAACGCGTGCGCTCCTGGGCCCATCGACAATTACGGCGCCATCCAGGCCACAACCAAGCCCTTTGGAGCCTGGGCTTGCTCGCGACCCTGCGCAACCGCCCCGACGAAGCCGCCGACTGGTACGGCCAACTGCAGCGGCGCCATCCCGAGATCCCTTGGCCGGCGAGCTATCGCGCCGTGGTGCGCCTGGCGAACTGGCAGCCAGGCCAGGCGCGGGAGGCCCTGGCGGCCCTGCCGCCCTCCCAGGCGCGCCAACCGATCCCCAGAGCCCTAGGCGATCTCAGCGACCTGCTCTCCGGCCGATTGACCGCCCTGCCGGCCCTGCACCGCAACCTGCCAACGGCCATCCAGGCGGTGACCACCGACCTGCAAGCCCCCGCCTCTGGCACGCCATAAACGATGCCCCCGGCTCACACTGGGCGAACCGGGGGCTCTCGCCGGGTCCGCTCTGTCGCGGAACCGTTTGATCAGGAATTCAGCGCCGAATCAACCGGCGTTCTCCGCGATCAGCAGACCCTGAATCGAACAACTTGAGATCATGGACACCTCCTCCTGTGGGGCATGGAGCCAGCCGGCGACGCCTTCGATTCATGACATGCGGCGACGAGCGCCCCAACACCTGAACCACGCCACTGCTGACAGGACACTGCGATCCTAACGAGATTGGCCGGCCTGCGACCGCCTCCCTCTCCATGGCCGCAATCCTTCGCTCCCGCTTCTGGCCCGCCCTGCTGGGACTGTGGCTCCTGACCCTCCTGCTGGCCTTGATTCAGCTGGGCGCCGTGCCCCTGCGGGACTGGGATGAGGGCATCGTGGCCCGGGTGGCCCTGGAGCTGAGTCAGCGCTCCTGGCCAGACGTCCTCCTGCCCACCTACCTGGGCGAGCCGTACCGCAACAAACCCCCAGGGCTGCATCTCCTGATCGCCGGGGTGATCCAGCTCTGGCGCCTCGGCAGCGGCAGCCATGACCGGGCCCTGCCGCCCGAGGGCGTGATCCGCCTGGCGCCGGCCCTGCTCTCCAGCCTGCTGGTGCCGCTACTGGCCCTGGTGCAGCGGCGCCTGCGTCCGGAGGAACCCCGGGCCGCCCTGGCCACGGCGCTGGTTACCGTCACCCTGCTGCCCCTGGCCCGCCAAGGGCGCCTGGCGATGCTCGATGGCAGCCAGCTGAGCGCCATGGCGCTGGTGTGGCTGGGGCTGCTACTGGCCAGCGAGCAACAGTGCCGCAGCCGCTGGCTGGGCGGCATCGGGGCGGGCCTGGGCACCAGTGCCTTGCTACTGCTCAAGGCCCCGGTGGCGCCGGCAGCGCTGGCGGTGGCCCTGACGCTGCGCTGGCTAGATCGGGATCTCAGCCGCCGGGCCTGGGCCGCCCTGCTCGGCGGCTTGGTGCTGGGCCTGCTGCCCGGCCTGGCCTGGCACGGCTGGCATGGGCTGATCCGAGGCAACGACGCCCTGGTGATGTGGGGCGAGCAGGGTGTGGCCCGGCTCACCGGCACCGTGGAGAACCACGACGGCGGCCCCCTGGTCCCCCTGCTCCAGGTGGTGCAGGGAGGCTGGCCATGGCTGCCGCTCTGGCCTGGGGCCCTGCGTTTGGCCTGGCAGCAGCGCCAGAAACGCTCCGGCCGTTGGGTGCTGGGCCTCACCCTGGCCAGCCTGTTGCTGGTCTTGCCCCTGAACACCCAACTGCCCTGGTACAGCCTGCTGATCTGGCCACCCTTCGCCCTGGCCTGTGGACCGCGCCTGGCCCAGCTCTGGCCAGAGGCCGGAACCCCAAGGCCTGGGGCCCACCACCTGGGCCGAGCCATCGGACTGCTCTGGCTGGGCCTGGGGGGAGGGGCACTGGCCCTGGCGGCCCTCAGCCTGGCGAGTCCAGCCCCAGCCATGGCCCCCCCAGCGCCCCTGGGGCCGATGTTGATGGCCGCTGGCCTGGGCCTGGTGGCCGGCAGCGGCCTGGCCTTGGCGCCCCCCGGCTCGGTGAGGCAGCGCTGGGCCATCCCCGCCCTGGCAACGGGCTGGTGCGCAGCCCTGGCGCTGCTGTTCTGCAGTCCATCGTGGAACTGGGAACTCAACGAGCAGACCGTCCTGGATCGGGAGCTGATGGCCGGGCGGCCGCTGCCAGGGGTGTTGGTGGCGCGCAAGCGGGACCTGCGCCGTCCCAGTTACGTGTGGTATGCCAACCCAGCCCCGGGGGAACTGCGGAGCACGCAGGAGACTGGCGATCTCGAGCCATTCGAGTTGATCCAGCGCAGGGATGACCCCCCCCTGGCCCCACCGTTGAGCTGTGATCTGCGGGCCATGGGCTTGAACGGGTGGCAACGCTGGCGCTGCCGGCGGTGATGGACACAACCAACTGACGCAGCCATCAAAAAATGGGACCCAATCGGCCCTGAGGAACGGAAAACTTGAATTCCGAGGGCAATGCCTCGGGGCAGAACCTCTTCAGGGAAGGCAACGTTTTCATGAGGTGGCGCCGGTGAGCCAGCCGCCGAGCGCCAGATCGGGGCAAGGGAAGCAGCAACAACCCACCAGACCACGAAAACGAAGCGGTCGCGCTTGAGCCATTCCTTGAGGCTGAGTTCCCACCCCTGCTCAGGCAAGGTGGGGAGCTGGCAGGAAGAATTCGGACAAGGTGAGCGCAAAGACTGCCGCTAGGGGATGCGAGCTGCCAACTGGAAGCCCGGGGAGATGACATCGGGCAGCGATGGCAATACCGCACACGATCCGCTGCAGGCTTCAGAACCTTCCCTTAAAACCAGGCAGGCCGACCGCACCGTGCTGGCAGCGGCCGTCCTCTTCGCCTTGGTGGGGCTGGGGCTGCAGTGGTGGCGCCTGCAGGTGCTGACCGCCTCGATGGATCAGGGCATCTTTCTGCAGGTGCTCTGGAACAGCCTGCGCGGCCATCCCTTCGAGAGCACCCTCTCCTCCCAACTCTCCAGCAACGTGGTGCACGCCGGCCAACTGCCGGCCCTGGGCTATCCCCGCCTGGGCCAGCACTTCACGCCAATCCTGCTGATCTGGGCGCCGCTGGTAGGGGTCATGGGGAAATGGGCCCTCCCCCTAGTGCAGGTGGGCCTGATGACAGCCGCCGGCCTGGTGCTGTTCCGACTGGCCCGCCAGCACCTCGCACCGGCTCCGGCGAGCTGGATCGCCCTCTCCTTCTTTGCCTCCCTCACCGTGATCGGCCCCACCTGGGGCAATTTCACCGACCTCTGCCAGCTACCGCTCTGCTTCTTTCTGCTGCTGCTGGGCCTGGATCTCTGCAACCGCTGGCTGATTCTGTTCAGCGCCCTGGCCCTTCCTCTGATCCGCGAAGACACCGGCATTCTGCTGATCGGCGTCGGTCTTTGGATGGCCGTTCGCCAGCCGCAGCGCTGGCGGCTGGCTGCGGCCCTTGCGCTTTGGGGCGGGGGCTGGGTGGGGGTGGTCACCAATGTGCTGATGCCGCTCTTCAGTGACGACAATGCCCGCCGCTTCATGGTGGAGAACTTCGGCCACTACATCCCTCAACATGACCGGGCCAGCAGCCTGGAGGTGTTGCAGGAGGTCCTGGGCCAGCCACTGGTGCTGCTGCGGGAACTGGTCAATCCCCCTGGCCGCACCCTGGCCTACCTGGCGGCCCAAGGCCTGCCCCTCCTGTTCGTGCCGCTGATCTCCCTCGACAGCTGGCTGCTGATGGGCCTGCCCCTAACGGGGCTGCTGCTAGCCCAGGGCAGCAATGATCCCCTCTCCATCAACATCCGCTACACGCTGCTGGTGGTGCCTGGTCTTTTCGCCGGCGCCATCGCCTGGTGGCAGCGGCATCCGCACGCCCTCCACTCCAGGCGTCTACGCCGCGTCTGGGCGGGCTGCATCGTTCTCTCCCTGCTGGTGACGCTGACGGGAAACCCCAACCGCAGCCTCTCCTGGCTGATTCCCGACAGCATTCAGCCCTGGGTGTACAGCAGCCCATGGCGCCAGTGGCGCCATGGGCTGCTGGCGCAGGCCGCGATCCGCCCCATCCCTCGGGGCGCCAGCGTGGCGGCCAGTACCCCCCTGATCCCCCATCTGGCAGATCGCGCAGTGCTGGTGCGCTTTCCCAACGATCGGACCTACCTGGACCGCCGAGGCCAAGCCCAACAGGTGGACTGGATCGCCGTGGATCTCGACTGGCTGGAGCGGTATGCCGTGGCCTTCAGGAGTGACCGGGCTTTGCTGAGCAGAAGCCTGAGCGCGGTGCACAACCTTCAGGGGAGTTATGAGGTGCAACGGGTGCTGGATGGGGTGGTGGTGTTGCAACGCCATGGCCCCCCTCATGTGCTGGCCCAACAACAACTGAGCACACTCTTGAAAGAGATCCAGATTCCGCCCAGCCCTTCCAGCGGCATCAAGGCTGACCTAGTCAGCACATCTGCAGCAACATGGACCAACAAAAAACCCCACCGAATCCGGTGGGGTTGAACGTTCAGAAGTGGTGCGGGGATCAGAGAGCGTTCCCTCTGGGCAGAACCTCTTCAGGGAAGACGAAGTTTTCGTGCGGTTGGTCGGCGGGGGCCATCCAGGCACGCAGACCCTCATTCAGAAGGATGTTCTTGGTGTAGAACGTTTCGAATTCAGGGTCTTCAGCGGCGCGAATTTCCTGTGACACGAAGTCGTAGGCGCGCAGGTTGAGAGCAAGGCCGATAATGCCGATGCTGCTGGTCCAGAGACCCATCACCGGCACGAACAGCATGAAGAAGTGAAGCCAGCGCTTGTTGGAGAAAGCGATCCCGAAGATCTGGCTCCAAAAGCGGTTGGCGGTCACCATGGAATAAGTTTCTTCTTCCTGGGTGGGCTCGAAGGCCCGGAAGGTGTTGGCCTGCTCGCCGTCTTCGAACAGGGTGTTTTCGACGGTGGCACCGTGGATGGCGCAGAGCAAGGCACCGCCCAAAATGCCTGCCACCCCCATCATGTGGAAGGGATTGAGGGTCCAGTTGTGGAAGCCCTGCAGGAACAGTAGGAAGCGGAAGATCGCCGCCACCCCGAAGGAAGGAGCGAAGAACCAGCTGCTCTGGCCCAGGGGGTACATCAGGAAAACACTGACGAACACCGCGATCGGACCGGAGAAGGCGATGGCGTTGTAGGGGCGGATGCCCACCAGGCGAGCAATCTCAAACTGGCGGAGCATGAAGCCGATCAGGGCGAAGGCACCGTGCAGGGCCACGAACGGCCAGAGGCCGCCCAGCTGGCACCAACGGACGAAATCACCCTGGGCCTCAGGTCCCCAAAGCAGGAGGAGGCTGTGGCCGAGGGCGTCGGCAGGGGTGCTGACGGCGGCGGTGAGGAAGTTGCAGCCCTCCAGGTAGGAGCTGGCAATGCCGTGGGTGTACCAGGAGGTGACGAAGGTGGTGCCGGTGAGCCAGCCTCCGAGCGCCAGGTAGGCGCAGGGGAACAGCAACAACCCGGACCAACCCACGAAAACGAAGCGGTCGCGCTTAAGCCAGTCGTCGAGGACGTCGAACCATCCCCGCGCTGACGGCGCGCGGCCTACAGCGATCGTCATGAATGATGCGGTGTGGAAAACCCGCTGAGCTGTGGGATACCGGGGGATGGTAACAACGGTTCCGGACTGGCCGAGGCAGGTTGATACCGGCTGACATTCCAGCGGAAGTCGGGTTTTTTAGGTATTTCTTCTGATTGCTCGCCGGCCCGTGGGCCCGCAGGCCAAGATGGCCGGTCATTGTCCCCTTGGTTTCTCAATGGCTTCCCAAGGCCCGTCCTCCAGTGGCCCGTCCGTGCCTCGGTCCACGTCGGCGGAGGCCTCCCCTGGCGCCGCTTCCGTGGGCCCCGAGGCCCAGGTGTATGAGCAGCCCGTCCTGGGCTCCCGCAGACTGTCGAATTTGTTGGTGGCCGCGGCTGTCAGCCTGGGCGGCCTGGGATTTCTGCTCACCAGTGCCTCCAGTCGTTTGGGTCGCGATTTCCTGCCGATTGGCCATCCAGCTGAACTGGTCTGGGTTCCCCAGGGGCTGGTGATGGGTCTGTACGGCCTCGCCGCCGTCCTGCTTGCGACCTATCTCTGGATCGTGATCGTGATCGATGTCGGTGCCGGCACCAATCGCTTTGATCGGGGGTCGGGTCTGGCCTGCATCAGCCGTCGTGCCTTCCGCCAGCGAATCGATGTGGAGATTCCCCTGCGGGAGATTCAGGCCGTGAAGGTGGAGGTGCGGGATGGCCTCAGCCCGGTGCGTCGCCTGGCGTTGCGGGTGCAGGGGCGGCGCGATCTGCCCCTTACCCGGGTGGGGGAGCCGATGCCGCTCGCCGATCTTGAGCTGGCGGGCGCGCGCTTGGCCCGATTTCTGGGGGTGCCGCTGGAGGGACTCGGATGAGTACTCCCGTTCTTGTCCACCGGGCCTCAGGTTTCACGGCCCGGGTGCTGCTGCTGGCCATGCTGGCTCTGCTGCCCTTGGGCCTCGTTGCCTGTGCTGCCGACCAGGTGGCCCGGCCGTTGGGATGTGGATCGTCGTCGACTCCTTGCCTGAGCGGGACGGCCTTGATTTCCCTGGAAACCAGTAAGGGTTCGGTGGAATTGCGACTGGATGGGCAGGCGGCACCCCTGACCGCCGGTCAGTTCGTTGATCTGGTGCGGCGAGGGGTGTACAACGGCACGGTCTTCCACCGGGTGGTGAAGGATCCGGTCCCCTTCGTGGTCCAGGGGGGCGATCCCCAGAGCGCCAATCCCAAGGTCCCATCCAGTCAGTACGGCCTGGGCAGCTTCATTGATCCAGCTTCAGGGGAAGCGCGCATGATTCCCTTGGAGCTCAAGCTCAAGTCGGAACCGAAGCCCCGTTACGGCGAGCCGGTGACCAATCCGATGGTGAGTCGTGAGCTGGCCCTCTCCCATGAACGGGGGGCACTGGCGATGGCCCGTTCCGCCGATCCCAATTCCGCCAGTGCCCAGTTTTATGTGGCGCTTCAGGCCCTGCCTGAGTTGGATGGTCGCTATGCCGTCTTCGGCCGGGTCACTCGGGGCATGGAGGTGATGGACCGGATCGAGCAGGGCGATCGCTTGGTGAGGGCCAGCGTGATTGAGGGGGGCAAGCTCGTTCAGCCCACCCCCTGACGGGGAAACCGATCAGGCCGGCACCCGTTTGCCTGATGTCGTGGCCTTAAGCAGTTCGGTATTCACCCCAGAGGCCCGCTCGAGGGCCACCTTGCCGGTGCGGGCAATCTCCAGAATTCCGTAACTCTCGAGCAGCCGTTCAAGGGCCACCAGCTTGCCCGGGTCGCCCACCACTTCCAGGGTGAGGGCATCGTCGGCCACATCCACCACCTTCGCGCGAAAGACCTTCACCAGATCGAAGATGGCGCTGCGGTTTTCCGCTGGGGCTGCCACCTTGAGCAACATCAGTTCCCTCTCCACCGCTGGAATTGTGGAGAGGTCGATCACCCCAAGCACGTTCACCAGCTTGTCGAGTTGTTTGCTCATCTGTTGGAGGGTTTGGTCGTCTCCCTCCACCACCATCGTGAGGCGGGAGACCCCACGGTTCTCGGCCGGCCCGACGGCCAGGCTTTCGATATTGAAACCGCGCCGGGCGAACAGGCCGGAGATGCGGCTGAGGGCACCGGATTCATCTTCCACCAGCACGGACAGGGTGTGCTTCATGCCTCTACGGTTTCGAGCTCCAACGCTACGCGTCGGCCTGGGGCGATGGTGACGGCATCAAGTCCGCCAGCCAGCTGAGCAGGTGATGGTTGAACTGCTCCGGGCGTTCGTCGTGGGGACAGTGCCCTGCCCGATCGATCACCCGGACCGGCAGGTCGGGCCGGACCCGGCGGCATTGGTCGGCCACCGCCAGCGGCACCAGCCGATCCTGCCGTCCCCAGATCACGAGCATGGGGAGTTGTTGGCGGCGCAGCAGGGCAGCTGCGGTGGCGCCATGGGGGCGCAGCGCCATGCCCATGCTCATCGCCCGCAGGGACCGCACCGCTCCAGGCCTTCGGGCCGGTCGGGCCATCACCCGGTGCAAGTCCTGATCGCCGATCACCGGCTGGTGGTAAGCCGCCTGAATGGCCAGGTCGAGCAGGGGGGAATGGGCCAGCACCGGCACCACGAGTTCCAGGGGAAGCAATCGGCAGAGGCTCACAACCAGCAGCCGTTGGAGGCGCCGGCGCCAGGGTCGACGACGGGGCGCCCAGGGCCCCGCCTCGATCGCCGCCATCAGCAAGGTGGGGTCCGGCAAGGGTGCGGCCACCACGGCCCGTACCCAGCGGGGAAAAAACACGCTGCAGCTGAGCGCCACCAGCCCGCCCAGGGAGTGGCCCACCAGCACCGCCGGCGCCTGGACCACCTGGGCCAGAAAGGCCTGGACCTGGCGAGCCCAGAATCGGTTGTCGAGGGGCCGATGGCGCTGGCGGCCCGGCTGGCTGGAGGCGCCGAAGCCGATCAGGTCGAGCGCGTAGACGCACCAGCCCGCGGCGGCAAGGGGTTGGGCATTTTGGCGCCAGTGACCACTGCCAGCCCCGAAACCGTGGAGCAGCACCAGGCTTGGCTGACGTGGATCCCCCAGGCGTCGCCAGTGACAAGCATGGCCCTTCCACGTCCAGGTGCCGTGATCCCCCCAATCCACATCCCCGGGGAGTTCACAGGCAGGCTGAAGATCGGCACTGCGCACCGGCGGCCCTGACGACGACGAATCCCAATCACTATTGCGAAGGGGCCGCCCAGGTGGAGCTCGGGCATGGCTTCTTCCGCCCGGCCTCGCGGCCTTCGCGGGACCTTGGCGTGCTGCTCGCCGCCGAGTTGGCCGAGGTCGGACCGGTGCGGGTGCTGGACGGGATGGCCGGCTGTGGCATCAGGGGCCTCCGCTATGGCCTGGAGGCCGGGGCTGCGGCGCTATGGGCCAATGATGCCGATCCCGATCGTCTGCCCCTGCTGCAGGCCAATCTTCGGCCCCTAGAGGAGAAGGGGACGATCCAGTGCAGCAGCCACACGGCCCAACAGCTCCTGGCGGGCTGTCTGCAGCGTCGTCAGCGCTTCGAGTTGGTGGATCTTGATGCCTTCGGCTGTCCCAGCGCCCTGGTGCCCCTGGCCCTGGAGGCGGTGGCCTTTGGCGGGGTTCTCTATCTGGCCAGTACGGATGGACGATCGCCAACGGGCCATGACCGGCCGGCCGCCGTGCGGAGCCTTGGGGCTGCGGCCCGGGCCCATCCGGCGAGCTGGGAGCTTGCCCTCCGACTTCAGTTGGGAGTGTTGGCCCGTGCCGCCTGGGCCATGGGGCGCGGGCTGGAGCCGCTGTTCAGTTTCAGTGAGGGGCGCACGTTCCGAACCGCCGTGCGGTTGTTGCGCCATCCGCTGGCAGGGGAGGAGCGCGAGCTGGGGCTTCTGGCCCATTGCCATGGCTGCGGGGATCAGCAGGTCCAGCCGCTCCTCACCCTCCGGGGCTGGACCGCCTGTGCCTGTGCCGAGGCCGCCCCATCGGCCCCCCTGGCGGTGTCCGGCCCCCTTTGGCTGGGGCCCTTGCAGGATGGGGCCATGCTCAGGGCGATGCAGGCGCGGGCGGGGTCCTTATCCGGAAGCCTTTCCCACGCTGGTGCCCGCCTGCTGGCAAGGCTGGCGAACGATCCAGGCTGGCCGGCTCGCTGTTGGCCCACCGCTGGCATTGGCCGTTGTCTTGGCCAGGGGGCACCGCCGCTGCAGCCGTTGGTGCAGGCGTTGCGCCAGGAAGGATTTCAGGCGCAAGCCAGCGGCGTCATGGACGCCCAAGTGCGCACCGATGCCCCATGGCCGCTGGTGCTGAGGCTTGCCCGTGAGTTGCTGGAGGCTCCAAGGCGCGCTCCGTAGAACGAGGCTTCGCTGCCTCGCGGTTAAATAGTGGGCCCGATTGCCTGCCTGGTCCATGGCCTCTGAAATCTTCGGCACCGCTGCGCTCTTCTGGGTCCTTATCCCTGTGGGTCTGGCCGGAGGGGCCCTGTTGCTCAAGCTGCTCAAGGACTGACCGCCGCTCACCCGCTTCGCTTCAGCCACGGGTCCCTGTCGCATCCGCGACACCCTCCTTCTAGGCTCAGCCGGCTTTGCGGACGCGTCCATGCAGGTTCTGGTCGTCGGCGGTACTGGCACCCTCGGCCGTCAGATTGCCCGCCGCGCCCTCGATCAGGGCCACCACGTGCGTTGCATGGTCCGTTCGCCCCGTAAAGCTGCATTTCTGCAGGAATGGGGGTGTGAGCTGACCCGGGGCGATCTGCTGGAGCCCGCCAGCCTCGATTACGCCCTGGAGGGTCAGGACGCCGTGTTGGATGCGGCCACTGCCCGTGCCACCGACAGTGCCAGCGCCTACGACATCGATTGGATCGGCCAGCAGAATCTGTTTGCGGCCAGTCAGCGGGCTGGGCTTAAGCGTCTGGTCTTCCTTTCCCTGCTGGAGGCACCCCTCTATCGCGATGTGCCGTTGATGGACATCAAGGCCTGCACCGAGCAGTTTCTAGAGGCCTCTGATTTTGACTACACCATCCTGCGCTGCGTTGGCTTCATGCAGGGGCTGATCAGTCAATTTGCGATTCCGGTGCTGGAGAGCCAGACCGTTTGGGTGAGTGGATCGCCCACACCGATTGCTTACATGAACACCCAGGACGTGGCGCGCTTTGCCGTGGCTGCCCTTGAGCATCCTGAGACCACGATCCGGCGGGCCTTTCCCGTGGTCGGGCCCAAGGCCTGGACCACCGGGGAGATCACCCAGCTGTGCGAGAGATACAGCGGCCGTTCCGCACGAACGGTACGGGTCCCACCGGCTGTGTTGCGGTTCATGCAGGGCCTGACCAGTTTTTTTGAAGCCAGCTTGAACGTGTCGGAGCGGCTCGCGTTCTCCGACGTGATGGGGGGGGGGCGTCCCCTGGATGCCCCGATGGCGGAGAGCTACGCCGCCTTTGGCCTGGATCCCGCGGAGACCACTGGACTGGAGGGGTATCTCAAGGAGTATTACGACACCATTCTCAGGCGCCTCCGCGACCTGGAAGCGGACCTTGACAAGGATGCGAAGAAGAAACTTCCGTTCTGATCGTCAGTTCATCTGTACTATTGGAGTTGATTGCCTTCGGCCGTGCGGCTATGTCCATCGCCCAGATCAAGAACCTTCAGCGCCGACTCGGAAATCTGGAGCAGGAGGCGATCGCGGAGGTGACCCGGGCCTGCGGACATGAGCTCTGGCAAAGCCTTGGCTTTGATGCCCTCGATGCCATTGAGGATCCCGACCGACGCGCTCGTGCCAACTACTACTACGGTCAGTTGCAGGTCGTCCGGGAGCTCAGCGACGTGATCGGTTGAATCGCCGTTCGCTCCCTAAGAGTGCGTTCAACCGGTCTTGTTCGTTGGTGTTGGCCTGGCGCCATTGGCCCGGAGCCAGGTCTGCCAGGGTCAGGGGTGGGCCCTGATCCATCAGATCGATGGCGACCCGTACCAATCGCAGGGTGGGCAGGCCAACGGCAGCGGTCATGCGACGAACCTGCCGATTACGGCCCTCCTGCAGGCCGAGTTCCAGCCAACTCGTGGGCACGTTGAGGCGCTGTCGAATCGGTGGATCGCGTTCCGCCAGCTGTGGTGGCGGAATCGTCCGGGCTTGGGCGGGGAGGGTGCGTTTGTTCTGGATCATGAGCCCGTCCCGTAGCGGCTGGAGGTCCTCTTCGCGGGCCCAACCTTCGACCTGCGCCTGGTAGTAGCGCCAGTGACCCCAGGTCGGATCCGTTAGGCGGTGTTGCAGCTGGCCTTGATCCGTGAGCAACAGCAAGCCCTCACTGTCCGCATCAAGCCGGCCGGCGGCGTAGACCCCGGGCCAACGAATGAACTCCGCCAGGCAGCTCCAGGAGCTGCCCGGTTCCGGACGGAACTGGCTCAACACCCCATAGGGTTTGTGGAACAGCAGCGTGGTCAGGGGAGCTGGAGGCGGTGGCGGGTCTGAGGATCAGGCGTTTTGGCGGGCTCGCCAAAGGTTGACCACGCCGATTGAGATGAGCAGCAGGCCCAGATCCATGGAAACGGGGGGCAGGACCATGGTGATGGGGCTGATCGGGCTCGGGAACCCTATCGCTCTCGCCTCACGACCCGGGGGAGTTGTTCAGGCCGTCGGCCGTTAAGCTGAACAATCGCCCTTCTGCCGTTGAACCCTCCCGCATGATCGAAACGTCCGGTGTGATCGAAAAGGAACAGGGCAACGGGTTTTACCTGGTCACCCTCGAGCAGCCGGCCGGACACCAGTGCCTCTGCCGGGCCGCAGGCAAGCTCACCAAGTTCCGCATCAAACTGCTGGCCGGTGACAAGGTGTTGGTGGAGATCAGTCCCTACGACCTCTCCCGTGGCCGCATTACCTATCGCGAGCGGAATGCAGGGGCCGCAGGACCCCGTCCGGGTGGTAACCGACCCGGCGGGCCCCGGCGCCGGTGAACAACTGATCCGAACCTCAGCTGGACGGGTTCAACAGGGCATCGATGGCCTGGAGGAATTCACTGCGCTGCTTCACACCTTTCCACTGCTGCTTGAGTTCTTTATTCAGGAACAGCTGAACTGTTGGGGTGCCCGTCACCCCGGCTTGCTCGGCAATGTCCTGATCGGTCTCAATGTCGATCTCAACCCCCTGGGCTCGGCCTTCCAGCTCCTTGAGCACCCGTTTGAGCTGGGGCTTCAACACATGGCAGGGACCGCAGCTCGGGGAGCTGTAGACCACGAGGAGGGGCCTGTTGCTGTCGTGATAGAGCTTGCGCAGGGCGTAGCCCCCTTTCTGCCAGAGGGCAACGGGGTCGTAGTTGTCGCCATCACTGACCGGGGTTTGAACGGGTTCGCCTAAGGACTTGGGTTCCACCTCCGCCCGGGGGACGGTGAGGGCCAATCCCTGGGCACTCAACCAGCGTTCGGCGGCCAGGGCCGCCTGACAGCCGCTGGCTGCGGCAGTGATCCCTTGGCGCCATTCGGCATCCGCCACGTCCCCGGCCGCGTAGACCCCCTCCAGGCTGGTTTCGGGATGGCCGGCACGGGTGATCAGATAGCCACGCGGATCAAGGGCCAACTGGTCGCGCATGAGCTGGGTGTTGGGGGTGTGGCCGATCGCATAGAAGAGGCCCCGAACGGGAAGGGTTTCGCTGCTTCCACCCGTGGGATCGCCCAGGGTGATCGCTCCTAGCCAGTTGCCGTCGCCTGGTTCAGGGGCCACGCCGATCACCTGACGGTGCCAATGCACGGTGATGGCGGGGTTGGCGAGCACCCGGTCTGCCATGGCGGCGCTGGCCCGTAACCTGGCGCCGCGAACGATCAGGTGAACCTTGCTGCCGTACTTGGTGAGATAAACGGCTTCTTCACAGGCGGAATCTCCACCGCCCACTACGGCCAGCTGGGCGTTGCGGAACTGGGGCGTCGCCCCATCACAGATGGCACAGGCACTGATGCCCCGGCTCCAGAAGCGATCTTCGTCCGCAATCCCGAGTCGGTTGGCGCTGGCGCCGGTGGCGAGGATCAGGGACTGGCTGATGATCGTTTGACCCTCCACTCGAATCCGGTAGGGCCGCTGACTGAGGTCCAGGCCCTCGGCGTCGGCTTCGAGCAGGCGGGTGCCCCAGCGGACCGCTTGGGACTTCATGCGATCCATCAGCTCCGGACCCAGGATGCCATCGGGGAACCCCGGAAAATTTTCCACATGGGTCGTGGTCATCAGTTGCCCTCCGGCGATGCCACCGACCTGGAATCCCGTGATCAGCAGGGGATTGAGATTGGCTCGGGCGGCGTAGATGGCAGCGGTGTAACCCGCAGGTCCGGAGCCGATGATCACCAGATTCTCTGGGGCTACGCCAAGGTTTGGATCTGGCGCGCCCAGGCCTGTACCGGAAGCAGCCATGGGCTTAGGCGGATCAACTATGGATTAACCCTAGGGTCGCTGCGAATTGCTTGGGGATCTGGCGGCAGGCCAGAAGCAGTGAGGGCTGGATTGCCTAAGAGTGTGACAGTTTGCAGCTTGGGCAAGCCAGGAAGCCCCACGCCTAAAGCTTCGCTTTAGATTTCAAGGAGGCCATCGGTTTCGGGCCTGCGGAAGGCGTTGAAGTCGCGGGGAACCATCAGCACATTGGCTTCAAGGATCTCTGGGTTGTCCTCGAGGCACAACAACCATTCTCTGAACTCTTCATTCAGGGAGAAGCTGTCTTCGTAGTGCTCTTGGCTGTCGAGGGCGGCGCGTCGGGCCAAGGCCCAACACACCGCCACGGTCAGCCTCCGATGCGCTGAGGCGTCCATGGCTGTTATCCAGCTGAGCCCTACGCTGCCGGCTTGTGGGCCGTTTGTTGGTAGTGGTTGACACAACGTCGCACATCTTCTGCAGCTTGCGGCCTCGGTGTTAAAGGGTTCAGGCGCTGCGGCGTAAGAAGCCTGGGAGCTGCGGGCCTCCCATCGCGATCATGGCGCCGGCGTTGTCGGCAAGGGCCTGCAGGGGCAGCGTGGCGCCCTGGCCCCCTGGACTGCTCCCCTCGGGGGACGGGGCGTCGCGGAGGCGAATCAGGTAGGGCTCGCTCAGGGCCCACGTGCGGGCGTACTCGATCAGTAGGGGGTCCGCGGGGGCAAACACATAGGAGGCTTGGCGGGGAATGGTTTCGAGCGCCGCCCGACTCCAGTCCATGCGCACGGCCCGGGTGATCGCCTGGACGAAGCGGCTGCGGGTCACCACGGTGCTGAGGTAGGCCACCACCCGCAGCCGGGGAGCATCAAAGCCTTCTGCGCACATGTCGACGCTGACCAGCCAGTCGCCTTCGCCGGCCTGGAAGGCGCTCAGATGGGAGGACGCCTCCGGATCCTGGGAATGGACCAGCTTCACCCTGGCGCCTTGCTCCGCCAGCAGGGCGCCTAGGCGGCCGGCATGGTCGATGTCCCGGGCGACCACAAGCCCACCGGCCCCTGGGTGGTCGTGGCGCAGTTGCTCCAACTTGTGGTTCGCCCGCAGCAGCAACCTCAGGGCGATGCCGCCAGAGTCCCCCAGGCGGATGGCCCGGCGCAGGTTTCGGGCGCGCCAGCTTTCGCGTTCTTCGGCCGAAAGGGGCGAGGTCTCCCGATCTCCGGCCTCGGGCTGCCGACCGTGTTCCACCCAGCCATCCTGAAAGCGGAATTCCAGGGGGCGTACGTCCCCCGCCTCGATCAGCTGGCGGGGCTCTACGCACAGATCAGGCATGATCCGCTCCACCACCTCGCCCTTGTCCCTGCTCCTCAGCCGACGGGCGGCGCAGAAGGCCAGGTTGTCGGCCCGGAACGGGGTACCGGAAAGACCCAGGCGCAGGCTGGCGGCTTCGGTGAGGCTCGTGAAGGCATGGCCCCAGGCCGTGGCCTCGGGTTCTTCCGGATCCAGGCCCAGATGGTGGACTTCGTCGGCGATGGCCAGCCAGCGTTGCTGCCGCAGTTCATGGGGCCACTCCACCTCCAGGCGGTGCCGGTGACGACTGGCCGCCTGGTAGCTGAGCAGCAGGCCCGTGGCCTGGGCGCCACCACCATGGGGATCCCACTCCTGCAGCTCCAGGCCGACGCGGTCGGCCGCCATTCGCCATTGGCGGGCAATGGTGTTGCGGTGGCAAAACACCACAAACCGTTCCAGATGGCCTTCGGCCTGGAGCTGTTGGAAGCTGAGCAGGGCACCCAGGGTTTTCCCGGCTCCTGGCCCCGCATGGATCAGCACGTCCTGGCCGTGGCTGTTGGAGCTGCTCAGCCTCCGTTGCAATAAGTGGATCAGCTGCCGTTGCCATTGGCGAGGTTGAAGGCGTTCCCCCGGGGGGCGGCGGCTGCCGATGGGATCGAGCTCGAAGGACGGTTGCGGCATGGAGCGATTCTGCAGGGTGTCCCTCGTCTTCCGCACGTCTGGCGCCGCCCATGGGGAAATGAGTATTGATGCTGATGGGAGGGAGAGAGGGCGTTCCTAAGTTTCAATTATCCCTAGGACATTCTGTTGTTTTGTTCCATGTCCTATGACCGCCAGTCGATCCACGATTCCCGGGAACATTTGTTGCGTTGTTGGCAACGGGAATTTGACCTTGATCCCTTGATTCTTCGCATTCGCGTGCTCCGGTTTCGAGGGGCGTGGCTCCAGGTTCAATGCCTGGAGCAGGAGCTGCAACCATTGATTTAGTTGTTTGTCGGAGCTGCGCTGCCGCTCAGGGCATAGCGCCTCAGAATCCATTCCTCGATGGCTGTTCCTCCCATCACGTGGTCGAACACAATCCGCTCGATCCGCTCCGGGGTGACGCCGCCGTAAACGATCCCTTCGGGCCAGATCAGCAGGATCGGCCCATCGCCGCAGATGCGGAGGCAGTCGGCCTTGGTGCGCAGCACGATGCCCTGGGGCCGATCGGGAGTGTCCAGGCTCAGCTCCCGCACAAGCGTCTTGAGACGGTCCCAGCTGGCGGCGCCGAGGGCCGGATCGGGGCAGCAGAGGGCCTTGGTGGGGGTGGCGCAGAGAAGGAGGTGGTGGCTGATCTGGGGCATTCCAGTGTTGGCGGTGGTCGCCCAGAGGCGTTGGTTCTGCTTCCCCTTGGCCGGCCCGACGTTGGAGCTGGGGATTCGGAGGGTGGGGGATCAGGCCAGGAGGGCGGTTGGGGTGGAGGTCGACAGCGTGGCTGCCGCCTCCCGGACAGCCTCCCGGGCCCAGGCATCGACGGCCAGCACATCGGCCAGGGACGGGCTGGTCGTGAGGTCGACGCGGTGGCGATCACAGACCCGCTCGATCAGGCGGGGAATGTCGAGGAAGTGGATGCGTTCCTCCAGGAACAGCGCCACGGCCTGCTCGTTGGCCGCATTCATCGCCGCCGGCATCGTGCCGCCCGCCCGGCCGGCGGCGTAGGCCAGCTCCATGCAGGGGTATTTGGCCCGGTCCGGGGCGCGGAAGGTGAGTTGGCCCACCTCGGTGAGGTCGAGGCGGCGCCAGGGGGTGGCCTGACGCTCGGGCCAGCTGAGGCAATAGAGAATGGGGAGTTTCATGTCCGGCCAGCCCAATTGGGCGAGCACCGAGGAATCGTCCAGCTCCACCATCGAATGGATGATCGATTGCGGGTGGATCACGATCTCGATGTGGTCGTAGTCGAGGCCGAACAGGTAGTGGGCTTCGATCACCTCCAGCCCCTTGTTCATCAGCGTGGCCGAAGCCACCGTGATCTTGCGGCCCATGCTCCAGTTGGGGTGGCTGGTGGCATCGGCCACCGTGGCCTTGTGAAGATCGGCGGCCGCCCAGTCGCGGAAGGC
>Ga0114980_10000881_pt1 | contig 21449 bp, 19 predicted proteins | sample S_140806_EF_Meta_FD_87018 | JGI IMG/M metagenome (GOLD analysis project Ga0114980, IMG submission 87018) | Freshwater microbial communities from Lake Simoncouche, Canada to study carbon cycling - S_140806_EF_MetaG | ecosystem: Environmental > Aquatic > Freshwater > Lake | place: Lake...
ATTTAATTATTTATGTCAACTAAAAAGTAAACACGACGTTGATGTGCCGCTGTAATTCGCATCATCAATCTAATTTCACACCCGCATTTTTCACAAGTTTGACCCAAAATTTGGCGTCTTCGACCAAGAAGCTTGCAAACTGATCGGGTGATTTTGAAACCTCCACATCAGTGCCTTCTCTGGCCAGCGCGGCTTTCACATTGGGCTGCGACATGGCAAATTGCGCAGCATCAAAAATCTTTTTGATGACGGCAGGCGGTGTGCCGTTGGGTACAAAAATACCGTACCAAAACTCAATGGCGTAGTCGGGTACGCCCGCTTCAATGCTGCCAGGCAGGCCCGGAACCAAGGATGTTTTTTCTTTGGTGCTCACGCCAAGCCCTTTAAGGCGGCCTGCTTGAATCATGGGCAAGACGGAGGGCGGTGTGCCAAAGGTCAATTGGGTATCGCCAGCCACCACGGATTGAATGGCAGGGCCGCCGCCTCTGAATGGAATGTGCGTCATCTCAATGCCAGTGACTTGCGCAAACAATGCGGCACCCAGATGCGGTGCAGAGCCATTGCCCGATGTCGCATAGTTGATGGTACCCGGAGCTTTCTTGGCCTTGGCAACCAACTCTAAAAGGCTGCCAATGCCTGCATTGGGATTGGCCGCAATGACCAGGGGCGACGTTGTGATTTTGGTCACTGGCCATAGATCTTTGGGAGCATAACCCAGCTTAGGATTCAAAGCAGGATTGACGGAAATGCTGCTAGGACTTGCAATCAAAACGGTATACCCATCGGGTGCCGATTTAGAGACAGCTTCTGCCGCAATGCTAGAGCCTGCACCCGCTTTGTTTTCTACGATGATGGGTTGACCCAGAGATTTTCCCAATGAGTCGGAGATGGTTCGCGCGACATAGTCTGCAGCACCACCAGGTGCAAAACCCACAACCACTTTGACCGGTTTGTTGGGATAAGTGCTGGCAGTTGGTGCTTGTGCCTGCGCCTGCGCCGATGTGACGATCGTCAAAAGGCCAAGGCCAATGAAAGAGAGCGTGGAAGAAAGCGAGAAAGTCAAATTTTGAATCATGGTAAGACCCTTAAAACAATTTTTCCAACATGCGCATTGCTCTCCATCAAAGCTTTGGCGGCCACCATGTCTTCAAATGGAAAAACTGTGTCAATGCATGATTGAATGCGGCCATCGGCAAAGGCCGGCAAAATATCTTTCACAAAGCCGCCAACAGGCTCGGCGCGCTGTTCTGGTGAACGGAGTTTGTTAGACACACCAAACAAGGTGAGGCGTTTGGCATGCAAGGCTTCAATGTCCAAGGGTGCATTCAATACACCATCGACATAGCCAACGGTGCCAAGCCGGCCTTGAAAACACAAGCAGCGCAAACTTTCTGCAAACACAGAACCGCCCACGGTGTTGACAACCAGTTGAACCCCTTTTCCATCGGTGGTGGCCATGACTTGATCGTAAAAATCAGGTGACCGTGAACAGATGGCCACATCCAAACCCAGTGGCGCCAGCTTGTTTAATTTTTCTTGTGAACCTGAGGTGCCAATGACTTTGGCACCCAAGGACTTGGCCATTTGCAATGAAGCAACCCCTACGCCCGAGGAAATGCCATTGACCAACAGCCAGTCGTTGGCCTTGAGGTGGCCTTGCTGCACCAACAAGTCGTAGGTCACCAAAAAGGTGAGGGGAATACAAGACGCTTCTTCGTAGGAAACATGATCAGGAATACGCATCATTTCGCGAATGTCCATGAGTGCATATTCGGCAAAGGTGCCAGCACACCTGGCCATGACGCGATCGCCTAACTTGAGCCCAGTGGCGGCTGTGACTTTGTCACCCAGTGCCGTAATTTCTCCGGCACCTTCCATGCCAATGGCCTTGGCACCATGGCTTCCGTGTAAGCCGTGCCCTTTGATAAATTCACCGCGGTTCAAACCGGCCGCATGAATTTTGACCAAGGCTTGTGTAGGTCCTGGAACTGGAATGTCGATTTCTCTTAATTCAATGGGGTTAGGCACATCGCCAACATGCATCCAATATGACTTCATATCATTGACCTTTATAGACAGGTTTGCGTTTGATGATTCATTCATTAACGCCAGATTTTCTCGTTATTTGCTCAAAAAAATTCCGCCCGAATTCTGAGCGGAATTGCTATGCATTTGAGAATTATGTCTGTATTGATGATTTATCCCATCCCTACAAACCATGACGCTGCCCAATGCGCCTATTTTTTTTGAACCCCATGGAACATTGAACACTGAATCAGCAAATCAGTGCCCAATTTCGATCCCTTAAATTTTGATTTCTTTGGCGCTAATTTGGTATTTAAAATCATCGGGCGCATAAGAATCAAAACGGCCCTCATCGTTTTCAGCAACCGGGTACATGAAGAACCCAAGGCGGTCGGCTTTGCTTTGTGGCAGGGTTAAATCGTGAGCAGTGTTGAAGGCCATCCAATTGCCTTCCCATCCACCAAACAAGGTGCCGTAAACGGGTTTGACCACCGGGTGGTCGGTTGACTTAAGCCATTCTGAGGTTTCGAGGCGCATCACTTTGGCAACGTCTGCAGGGTCCATTGCCATCCATCCTTGGCCCTTGACATAGGCTTCTGCGCGGCAATGTTGCGCGCCTTTCAAGTTGGCAGGGTTGCCAGACAATTCTTTGTAGCCAAAAGCAGAGGGCACCAGACGGATGCCATAGACATCGCGTGCTGGAATACCAACAGAGCGGCACAGGCCAACAAACAAGGCATTGATGTCAGCGCACTTGCCACCTAGGTTGCCAGTTTCGAGCATGGTTTTGATATCTCCCTCGCCACACCCTTTGACCTTGGGTTCGCGCCAAGCGTTGCTCACCACCCAGTCGTAAATGGCACGAACTTTTTCTAGATCGGTCTGCGCGCGCTTGATGGCATTTTGAGCGGTGATTTTGACGATGCCGTCAGTGGGCAAAAGATGGGTTGGCCTTGTGAAGTATTTCAAGGTTGCAGCATCTTCAGCAGGTGCCGGCCATTGCGCCTGAGATAAAGGCGCTCTGCTTTGTGTTTGAACTCTGCTTGTCATTTCCAAATAGGGCTTGTCAATGCTGGGACCAAATTCAGCAAACAAAAACTGCACACCTTGAAGTCCATCACTGCGAATTCGAGCAGTGCCGTTGCTGGTAAATGAGTTGGCTTCTGACTTTTGCCAATCCGTGTTGATACTGGGAACAGGCAGCCAAACGCGTGTTGTCCCCATCGGTTTTGCAATGTCGACTCGCGTGGTCACTTCAAAAATTCGCCAGTCGCCAGGCTTGGGTGAAAAACTACGGGTTGCTGGTGTGGGGGAGACTTGAGCAGATGCTGAGTACCAAGGTGCCAATGAAAGCGCGCCAATGGACGCAGCACCCTGAAGCAGGATGCGACGAGCGGGGGTCATGAAGAGATCTCCGTGAATGGTGTGAAACCTGTCGGCACATAAGAGGTCACTCTGTTTTCAACTTGAGGGTCAAATGAGAGATTCCAATGCCCCGAAGGCAGGTTATTGAACGGCAAAAGCGCCGCTCAACGCCCTCATTATCGCAGGGAGTTAACCCACAATTGAGGCTCGGTGCTGGTCCAGTCCACTTCGCCCACAATGCGCCATTTGATTTGGCCAGTTTTGTCGACCAACAAGCTTGTGGGAAAAACTTTGACACCAAACTTTTGAGCCAAATCCCCTTTTGGGTCGGGTACCAAGGGCAGTGTCATGTTTTGACTTTGCATAAATCTAAGCGCTCTTGAAGGATGCTCCTTCACATTGATGGTGATCACTGCAGTCTGCATGGGATCTTGCAAGTCTGAAAATATTTGAAGCGTGGGTAGCTCTTCTTTGCAGGGGGCACACCACGTTGCCCAAAAATTGATCACCACTTTTTTGCCACGCAAACTCTCAAGAGACCAAACTTGAGATTGGGTGTCTTTGAAAGACCATTGGAGTTTTTTGGCCGACTCTGGCCAGGGCGTTTTTTCATACTGCGCAAACGCTAAGCCACTCCATAAAAGAGTTGATATCCAAACCCACAGATGCAGCTGCTTTGGGGTCATACCATTGCAAGTTCTTTGGCAATGCCTGTGAGGCACTCTATTGATCTGCTGTTTGCCGTTAAAGTTTTGGCTGTTTCGATGTGCGAAAAATTTCGTTTCATGGAAGCAAAATAGGTTGGATCGTAGTGCAACTTCAAAAGCTCACCGACCACAATCTCAATTTGATTGTTTTGAATGAGTGACTGCCATGTTTCCACCACTTGTTTGCCACGAATGGCAAGCAATGCATCGAGTCGCTTGGAAAAGAGTTGGGGGTCTTTCACAAAGAAGTCGTAGTCTTCAAGCAGCAATTTGACACGTTCATCGTCGGCAAGTTGAAGCTGAAAGCACTGACCAGAGCGAACAGCCAAGATCAAGGATTCAGGTACAGCGAGGTTGCCCACCTTGCGACTTTCTGACTCCACATAAACGGGTCGAGAGGGGTCCATTTTCCTCAGTTCGTCCCAAATGAGGGTGTCAAATTTTTTCTGACTGGGTTGTGGCTCACCTGGAATGAAACCAAGCACAGAACTTCTGTGATTGGCCAAGTCCTCAAGGTCTAACACTTGAGCACCTTGTGCTTTCAGGCAATGCAAGAGCCTTGTTTTGCCCGAACCCGTGGGCCCGCAAATGACCCGCCATTGAAGGCGCTCGGCCAATGGGGGAATGGCGGTTACCAGTTCGCTTCGGAAGGCTTTGTAGCCGCCTTCAATGATGGCGACTTTGAAGCCAATTTGGCCCAGGATGAGTGCCAAAGACCCACTGCGTTTTCCGCCTCGCCAGCAGTAGACCAAGGGTTGCCAATCTTTGGGCAAGTCAATGACATGCTTTTCTATGTGGTTTGAAATATTGGCTGCCACTAGGCCTGCGCCTTTTTTCTTGGCTTCAAAAGGCCCCACTTGTTTGTAAAGCGTGCCAATGACGATGCGCTGCTCGTTGTTGAGTGAAGGCCAATTGACGGCACCTGGCAAATGATCAAGTGCAAACTCGTCTTCGCTTCTAGCGTCAATGATGGCGCTGTAGCCACCCGATTGACCCAGTGGCACAGACATTCTGGCCATGGCCTCTTTGGCGCTGACAGGGTTAACGCTCACAAAACGCCTTTCGCGCTGACCTTCAATCCATGTGCCTGGGCAGATTCAACTTGGCCAATGACCATGGCATGGTCAAAACCGTGCTGTATGAAGATAGCCATCACATCATTGACCGCATCCTCAGAGCACGAGACCAACAAGCCGCCGCTGGTTTGAGGATCTGTGAGCAGGCTGAGTTGTACCGAAGAAAATGTCTCTGGCAGGGAGACCTCCGTGCCATAACCCTGCCAATTGCGTGCCGATGCGCCCGTGATGCAACCTTGATCAGCCAGAGCTTCAACGCCGGTTAGCAACGGTACTCTGTCCCAATCTAGGTGGATGGTGCATTTTGCACCTCTCGCCATTTCCAGCAAGTGACCTGCCAAGCCAAAGCCAGTAATGTCTGTCAGGGCGTGAACGCCTTTGAGCTTGGCGAGGTCTGGGCCGGCCGTGTTGAGTTGGGTGGTGTTGGCAATCATGGCTTGGTAGCCTGCATTGGGCAACATTTCTTTTTTCAATGCAGCAGACAAGATGCCAACACCAATGGGTTTGCCTAGAATTAAAACATCGCCTGCTTGAGCGTCTGCATTGCGCTTGATGTGATCAGGATGGACCAGGCCCAGAGCAACCAGCCCATAAATGGGTTCGACCGAATCGATGGTGTGACCTCCGGCGATGGGAATGCCTGCTGCTCTGCAAACGCTTTGACCACCATCCAATATTTGGCCAATCACGCTCAAAGGAAGCACATTGACGGGCATGCCCACCAGCGCCAAAGCCATGATGGGCTGAGCCCCCATGGCATAGACATCTGAGATGGCATTGGTGGCTGCAATGCGGCCAAATTCGAATGGGTCGTCGACGATGGGCATGAAGAAGTCTGTGGTGGCCACCAAGGCTTGTGTGTCGTTCAGTTTGTAAACGGCGGCATCGTCTGAAGTTTCAATGCCCACCAACAACTCAGGGGGCAAGGGCATGGCGGTGGTTGAGCGCAGAATTTCGCTCAAAACCCCTGGGGCAATTTTGCAGCCGCACCCTCCACCATGTGAAAGGCTGGTCAGTCGCGGGCTTGGGGCAATCGGTGATGTCATGAAATAGCGAGCTCGTCACCTGGCGGCGTTCTCGAACTCTTTGAATTTGGAAGTGCCTTGATTATGGCAAACCCGACTTGGAGACTTGCGGTTTTGTAGGAACAATGAAACCTAGTGTTGCGCCATGCGGCTTCATCCTGCATATGGCGTCACGATAGAACTGACAAAAACTCTCCAAAATTCACAGAGGAACCCCATGATTCATCGACGTTTTGCCATTTTGAAGATTGCCACCTTGGGACTCAGCCTTTCTTTTTCAGGCTTTGCTTTGTCCCAAGAGAAGTTTCCTTCGCGCCCGGTGACCTTGGTGGTCCCACAGGCGGCCGGAGGGGCCAATGACGCCATAGCGCGGGTCATTGCGCAAAAGCTCTCAGATCAGTGGGGTCAGACCGTGCTGGTTGAAAACAGGCCTGGTGCAGGCGGTAATGTTGGGACAGCTTATTCCGCCAAAGCCAAGAATGACGGTTACACCCTGTTGGTCAATGCAGACAGTGCACAGGTCATCAACCCTGCCTTGTATGCCAAAACAGGCTTTGACCCTGTCAAAGACTTCGATCCCATTGCGCCCTTGGCAAAAGCGGGTTACGTGCTGGTGGCCAACCCCAGCTTGCCTGCCAACAATGTGGCGGAGCTCATTGCGCTTGCCAAGTCCAAACCTGGCGCACTGTCTATCGCTTCTGCAGGCAACGGCACATTGAACCATTTGATCGGTGAAATGCTTCAAAAGGCGACCGATATTCAGCTTCAGCACATTCCTTACAAAGCTGCCGCCGCCGCTGCAACCGATGTGGTGGGTGGACAAGTTCCTCTTTCTGTCCAAAGCATGCCCTCCTCAATTGCGTTCATCAGGGCTGGCAAACTGAAGGTCTTGGGTGTTGTGAATGAAAAGCGGTTGGCGGCTTTGCCAGATTCACCCACCATTGGCGAAACGGTGGCTGGTTTTGGTGCAACCCCTTGGTACGGCATGTTCGCGCCTGTTGGAACGCCCAAAAACATCTTGTTGCAAATTCAAAATGACGTAGCCAAGGCCTTGGACGCCAAAGATGTGCAGGAGCGGTTGGCCACCTTAGGTTGCGAACCGTTTAAAGGCACAGGGGACCAACTTGCACAAATTGTGAAGTCTGATTTGGTTCGCTGGGCCAAAATTGTCAAAGACTCTGGCGCCAAGATCGATTGAACTGGCTTGAACGGCCCGCTTAGACGGCTCCCTGCGGATGGGTCGGGTCAATCCATAGCACTTCTTCTGGTTTTTCAATGGGTTCAATGTCCAGGTTGACCGAAACGGCCTGCCCATCGCTTCGGCAAAGAACACATTCCAAGACTTCAGTGGGGCTGGCATTGATTTCTTGATGAGGCACATAGGGTGGCACATAGATGAAATCGCCGGGCCCAGCTTCAGCGGTGAACTCCAAATGATCTCCCCATCGCATGCGGGCACGGCCCTTGATGACATAAATCACGCTTTCTAAGGGGCCATGGTGGTGAGCACCTGTTTTGGCATTGGCATGAATGGTGACCGTCCCAGCCCAAAGTTTCTCTGCGCCTACCCTGGCAAAGTTAATGGCCGCTTTCCGGTCCATTCCGGGGGTTGAAGGGACGTTGCCGTCCAACTGGTTGGCAGGTACAACGCGCACACCTTGGTGCTTCCAGTCGGTCGAACTGATTGGTTTCGAGGGGTGATGGTGTGAATCTGTCATATAAACTACTTGTTGATTGTCCTATTGTTTTTCAACTATAGGTTGGAAGGCGATAGGTTGATGGTTTAGATTGAAGGATGACTTCAATTTTGCTGCACTTTTCAAGAGTTTGTACAGACATTTTTTGAGGACTGCCGCCAATTTGAGGTAGTCTGACATTTTTGAACTTGGTACAAAGATGATGTCCAGACAAGCCGCCATCCACAGAGCAGAAGCAGAATTTGACAGTGGTTCATTTCAGCAGGTGCTTCGTCAAAGAATTTCTAGACCCACTGAAAGTCAAAACCCCGAAAGAGCCCCTGAACTCTTGGCTTACTTGGTAGAGGACCTGCAACCGGCACTTGTTTCTATGGGCTTTTCTTGCCGCTTGATTGAGCATCCCAAAGCGAAAGCCCCCTTCTTATTTGCAGAGCGAATCGAATCATCCAATTTGCCGACCATCTTGGGCTATGGCCATGGAGACGTGATTCGAGGGCTGGATTCTGAATGGCGAGATGGCCTCGCGCCCTGGACTTTGACGGAACAAGAGGGCCGTTGGTACGGCCGGGGCATTGCAGACAACAAGGGCCAACACTCCGTTAATTTACAGGCCTTGGCATGTGTTCTCGCAGAGCGTGGCCATTTGGGTTTCAACGCCAAATTCATTTTCGAAATGGGCGAAGAAACAGGATCGCCCGGCCTCAGGGACGTCTGCGCTGAAAACGCAGAATTGCTAAAAGCAGACTTGTTGGTGGCATCTGATGGTCCTCGCCTAAGAGCAGACCGTCCCACCCTCTTTTTAGGTTCTCGTGGTTGTATCAACTTTGACCTCAGCATAGAAGCCAGATCGGGTGCACACCATTCTGGCAATTGGGGTGGGCTCATCTCAAATCCAGGCATTCAATTGGCCCATGCCATCGCCAGTTTGGTCTCAGAGCGCGGTGAAATTAAAGTGACCGAATGGAAACCCAAATTTTTGCCAGAAGGCGTCAGGCGTGTGTTGGCCGATTGTGAAGTAGATGGGGGCGCCAATGGTCCGCAAATCGAACCTGATTGGGGTCACCCTGGCCTGAGCCCTGCAGAAAGGGTGTTCGGCTGGTGCTCATTTGAGGTGTTGGCTTTTAAAACTGGCAATCCAGACAATCCAGTGAACGCCATTCCGCCAAGAGCCAAGGCCACTTGCCAATTGCGCTTTGTGGTGGGCATCGACAGTTCAGACATCTTGACAGCACTCAGGCGACATTTGGACAGCCATGGTTTTGGCTATGTGCAGATAACAGCCGCAAGAGATGAGATTTTCAAAGCCACTCGAATTGACCCTGATGACGCATGGGTCACTTGGGCCGCCAATTCTTTGCAGCAGACAACCCAAAAAACACCGGCCATCCTGCCTAATTTGGGAGGCTCTCTTCCCAATGATATTTTTACCGATGTCCTTGGTTTGAAAACCATCTGGGTGCCGCACTCTTATCCCGGCTGCTCTCAGCACGCGCCCAATGAGCACTTGCCACCAGAGTTGCTCAAAGAAGCCCTTCAAGTCATGACCGGACTCTATTGGGATTTAGGAGCGGGCAATACGCCACACCTTCATCAGCAACCCAATTAAAGCCTTGCACTCAGCTCGCACAACCATTTCAAAGGAAGCTTTATGAATGCTCGATACGATTGTTTTTGTAAATTGTCAGACCTGTTTGGCGCTCAAGAATCCTTAAGTGAAGCCAGAAGGCACTTGCACCAATTTCCCGAACTTTCTTTTCAGGAAAAATCGACTTCTCAGTGGGTTGCAGATAAGTTACAAGCTTGGGGCTATGAGGTCACTCGCCATGTAGGCGGACATGGCTTGGTGGCCACCTTGAAAAATGGCGAAGGCAAGGGTATTGCTTTGAGGGCTGACATGGATGCATTGCCGATTCAAGAAGAAACCCAAAAACCCTATGCCAGTCAACATGCAGGGACCATGCATGCCTGTGGTCATGATGGCCACACCGCCATGCTTTTGGGTGCAGCCCAGCAACTGGCCAAAACCAAAAATTTCAAGGGGACTGTGCACTTGGTGTTTCAACCCGCAGAGGAAGCAGGCAAAAACAGTGGCGCACAACAAATGATTGCCGACGGCTTGTTCGAGCGTTTTCCTTGTGATGCTATTTTTGGCATTCACAACCACCCGGGTGTGGATGTCGGCACTTTCATGTTCGGCGCTGGCGCCTTCATGTCAGCGTCCGATACTTGCTACATCAAAGTTAAAGGTAAGGGGGGCCACGCCGCAAGACCCCACCAAACTGTCGACCCTGTGGTCATCATGGGCAGCTTGATCATGGCTTTGCAAACGGTGGTCTCGCGCAACATCGATCCTCTGCAAACTTCGGTGGTCACCATTGGGACTGCCCATGCAGGCAGTGTGTCCAATGTCATCCCTGACTCAGCCAGCATGTCACTGAGCATTCGATCATTCAGTCCCGAAGTTCGTGAACTTTTGGAGCGTCGCATTAAGAGCTTGGTTCAATCCCAAGTAGAGTCCTACGGCGGTGAGGTCGAAATTGTGTATGAGCGAGGCTACCCCGTGGTCATCAACTCATCGGCTGAGACTGAGTTTGCCCGTCAGGTTGCCGTGGAGTTGGTCGGGGAAGACAAGGTGGTTTTCCCTTTTGGTCCTGTAACGGGCAGCGAAGATTTTGCTTATTACCTGCAACACAAACCAGGTTGTTTTTTGCGGCTTGGCAATGGTTCAGACAGTGCCTTGTTGCACAATCCCAAATACGATTTCAACGATCAAAACTTGTCCTATGGCGCTGCTTTCTGGACTCGCCTCGTAGAACGTTTTTTAGAACAAGCTTGAACAAAGTATTCATTTCTTAACCCTGGAGAATTTATGACCATTTCTATGTACCAAGCCAGCGTGCCCCGTTTGATCAATGGCTTGATCAACCTGTCTCACATTTTGGACAAAGCTCAAGCCCATGCTGAAGCTAAAAAAATTGATCCTGTGGTGTTTGCATCCATGCGCCTTTACCCCGACATGTTCCCATTGAGCCGTCAAGTTCAAATTGCATGCGACGTGAGCAAGGGGCTTGTTGCCAGACTAGCGGGAGTAGACATTCCTGCTCATGAAGATACTGAAAAAGATTTGAAAGACTTGCAGGCTCGCATTGCCAAAACAATTGCTTTTTTAGAGACTTTCAAGCCTGAGCAAATTGATGGCACTGAAGACAAAGACATTGTGGTTAAACGTGGCGATAAAGAAACCCATTACAAGGGCATGCAGTTTTTGTTAGGCCACGGTTTGCCCAATTTGTATTTCCACACCACCACCACGTACAGCATGTTGCGCGCCAGTGGTGTTGAAATTGGCAAGTCCGATTACCTCGGCAAAATCTAAAAGTTCCGAATCAAAACTGCGCGCCATGCGCAGTTTGTGCCTCAGTCGTCCAAGCCTGACATGCCTATGCGGTGTGCCAATGGCTTGGGGCCTGCAATTCTGAACATGACCTGACCTGGCCAAGACAGATAGCCATCGAGCCTTCTAGAAAACAAGATGCCATCTGTTTGGCTTGTGTAGCTTGTGCGAGCTTCAGGGCCATTGGGGTTGGCGGGGTCTATCACATCGCAAATGGCTTGTCCCTTTTTGACCTTGGCGCCAGGCTTCACATGGAACACCAAAAAACCTGTGCCCTTGCTGTAACCCACATCCATGCCACTGATGGGCGATGCAGGGCTTTTCATTTTGGCAAGAGGTGCAGCTTTTCCGCCAACCACGCCTTGCCTGACCAGCCAGCGGTATAGATTTTGAGCGTCTGATTTGCCAAGCGCGTCGCTCACATCGTGTTGACTGCGCATTTCCAAGGTGACCGACATACAAGCTTGAGGAATATGCGCTTGCGGGAACTTCTCCTGGAGTCGAGCCCACAAAGCGCTGTTCACGCCCGAAAAGGTGAGGGTGCTTGGGTAGGGGTCGTTGTACATTGTGGCTTCAACGCCAAGGTCGGCGGCCAAAGCTTGCACGGCACCTTCATTTCCCAAGGGGCCCGTGGGTCCTTTGACCCAGTCGTTGTGTGCCGTGAACAAATGCAAAGCAGCATAAATATCGCAGTGCAAATCGAGAACGTAATCGGCGTCGGTGCTGAGTTTTTGCATTTCAACACGCAAAGTTTGAAGCTCATTCGCAGGCTTCATTTCATTCAGTGCTTGCAAGGCCGCCTTGCGAATCATCTTCACATTGGCTTCAGGATTTGTCCCTATTTTTTTCCATACTTTCTGCGCAACGGGTTCAGACAAGTCGATCCAATTGCGATTGAAGTTTTCATGGCTCAAGTGGTTGTATCTGCCGGCATGAGAATTGCCTACAAGTTGAGATTGACCAATTGGGTTCACCGTTGGCACCAAAATGATCTCACCCTTTATCAGTCCTTTTTTGTCCGCTTCAGTCAACATGGGCATCAAATGGTGCAAAGCCATGGTGCCGGGCATCTCATTGGCATGAATGGCTGCCTGCATGTAGACCTTGGGGCGTGCACCAGATTTGCCATAGCTCAGCACAGAAACAGTGCGATGGCTGCCAGGGGTCATGCTGGGCAACGTGACGATTTTCTTTTTGATGGCCATTTTTTAACCTTTTAACGAAAGAATTTAGTTTATGCCGAATCCGTCTAAAGCAAAACCCTAATATCGAATTTATAGATTAGAGTTAGTGTGCTGATTGTTTCAACTTATCCATTTTTTTCAGGAGAGCAAGATGAACGAAAACGAAATTCGCGGTCTGATTGAGCAGGTACGCGACAATGGCATCAGCCGTAAACAGTTCATTCGCCACATGATTGGCGCTGGTTTGACTGTGCCTATGGCGGGTCAAATGCTTTTGACCTCAGGTTTGGCCCAAGCTCAAACAGCATCTTCCTACAAGCCCACCAAACGTGGCGGTGGTGGTGCTCTCAAATTGCTCTGGTGGCAGGGCGCTACATTGTTGCAACCCCATTTCTCCAGTGGTACCAAAGACCAAGAAGGTTCGCGCATTTTCTATGAGCCATTGGGTGCTTGGGATGCCGATGGCAACTTGATTCCTATCTTGGCGGCCGAAGTGCCCTCATTGGCAAACGGTGGTGTGTCCAGAGACGGCAAAACCATCATCTGGAAGCTCAAAAGAAATGTTCAATGGCATGATGGTGTGGCCTTCACTGCCGACGACGTTGTGTTTACGGCGGCTTATGCGGCCGACCCTGCAACTTCTGCTTACACCAGCGGTTCTTACAAAGACGTGAAGGTCACCAAGGTCGATAGCCATACCGTGAAGGTTGAGTACCAAAAGCCCTCGCCGTTTTGGGCAGATCCGTTTGTCAGTGCTGCTGGCATGATCATTCCTAAACACGTTTTTGAGGCTTACAAAGGCGCGACCTCTCGCGATGCACCTGCTAACCTCAAGCCCGTTGGAACTGGCCCCTACAAGTTTGCTGATTTCAAACCGGGTGACATGTTGCGCGGTGTGATTAACACCAATTACCATGAAGCCAATCGCCCCTACTTTGACAGTATTGAAATGAAGGGCGGCGGCGATGCCGTGTCTGCTGCGCGAGCTGTTTTGCAAACAGGTGAATACGATTACGCTTGGAATTTGCAGGTTGAAGATGAACTCCTTATTCGATTGGAGCAGGGCGGTAAAGGCAAAACGAGCATTGTTCCTGGCGGCAACATTGAGTTCATTCAATTGAACATGGCCGACCCTTGGACCGAGACGGATGGCGAGCGTTCGCATCCCAAATCCAAGCACCCCATCTTGTCAGAATTCGCAGTTCGCCAAGCCATCAGCTTGTGTGTTGATCGCGATGGTGTGCAAAAGTTCATCTACGGCCGCACTGGCATTGCAACGGCCAACTTCTTGAACAATCCCCAGCGTTTTGTGTCTAAAAATACAAAATACGAGTTCAACCCAGAAAAAGCAGCCCAAGTGTTAGAGGCTGCAGGTTGGAAAAAAGGCGCAGACGGTATCCGTGAAAAAGGTGGCAAAAAACTCAAATTGGTTTTCCAAACCTCCATCAATGGACCGCGTCAAAAAACCCAGCAAATTATCAAGCAAGCCGCTCAAAAGGCCGGCATTGACATGGAGTTGAAATCGGTACCGGCATCGGTTTACTTTTCGTCTGACCCAGCCAACCCAGACACTTACACCAAACTTTTTGCTGACATGCAAATGTTCACGACCACCATGCCACAGCCAGATCCTGAGGTGTTCATGAACCAGTACCTGAGCTCTGAATTTGCCAGTAAAGCCAATAAGTGGTTGGGCAGAAACTCTACGCGCTACAGCAACCCCGAATATGACAAAGCCTATTTGGCAGCTCAGTCAGAGATGGATCCTGCTAAGCGCGCAGCTTTGTTTGTCAGAATGAACGACATGCCCGTCAACGACATTGCCATCATTCCAGTGGTTTACCGGCCCCGTACTTCGGCGGCTGTTAACAATTTGGTCGCGCCTTTGTCGGGCTGGGACAACGATCTGTGGTTGTTGAAAGACTGGTACAAAACCACTTAATTCAGTTTTATGTTTCGTTACATTCTCCGGCGATTGATGATCGCCGTGCCCAGTCTTTTGGGTATCAGCTTGGTCTTGTTTTCTGTTTTGGCGCTGGCGCCAGGCGATCCCTTTTCTGAGTTGGTTTCCAATCCAAACATTCCAGCCGAAGTGGCCTTGGCTTTGAGGGCGAAGTTTGGTTTGGACGACCCTCTCATGGTTCGCTATTGGAACTGGTTGTCGGCCATGGTCCAGGGCGACTGGGGTTATTCATTCATCAGCCGAATCAATGTTGAAACGCTCATCATGCAGCGCATTCCGGTGACCCTGTTGGTCATCGGATCGTCGCAATTGTTGGCGCTCTGTATTGCCATTCCGGTGGGCGTGTATGCGGCTACAAGGCCTTATTCGTTGTTTGACCAGATTGCAAGTACCTTGGCGTTTATTGGTTTTTCCTTGCCGACATTCTTCACGGGTATTTTGCTCATTTTGTTTTTCAGCATTCACCTCGATTGGTTGCCATTCGTTTACAGGGCAGACATCCCAGAAACAGGCTGGCGCTTTTTCTGGGAACACTTTAAACAAATGATCATGCCGGTCACGGTGCTGGGTTTGTTTCAAGCTGGCGCATGGACACGCTATGTACGATCTGCAGTATTGGATGTCATACGATTGGACTATGTGACAACGGCACGTTCTAAAGGTCTGGCTGAAAAAGTGGTCATTACAAAGCACGTTCTGCGCAATGCACTGATTCCCGTAGTGACATTGGTGGCCCTTCAGATGCCCGCTATTTTTGGCGGTGCCATTGTCACCGAGCAAATTTTCCGTGTGCCTGGCATTGGGTCCCTCATCATCAGTTCCATGTTAGCCAACGACACGCCTGTGGTCATGGCTGTGACTTTTGTTTTTTCCACGTTGGTGATTGCGTGTAATCTTTTGGCAGATATTTTGTATGGCTGGCTCGACCCTCGCATCTCCTTCAACTGACCCCAAGGCCGCAGCGGCCAAGTCGTCAGTTCAGTCGCCCGGACGCGAGTCTTGGCGTCGTTTTAAACGCCACAAATTGGCTGTTTTTTGCACCATTGTTCTCAGCATCATTGTGTTGGCTGTTTTGTTGGGCCCATGGTTATGGCGTGTGCCCATCAATGAAATTGACTTCAATGCCCGCATGCAGGGGCCTTCTTGGGCGCACCCCTTGGGAACCGATGATTTGGGACAAGACTTGCTGGCGCGCATGCTTTACGGAGGTCGTATTTCCTTGGCCGTGGGCTTGGCCGCCATGCTCATTGCCATTAGCGTAGGCGTGGTCGTAGGTGCCGTGGCAGGCATGTCCAAAGGCCCCGTGGATGTCTTTCTCATGTGGATCACGGATTTGTTTCTGTCATTGCCACAATTGCCCTTGCTGCTCCTGATTTTTTATTTGTTCAATGACAAGTTGAAAAAATTAGTGGGTCCAGAAGCCGGAGTTTTTATACTGGTTGTCGCCGTCATTGGGGGATTGCGTTGGATGCCCGTTGCCAGATTGGTCAGGGCCCAATTTCTCACTTTGCGAGAAAAAGAGTTTGTAGAGGCGGCTCGCGCTTTAGGCGCCAGTCCATGGCGACAAGTCACCGTGCATATTTTGCCCAATGCCATGGGCCCGGTCATTGTGGCTGCCACCATTGATGTGGCTGCAGCCATCATTGCTGAGTCAACCTTGTCCTTTCTGGGCTTAGGATTCCCTCCCGATATTCCCACTTGGGGGCGCATTTTGTACGACGCCAAAGACCACATGGACGTGGCGGTTCACTGGGCCTTGTTTCCTGGTGCTTTGATTTTCATCACGGTGCTCACCATCAACTACATCGGCGACGGTTTGCGTGATGCCTATGATCCACGCCGTGTGCTTTAAAGGGGCTTCTCAATGACAAACCCCTTGTTAAAAGTGACAGATTTGCAAGTTCACTTTGATACCGATGACGGCGTGTTACATGCTGTCGATGGCGTTAACTTTCACATCGATCGAAGCGAAACGCTAGGCGTGGTGGGTGAGTCCGGTTGCGGTAAAAGTGTGACCGCAATGACCATCATGAAACTGTTGGCCATGCCCCCGGGTCGCATTGCGAATGGTCAAATTTGGTTTCAAGGCCAAGATCTGGTGCCTGCGGATGCGCAAACCATGCGCAATTTGCGAGCCAAAGAAATTGCCATGATTTTTCAGGAACCCATGACATCGCTCAATCCGGTGCTGAGCGTGGGTGAGCAAATTGCAGAGTCGCTCAGATTGCACGAAGGACTCACGCCAAGGCAAGCACTGGTCAAGGCCACTGAAATGCTAGGGCTGGTCAATATCCCTAAGCCCGCGCAGCGCATCAATGACTATCCGCATCAATTTTCTGGCGGCATGCGTCAGCGCGTCATGATTGCAATGGCATTGGCATGCAAACCAAAATTACTCATTGCCGATGAGCCGACCACAGCCCTCGACGTGACCATTCAGGCGCAAATTTTGGATTTGCTGAATGACCTGAAATCTCAAATGGGCATGTCTATCATGCTGATCACACACGCCATGGGCGTTGTGGCTGAAACGGCGCAGCGTGTGGTGGTGATGTATGCGGGTCGCGTGGTGGAAGAGGCAACCGTTGAGAAACTCTTTGCTCCTCCTGCGCACCCCTACACACAAGGCCTCATTCGCTCCATTCCTCGCATTGATTTCGACAGCGCCAACAAGCAAAGGCTGGAGGCCATACCTGGGTCTGTCCCTAAGTTGATCAACCCTCCTAAGGGTTGTCGTTTTGCGCCTCGCTGCCAATATGCCAGCGACCGTTGCACTCAAGAAATGCCCGAACTTCGTGAAATTTCTACAGGCCATTTGGTGGCTTGTCACTTCTCCCTCTAAAGTACATGTCTGAATCGCACTCCTTGTCCTCCAGCGTCGCACCACTTTTAGAAGTGAAGGGGCTGACCAAATACTTCCCCATCAAAGGAGGCCTTTTCGGTCGTGAAGTGGACCGTGTGCATGCAGTTGATGGTGTGAGTTTTGACATCGCTGCGGGTGAAACTTTGGGCATGGTGGGCGAGTCAGGCTGCGGCAAATCAACCACTGGGCGTTGCATCCTCCGATTGATTGAACCTAGCTCAGGAGAAGTGAAGTTCAATGGTCAAAACGTCTCAAGCATGGGCTCTCATGCCTTGCGTGAAGTTCGCCGAGACATACAGATTATTTTTCAAGATCCATTCGCATCTTTGAATCCACGAATGACCGTTGAGGCCATCATTGGTGAAGCACTGACCATTCACAAGCTCACGCCTACCCCTGAATCTTACCGTGCGCGCATTGTCGAGTTGCTAGAAACAGTGGGTTTGAACGCCGATCACATGAAGCGTTTTCCACACGAGTTTTCGGGCGGTCAGCGTCAGCGAATTGGCATTGCAAGAGCCTTGGCGGTATCGCCTAAATTGATTGTGTGTGATGAGCCTGTTTCGGCTCTTGATGTTTCTATTCAAGCTCAAGTGATTAACTTGCTTGAAGACTTGCAAGCCAAGATGGGTTTGACTTATTTGTTCATTGCCCACGACTTGTCAGTTGTTGAGCACATTAGCAATCGCGTTGCTGTGATGTACCTGGGACGCATCGTAGAGATAGCACCCTCCCGGCAGTTGTACACGCAACCCAAACACCCCTACACAGAAGCCTTGCTTTCTGCGGTACCTATCCCAGATCCAACGGCTAAGAAAAAACGAATTGTTTTGACGGGCGATGTTCCCAACCCAGTGAACAGGCCCAGCGGATGTCATTTTCATCCGCGTTGCCCTAAGGCCATTGAGCGTTGCCGTGTTGAAGAGCCGGTCTTAAAGTTTGTAGGCGATCAGCACCAAGCTGCTTGCCATCTCAACGATTGAATTGTCAACGCTTAGGGCGTCTAACTTACAAGGAATCACCAGATGTTGAATTGGATTGACCAGCGAATTCCCCTCCGCTTCATGGCATTTTTTATCTCAGTGGCCTTGTGGGTCTTGTCTGCTTTGCAGCTGGCCGTTGGGCAAGCAAGTTTCGGTTGGTTTCTACTTTTGACGGCATTGGTCATTTTGGGTATCAGAGATTTACAACAAACTCACCACGCTATTCTTCGCAACTATCCGATCATTGGACATTTGCGCTTTTTACTTGAGTTCATACGACCAGAACTGCGCCAATATTTCATTGAAGGTGACAGTGAGGCTGTGCCATTTTCTAGGGCGCAACGTTCTTTGGTGTATGCCCGAGCTAAAGGCGAATCTGACAAGCGGCCTTTCGGAACGCAGATGGATGTTCGAGAAGTAGGTTATGAGTGGTTGACCCATTCGATCAGCCCCTCAGTCATTGCGTCGCATGACTTCAGAGTTCATGTAGGTGGTGCGGATTGCAAACAACCCTACGACATCAGCTTGTTCAATGTGTCCGCCATGAGTTTTGGTGCCTTGAGTGCCAATGCCATCATGGCTTTGAACATGGGTGCGAAGACGGGCGGCTTTGCACATGACACGGGAGAGGGTTCTATTTCCAGATACCACCGAGAACACGGTGGCGATCTGATCTGGGAAATTGGTTCTGGGTATTTTGGTTGCCGCAATGACGACGGTACCTTCAGCTCCGAGCGTTTTGTTCAAAATGCGTTGTCACCTCAAGTCAAAATGATTGAGATCAAATTGAGTCAAGGTGCCAAACCTGGCCATGGTGGCGTATTACCTGGACCTAAAGTGACGCCCGAAATTGCAGAGGCCAGAGGTGTCCCTGTTGGTGTTGATTGTGTTTCACCCGCCGCACACAGCAGTTTTTCTACGCCTGTTGAACTTTTGCAATTTGTGCAAAAGTTAAGAGAGCTCAGTGAAGGCAAGCCAGTAGGATTCAAATTGTGCATAGGCCATCCATGGGAGTGGTTTGGCATTGCCAAGGCGATGCAAAAAACTGGCATCTACCCTGACTTCATTGTGGTGGATGGCTCTGAGGGTGGTACAGGTGCCGCTCCTGTTGAATTTACTGACCACATGGGCATGCCGATGTTGGAGGGCCTGCGTTTGGTTCACAACACTTTGGTCGGTTTAAAGTTGCGCAAACAAATTCGCTTGGGCGCCAGTGGCAAGATCATCAGCGGCTTTGATGTCATGCGTACTTTGGCATTGGGTGCAGATTGGTGCAACAGCGCCCGAGGTTTTATGTTCGCCTTGGGCTGTATTCAGGCTCAGACCTGCCATACCGGCAACTGCCCAACGGGTGTGACAACCCAAGATCCCAAGCGACAAATTGCCTTGGTCGTTCCAAGTAAAGCAGATCGCGTGAGAAATTTTCACCGACAAACCTTGGAGTCAGTTCAGGAGATGCTACAGGCTACGGGCCTGTCTGCTCCTTCAGAATTGCGTCTCAATCACATCATGCGGCGTGTAAGTGAACATGAAGTGCAAAATTTATCGGACTTGATGTTGAGTGTGCCAGGAGGTGCCTTGTTAGAACCTCAAGCCCTAGAAGGCTTGTTTGCCAAATACTGGCACGCGGCCAGTCCGGACAGTTTTCAATTGTCGGCATAAACCAGCCTTGGCCATGCTTTGAAGAGGCTTGAGTGCGCTCTGTGCAAGCGCCTCACAGGCCTTTATGGCTGTTCAGATAAACTGAAGCATCCTCAATTCTTCTGCACCCGTTCTATGTCACTTCTTAATTTGTCGATCGCGACCACCGACTACGATCATTTTCGCGACATTCGCTTAGGCTTTGTCAAACCAGAGGGCATTGATCTGAATTGGCTCAATTTGGGTCATCACGAGTGCTTTGCAAGATTCACGGCCAATCGCGAATTTGATATCTCTGAACTGTCCTTTGCCAAGTTCACCACCCAGGTCACGCGGCCCGACAGCGACATCATTGGCTTGCCGATTGTGTGCTCGCGTCTGTTTCGATTCAGCTCCTTTTATGTCAATAAAAAATCGGGTATCAAGTCCGCCAAAGACCTGATTGGTAAAAAAGTTGGATCACCTGAATGGGCCCATTCAGCAGCTGTGTACATGCGAGGATGGCTGCACAATGACATGGATGTGAAGTTGCAAGATGTTCATTGGTACCAAGCAGGTGCCAATGCGCCAGGGCGTGAAGAGAAGGTAGAAATTTCATTGCCAGAGGGCGTCAAGTTGACGCGTGTTGCCGACAAATCTTTGAGCGAAATGTTGGCTTCTGGAGAAATTGACTGTGCCATCATTGCCCGCCCTCCAACTTGTTTCTTGGAAGGGCACCCCGATGTGGTTCGCCTCTTCCCAGATTTTTTAGACATGGAAGATGAATTTTTTGCGCGCACCAAAGTTTGGCCCATCATGCACATCATTGCCATGAAGAAGAGCGTGGTTGACGAAAATCCTTGGGTGCCTCGCAATTTGTTCAATGCGTTTCAAGAATCAAAACGTCGAAGCATTGAGCGCTTGATGGATCCTGCTGTGTCGCGTTACCCCTTGCCCTGGTTGGCAACTTATGCGCGCAAGATGCGCGATAAGTTTGAAGGTGACACTTTCCCCTATGGCATTGAAGAGAATCGTCCCACTTGGGAGTTGATGGCCAAATATACGTTTCAACAGGGTATTGCTCACCGCGAATTTACACCTGAGGAAATTTTTCCGCAGGGCATGATGACCAAAGTTGTGATTTAAAACAGAAACAAGTCCATGTCAAATAACTTAGAGCTCAAGCAACAATTGGTCGACTGCATTCGCATGTTGGAGTCGCAAGACATCATTGACTACAACGGCCATGCCAGTATTCTGTTGCCCAACAACACCCTGTTGATCAACATCGGCTCCTGCCAACGAAGCCAACTTACTGTGGACGACATTTGCACCATCGACATGGAAGGGCAACTGATTGAGGGAGCCGGTAAGCCACCCTTAGAGTTTCACTTGCATGCTGGCATTTACAGGGTGCGCCCAGATGTCAAAGCGGTTGTGCATGCACACCCCAAATGGTCAACTTATCTCACCATGGCAGGCAAGGAATACATGCCAGTTTATGGTCAAGGCTCCTTGGTCTATCCCGTGCCTTTGTTAGATTCACC
>Ga0114980_10000882_pt1 | contig 21436 bp, 18 predicted proteins | sample S_140806_EF_Meta_FD_87018 | JGI IMG/M metagenome (GOLD analysis project Ga0114980, IMG submission 87018) | Freshwater microbial communities from Lake Simoncouche, Canada to study carbon cycling - S_140806_EF_MetaG | ecosystem: Environmental > Aquatic > Freshwater > Lake | place: Lake...
GAGCCTTCCTGGAGGGCAGCACGCTCCGTGCTCCCCCGTTTCCCCCTGACGCGTCATGACCGCCTCCCCCCTTGCCGTGCCCGCCAGTGACAACTTTGATCTGGTGGTGATCGGCGCCGGCTCCGGTGGGCTGGCCGCCGCCAAGCGGGCCGCCGGCTATGGCGCCCGGGTGGCGATTGTGGAGGGGGACCGGGTGGGGGGCACCTGCGTGATCCGCGGTTGCGTGCCCAAGAAACTCTTGGTGTACGGCGCCGCCTTTCGCCAGCAGCTGGAGGATGCGGCCAGCTATGGCTGGCAGCTGGAGGGGGTGCGCTGCGAACCGGCCACCCTGCTGCGCAACGTGCGTGCCGAGGTCGATCGGCTCAACCAGCTGCACATCGCCCTACTAGCCAAGGCCGGGGTGACCCTGGTGCCCGGCTGGGGCCGTTTTCTTGATCCCCACCATGTGGAGGCCATCCAGAGCGATGGCGGCCGGCGGCCCTTGCGGGGCGAGCGTCTGTTGGTGGCGGTGGGCGGCCGTCCCCAGCGACCGGCCATTCCCGGCGCTGCCCTGGGCTGGGTGAGCGACGATCTGTTTGAGCTGGACCAGCTCCCGGCACGGATGGTGGTGGTGGGGGCGGGCTACATCGCCTGTGAGTTCGCCTGCATTCTGCGGGGGCTCGGCGTGGAGGTGATCCAGCTGGTGCGCGGCGATCACCTGCTGCGGGGCTTCGATCGGGAGCTGAGTGAGGCAATCGCTGCGGCGATGATCGACGACGGTATCGATCTGCGCTTCGGCTGCCGCCCCGGCGCCATCGATGGCGAGCCGGGGGATCTGAGGGTCACCCTGGAGGGCGGCGCCCCCTCCTGCGCCGATCCCCTCCGGGTCGGAGGCGTACTGTTGGCCACCGGCCGGCGCCCCTTCCTGGAGGGACTCAACCTGGCGGCTGCAGGCGTATTGACCCTGGACGGGCGCCTGCCGGTGGATGGCAACCAGCGCACCAACCAACCCCACATCTACGCCGTCGGAGACGTGACCGAGCGAATCACGCTGACGCCGGTGGCCATCGATGAGGGGCGCGCCTTTGCTGACAGTTGCTACGGCGGCCGGCTCCGCCAGGTGGATCACCACCTCGTGGCCAGTGCGGTGTTCACCCACCCGGAGCTGGCCACGGTGGGCCTGAGCGAAGAGGCCGCCATCGCCACCTACGGCGCGGAGGCGATTCGCGTCCACCGCGCCCGCTTCCGGCCGATGGCCCAGGCCCTGCCCAAGCGGGGTCCCCAGGTGGTGCTCAAACTGGTGGTGGAGAACGGCTCCGATCGGGTGCTGGGTTGCCACATGGTGGGCGACCACAGCGCCGAGATCATCCAGATGGCGGCAATCGCCATCGGCATGGGGGCCACCAAGGCGGACTTTGACCGTACCATGGCGCTCCATCCCTCCGTGGCCGAAGAATTCGTGACGATGCCCGGCTGAGGGCTCCCGGAGATGCCACGGGGCACGGGCCCCGACCTCTCCAAGATTAAAAAAAGCTTAAACCTCAAGGGACTGGATCGGGAGTCGGCGCCTTGAGGGCCTCTCGCGGCCAGAACCCCCCAGGCGGGCCAGAAACCAACGAAAGGGCACCCACAAGGCCAGCCCCTAGCGAAGAAAGCTGCAATAAATCTTAAATTTAACGACTAAACAAGTGAAAACAACCGAAAGACGCATTGGTTTTCGCCTGAGCACGAGGGGGTCATTTTGACCACATTTGCACTAGGGTGAATTTCTGGTGATTTCTAAGTCGCCATTCAGGTGGCTTCCGGCGAGCCACTGCCGCTCCCTCAGGGGCTGGCCCCCAGGCCCCCGATCTCACCTCCCGATCGACCGTTTCCCATGAAGCTCGTCAAGCACGACCTCCAGTTCATCCTTCAGCAGATCGCTCTGGCGGAAGCCCAGACCGCAGGAGCTGACCCCCTCGCCCAGCTCAACGGCAATCCCCTGCTGCCCTATGGCCTGCGCACCGTGCAGGGGATCATCAACAATGTGGTGCCCGGCCAGGAGCTGTTCGGCTCGGCCGATCGGGCGATGCCCAATCGCCTCTCTCAGCAGTGGCGCCAGGCCCAGGCCGCCCCATTTGATCCCGATGGGCCAGGCCCCCTCACGGTGGGCAGTCCCTCGTCCTACACCCAGCTGAATGGGGTGGTCTTCGACGGCGCCGTGCGCAGCATCAGCAATCTGATCTCCACCCAGACGGTCAGCAATCCAGCGGCCGTGGCCGTCGCCGGTGGCGTCACCGCCCCCGTCTCCTCCGACGGCACCCTGCTGGTGCCGAATGTGGCTCCCGATGCGGGGCTCTCAGCGCCTTACAACTCGCTGTTCACAATTTTTGGTCAGTTCTTCGATCACGGCCTCGATCTGATCGGCAAAGGTGGCAACGGTGCCGTGATGGTCCCCCTGGCATCGGACGATCCCCTCTTCGTGCCGGGGAGTCCCAACAACTTCATGGTGTTGACCCGGGCCCAGGTGGAAGGGCTCGATCCAGGCCCCGATGGCGTGGCCGGCACCGCCGACGACACCCGCACCTATGCCAACCAAACCACGCCCTGGATCGATCAAAACCAGACCTACACCTCCCATCCCGCCCATCAGGTGTTTCTGCGCGCCTATGCGGTGCAGGAGGGCCGGGTGCGCAGCACCGGCGCCCTGCTGGATGGCGCCGTGCCCGGATCGATCGCTAACTGGGGCGAGGTGAAGGCCCAGGCCCGCACCCTCCTGGGGATCAACCTGACCGACCAGGATGTGCTGAACGGGCCGATGATCCTCACCGATTCGTTCGGCAACTTCATCCCCGGCGTCAACGGGCTTCCCCAGTTAGTTCTGCTGGATGGCTCCACCCTGGAGGGCAACCGCACCACGCCAGTGAGCACCGAAGGGGCCCTGCGCACTGGTCATGCCTTCCTGGATGACATCGCCCACAATGCCAAACCCGATCCCACCGAAGTGGCGGATGCGGACCTCCTGGTGAGTACCGCCGCAACAATCCAACCGGCCGGCACGTACGACAACGAACTGCTGGATCGTCACTATGTCACTGGGGATGGCCGTGGCAACGAAAACATTGCCCTCACCGCCCTACACAGCGTGTTCCACTCGGAACACAATCGCTTGCTGGCCCACTCCAAGGAGGTGATCCTGGCCAGCGCCGACCTGGCCTTCCTCAACCAATGGCTGCTGACACCGGTGACGGCCCTGCCGGTCACCCCCGTCCAGATTGCCGCCCTGTCTTGGAACGGCGAACGCCTATTCCAGGCGGCACGGTTCCCCAATGAGATGCAATATCAGCATCTTGTCTTTGAAGAATTCGCCCGTAAACTTCTACCTTCACTCGAAATCTTCAGCGGCTACAACAGCACGGTAGACCCGGCCATCATGTCGGAATTTGCCAATGTTGTGTATCGCTTTGGCCACTCGATGCTCACCGACACCGTCGATCGCATCGATCCCGGCACCGGGAGCTCCGTGCCGATGCGGCTGATTGATGCCTTCCTCAACCCCGTGGCCTTCCAGGCCAGTGGAGTTGACACCAAAGCCGCCGTCGGCAGCATTGCCACCGGCATGAGCCGCCAGGTGGGCAACGAGATCGATGAATTCATCACCGAGTCGCTGCACAATGGCCTGGTGGGACTGCCCCTGGATTTAGGAGCCCTCAACCTGGCCCGGGGCCGTGAAACCGGCGTGCCTGGACTCAACGCCGCCCGACGCGCCTTTTTCAATGACACCAGCAATCCAGCCCTGGTTCCTTACATCAGCTGGAACGACTTTGCCGTCAACATCAAGCACGGGGAGTCGCTGGTCAATTTCATCGCCGCCTACGGCACCCACGCCACGATCCTCGCCGCCACCACGGATGCGGCCCGCAGAACTGCGGCCCAGGCGCTGCTCGATACGGCGGCCCTCGGCAACCTGGATGCCCAGGCCTTCCTGAATGCCACGGGTGCCTATGCCGGCGGAGCCCTGGGAGGGGTGGAACTGATCGATTTCTGGATCGGGGGATTAGCGGAAAAGCTTCAACCCTTTGGCGGCATGCTCGGTTCCTCCTTTGCCTATGTATTCGGCACCCAGATGCTCCATCTCCAGAACCACGACCGGTTCTACTACCTCTCCCGCACCGCTGGGCTCAATGTGCTCACCCAGCTAGAGGAACAAACCTTCGGAGACATCATCAGCCGTAACTCCACCGCCCGCCACCTGGCGGGGGATGTGTTCTCCTCCCCCACGTACCTATTTGAGGCGAGTCGACTGGGGACCACCGGCGCGATCCTCGATGATCCGTTGACCCCTTACAACGAAACCGCCCTGCTGACGCGAGCGGCCAATGGCACGATTCGCTATGGCGGCGTGGAGCATGTGCTCATGGGCGGCACCGTTGCCGCGGATCGGCTGGCCGGTGGCGAAGGGGACGACACGCTGCATGGCGATGAGTCCAACGACAGCCTGGAAGGGGGCGGTGGCAACGATTTCTTGTTCGGTGGCGTAGGCGACGACATTCTCACCGATGCCTTCGGTGACGACAACATCAAAGGCGGCGAAGGAAATGATGCGATTGCCAATTCCGGTGGGATTGATCTGCTCTTCGGTGGTGATGGCTCCGATGCCATCTTTGGCGGCGTTGGCGATGCCGAAAGTTTCTGCGGTCTCGGCAACGACTTTGTGTATGCCGGCACAGGCATTAATACCGTGTTCGGCAATGCCGGCGACGACTGGATCGAGGGCGGCCAGGGTGCCGATCTCCTGCAGGGTGACAATGGCGATCCCTTCGGCATCAGCACCGTCATCGGCCACGACGTACTGATTGGGGACGGCAACGACGACTATGACGCGGAGTCGGGCAATGACATCATGTTTGGCACGCCAGGAATCAACAAGAGCTGGGGCGCCTGGGGTTTTGACTGGGTGACGTATGCCAACTCGACGGAGATCGTCAATGCCGATCTTTCTCTTAATTTATTCCTGCCTCCGGGTGCCTTCATCGACTTCGCGGATCGATTCCTGGAGGTCGAAGGCCTCTCTGGCTGGCACGGCAATGACATCCTCAAAGGCCAGGTCAACAATGACCCCGTAGGAGCCGCCAACAATGTTCTTGATGCCCAGGGCATCGCCCTGATTTCAGGCCTCTCGGCCTTGATGGGGGGGCGCACCAGTTTCAGCAATGGCGACATCCTCCTCGGCGGCGGTGGCTCCGACATCCTTGAGGGCCGGGGCGGCGATGACATCATCCACGGCGATGTCTATCTGGATGCCCGCATTCGTTTAACGAATACCAATGGCACCACGGAATTCGCCAGCACCATCAACACCTTTCAGGCCCGACTCCTTAATGGCAGCATCAAGCCGTCACAGTTGAGCATCGTGCGCGAACTTCGCCCCGGTGCTGCGGGGGTGGATATCGCCGTCTTCAGCGGCGCTCAGGCCGATTACACGGTGGTGAGGAACCTCGACAACAGCGTCACGGTCACCGACAACCGGCCCGTGGTGGTTGGTCCCCTGAGCACCGACGGCAGCGACACCCTGTTCGGCATTGAAATCCTGCGCTTCGCCAACGGCGATGTGCAAGCCCCCCGACCGGCGGGGGCGGCCACCGGCACGCCCACCATCAGTGACACCAGTCCCACGGAGGGAGTGGCCGTCACCGCCATCACCACCGGCATCGCCGATGTGAACGGACTGGGCACCTTCTCCTACACCTGGGAGGCCTCCCTCGACGGAATCACCTGGACCGTGGTGGGGACCAACAGTCCCAGCTTCACTCCCACCCAAACCCAGGTGGGGCGGATGCTGAGGCTGCAGGTGAGCTTCACCGATGGAGCGGGCAATCCCGAGAATCTGGTCTCCCTGCCCACCACCGTCGTGGGTGATCTCTATGACGGCAATGCCCTGGGCAACCTGTTCGTCGGCACGGTGGGCGATGACCGCGCCCATGGCCTGGCCGGCAACGACAACCTCGGTGGCGGCCTCGGCAACGACAGCCTCGACGGGGGCCTCGGCAACGACACCCTCAATGGCGGTGCCGGCGACGATTCCATGCTCGGCGGTGCCGGCAACGATGTCTTCCTGGTGGATTCCGCCCTCGATCAAGTGGTCGAACTGGCCGGCGGCGGACTCGACACCGTGCGCACCGCCCTGGGGACTTACACCATGGCCAATGAGCTGGAGACCCTGGTGTTCACCGGCACGGCCGCGTTCACGGCCACGGGCAACGCCATCGCCAATGCCATCAGTGGCGGCGGCGCGGCCGATCAGCTCAATGGCGCCGGTGGGAACGACACCCTGAACGGGGGCGGCGGCAACGACACCCTCAACGGGGGCGCCGATGCCGACCAAATGATCGGGGGGGCTGGTGCCGATCGCTTCGTGTTCAACAGTGCCCTCACGGCCACCAACATCGAAACGATCACCGACTTCGCCACCGGTGATCTGATGGCCCTCGACCGCTCGGTGTTCACGGCCCTCAGCGCCGGGGCCAGCCCCACCGCCGCCGAGTTCCTTGCGGGAGCTGGGGTGACGGCGGCCACGGCCGCCCCCCAGCGGATCCTCTACGACACCAGCAGCGGCATCGTGCGTTATGACGCCGACGGCACGGGCCCAGCGGCCGCAGTGTCGTTCGCCACTCTCACCAACCTGGCGCCCCTCACCGCCGCCTCCTTTGCCCTGCAGGGCAACGGCCCCACCCCGCCACCAGCACCTGGCATCAACGGCACCGCCGGTCCCGACAACCTGGTGGGAACGGCGGCCAACGACCTGATCAATGGCCTGGCAGGCAACGACACGATCAACGGCCTGGCGGGGAACGACACCCTCACGGGTGGAGCGGGCAACGACCTGTTCGTTCTGGCCACGGCCCCCGGGGCCACCAACACCGAAACGATCGCCGACTTTGCCCTCGGCGATCTGATTGGCCTGGATCGCAGCGTCTACACCGCCCTCAGTGGCGGCACCAGCCTCACCGCCGCTGAGTTCCTCGCGGGAGCCGGTGTGGCCACGGCCACCACCGCCGCCCAACGGCTGCTCTACAACACCACCACCGGAGCCCTCCGCTACGACAGCGATGGCAGCGGGGCAGCGGTTCCCCTCCCGATCGCCAGCCTGACCAATCTGGCGCCCCTCACCGCCGCCTCCTTTGCCCTGTTGGGGACCCCAACCCCTCCCCCGCCAGCCCCGGGGATCATCAACGGCACCGCCGGCAACGACAACCTGGTGGGCACCGCCGGCAACGACTCCCTTGCAGGCGGCCTTGGCAACGACTCCCTCACCGGAGGCGGTGGCAACGACACCTTCCTGTTCAACAGCGCCCCCAACCGCACCACGAACAACGACAGGATCACCGACTTCAACGGCGGCGATCGGTTGGCTCTCAGCCGGACTACCTACTCAGGCTTTGCCGCAGTGGGCCCCCTCACGGCTGCCGAGTTCATCACCGTTCGGGTGGCGGGTGCCACACCCACCGCCGCTAACACCAGCACCCGCATCGCGTTCGACCGCGATTCCGGGAACATCTGGTACGACGCCGATGGCACGGGTCCGATCGCCCCGGCGCAGTTCGCCACCTTCACCAACGGCTTCCGCCCGGTCGCCACGGATGTGGTGGTGATCTGAGCGGTGTCCGCTGGGGGTACGGCGGCTACCGCCGCCTGCCCCCAGCGGCCCCTCTCTGCACTCACAGCACGGTCCCAGGTCTCAGCCTGGGGCCAGTCCCTTCTCGTTGAACACCCCCTCGAACAGCACAGAACTGAGATAGCGCTCGCCCGAATCGGGCAGCACCACCACAATCGTCTTGCCGGCAAAGGCCTCCTCCTGGGCCAGGCGGACGGCCGCCACGGTGGCGGCCCCGCAGGAGATGCCGGCCAGGATGCCCTCCTCCCGCATCAACCGCCGCGCCATCGTTACCGCCTCCTCATCGCCCACCGCTTCCACCCGATCCACCAGGGTCAGGTCCAGGTTGGCGGGGACGAAACCAGCGCCGATTCCCTGAATTTTATGGGGACCGGGCTTGAGCGCCCCGCCGGCGAGGGTCTGGGCGATCACCGGACTATTGGCGGGCTCCACCGCCACCGCCACCAGCGGCTGCCCCAGGGTGGTTTTGATGTAGCGGCTGACGCCGGTGATCGTGCCGCCCGTGCCGACCCCCGACACCAGCGCATCCACCACGCCATCGGTGTCCCTCCAGATCTCAGGGCCGGTGGTGTCGTGATGGATCTGGGGATTCGCGGGATTCATGAACTGCTGGAGCAGCACATAACGGTCCGGATCGGTGTCGGCCATGGCCTTGGCCGCATTGATCGCCCCACTCATGCCAAGCCGGCCTTCCGTGAGCACCAGGCGAGCGCCATAGCCGGTGAGCAATTTGCGCCGCTCCAGGCTCATCGTCTCCGGCATCGTCAAGGTCAAGGGCAGACCGCGGGAGGCCGCCACGAAGGCCAGGGCAATGCCGGTATTGCCACTGGTGGGTTCGATCAACTCCTTGCCAGGCCCCAGCAGGCCATCCTTTTCCGCCTGCCAGATCATCGCCGCCCCGATCCGGCACTTCACCGAATAGGCGGGATTACGGCCTTCAATCTTGGCCAGCACCCTGGCGCCGCAGCCCGCCGTGACCCGATTGAGCTGGACCAGCGGTGTGTGGCCGATGCTGAGGCTGTTGTCGGCGTGGATGGCGCTCATCGCAGGGGTGACGTGGGACTACGAAGGGTGGGTCCGCCCGGCACCCTAGACAGAGCCTGCTGGGCTGGCTTTCTCCCCCCCCAGGGAAACAACGGCGTTCGTCGTTCCCCCAAGCCATCTGCTGCCGTTGTCAACGCCAGCACACCGCAAATTAACGAGGATTCCCTTAAAGTCCCGTCAAATTTCCGGGTGGCTTGCACAGGCTGCCCTCCCTGGCGAATTCGTTCGTGATGTCCTGTCTGTCTCTGACCACCACGTTCCTGGTAGGCCAGGCGTGACGAAAGCCGGAAGTGGGGGCCTGATTCCAGGCCTGCATGGCCCCACCGGGGTGCTGTTGTTACTGCTCTCCATCGGAGTCACCACGATCACGATTGATCGCTGTCGCTACTGGCTGCTCTGGTGGCGGCACCGGAGCGAAGCGCGGGGACGCTGGGAGCGTCTGCTCCGTGAGGGGGATCCCGCCCAAGGCCAGCTGCTCATCGACGATCTGGACTCTGAGATGCGCGTTGGGGAATCCCTTCTGCAGGCGGCCGCGGTGATCGGCCCCCTCCTGGGTCTGATTGGCACCGTGCTCGGGCTGATGCAGGTGCTCGCCAGCCTCGGTCCCCAGCTGGTACTTCCCGCCGGTGCCAACCTCAACGGCTACGGCCGGATCTTGATCAGCACCGCCCTGGGGCTGATCATCAGCCTGATTGCCACCCTGGCGCTCCACGCCAATCTGAGCCTGCGGGAATGGCAACTGGAGCGCCTGCGGCGCCTGCAGCGACGCCGTTCCCTGCCCACCGCGCCATGACCCTCGCCCTGCAGTGCCTGGTGGGGCTCACCCTGGTGGTCGGCGGGGCCGTCGCCGCCCTGCCCGATCTGATGCAGCAGCGTCAGCCCCGCTCCCTTCCACCCGTCGCCCTCACCAGCGGAGACCCGCTGTGGGTGGTTCAGGGCGGCGATGAGCACTGGTTCATCAATGGCATCCCCCTCGATTCCACCGCGATGGCCCAGGTCCTCCGTCACCAGACCCTGGCCAATGACATACGCTTCCTGCCGTCTGCGGCCCTGTCCCTTGGTCAGGTGACCAGCTCTCTGGCCTGGTTGCGTCGCCAGAGCACCCATCCGGTGGCCCTCGAGCTCAGCGGGTCGCCGCGATGAATCGTTCCGCCCTGCTGCTCGACAGCCTCGGCCTCGGCCTGATGGCTGTGGCTCTGGCGACTGCGGCCCTGGCCCTCAGCCTGTTTCCCCAACGGCTGGCCCAGCGCCCCGCCGCCCAGGCGGTGGTGGCCCTCCATCTCAATGGCCAGGGCCAGTTACGCCTCTGGAACCAACCGATCCAACCCCAGCAGTTGCCAGGCCTGCTGGCCCAAGCCACCCGGCGCAACGCCAACCTGCGGCTGCGGCTTCTCCCGGACGCCTCGGTGCCCTGGGGGGTTGTGCAACACCTCATCAGCCAACTCGAACCCAGCGGTTTGCCCCTGGAGGTCCAACTGCCATGAAGTTCTCCCCACCCCAACTTCCACCAGCCTTGAAGCGGCTGCCCTGGGGCCCCTGGAGCCAGACACCCCGACGCTGGAGCCACCAGGCCATCAGCCGCTGGCGGGCCGTGCCCGAGGGACCACTCAAAACTGCGGCCCTACCGGTGCTCGTGGCCCTCTTGCTCCATAGCGTCTGGTTGGCCACCACCCCCCTGCGCCACAGCGCACCCCAGGCCAAGGCCGGGCTCACCGCTGAAGACAACAGCCCCGAACTGCTTCGTTTCAGCCGCCAGCCCCCACCGGTGCCTCCCGCCCTAACGGCGGTGCCGCTGCCTGGGGCCAGCACCCTGCCGCCCCCGCCCCCGCCGGAGCCGGACGGCAAGTCCGAGGACAAGGCTTCGGCCGAGGACAAGCCTTCGGCCGAGGCCCCAGCGCCCAACAAGGGTGGCGTGGTGGTGGTGCGATCCAGCCCGGCCCGGGGGCCCGGATCCACCGCCCGGCCCGCTGGCGCGACCAAACCATCGGGGGCAGCCCCGGCGGGACGGGTGATTCACCTGGTGCCGGGAACGGCCAAACCCACCCCCTCCAGCGAAGCCGCCGCGAACCTGGGCATGGCCGCCACCCCCAACGGGCCCCTGGCCACCCTGTTGGCGGCCCAACGCCTGGCCAGCTCCAGTGGTTCTCCCAATCCCAATGATTCGGCCCTCGCCGAGGCCGGCCTGACGGGCCTGCAACGGCCTTCCGGTCAGGCGGTTCAGGCCTATCAGGCCCTCTGGAATGGCGCCGAGGCCAAGGACAGTGGCCCTGGCGATCTTGCCGCGCTGCCCCCCACCGTCCAGCTCAGGGAAATGGCGGCGGCCACGGCCAATGCCCAGGAGGTTCCTACCGGCCACCGCCAGGCGGTGGTGCTCGGCAACCAGTTGCTTCTGTTCTGGCTGGAGGGCGACACCCTCTGGTTGATCCGCGCCCCGATCACCCCCTGACCCTGAAGCCGCTCGCCCAACGGCTTCAGCCTTAGCCCAGGGCCTTGAGCCCCGTGATCAAACGCCCTAGGGCCCGGTCCAGCTCGACGTCGCCGAGCATGCCGTAGCTGAGTCGCATCCCCACCCGACCCGGGCCCGTGGGCAGGGCAAAACACTCCCCGGGCAGCAGGGCCACCCCGTGCTCCAGCACCAGCCGTTCGATCAGGGTCCAGCTGGGGAGGTCCGTGGTGAATTCCAGCAGCGCATAGAAGGCGCCATCGGGCTCCGCCAGCAGCCGGATCGGCACCTCCGCCTCCCTGGCCTGTCCCAGGGCCTTAAGCAGCTGGCGCCGCCGGTCCCCAAGACGCTCAATTCGCGGCGCACACCAGGTCGGACCGGCCTCCAGGGCCGCGAGGCCGGCTTGCTGGTTCAGCAGCGGCGGACAAATCAACACCGTGTCCTGCACCTTCACCAAGGCCGGCAGCAGCGCCTCCGGAACCGCCATATAGCCGAGGCGCCAGCCCGCCATGCCATAGGCCTTCGAGAGGGAACTGAGGGTGATGGTGTGGCCGGCACTGCCGCTCAGGCGACCAGGGCTGCGGTGGGGCTCCGGGCCGTGAACAAACTCGGCATAGGCCTCGTCATGGATATGAACCAGCCCCCGCTCGGCACAGAGCCGGTTGATGGCATCGAGCACCGGGGCGGGAATCACCACGCCACTTGGATTGTTGGGGGAGGTGGTGACGATCCCGCGACAGCGCGGACCGATCGCCGCCGCCAGCCGATCTGGATCGGGGATCAGGCCGGCCGCCACGGGCACCGGCCGGCCCCCGGCCAACTGGACCGCCATGGCGTGATTGAAGTACCAGGGCACGGGCAGCAGCAGCTCATCGCCCGGATCGATGAGCACCTGGGCGATGGCGTTGAAGGCCATGTTGCTGCCGGCGGTCACCAGCAGGGCACTGCCATCGAGATCCAGCCCCCGCCCCACCCCCAGCTCCTGGCGGATCACCTCAAGAAAGGCCGGATCCCCTGCCAGGGGGCCATAGCGATCGAGGGCGGCGGGGGGCTGGTGCTCCAAGGCCGCCCGCACCGCCGCCCCCACCGCCGCGGGCGGGCCCCAGTCCACCATCCCCTGCGCCAAGGACAGACAATCCGGCCGGCGCTGCATCAGCGCCGCCACCTGGGGAATGACCGGCTCGATCACCCCGGCCAGGCGTGAGGCGGCAGTGGTGGCCATCACCATGGGGACAACGCTGACGCCAGGCTCCCACGGAACCCCAACTCAGGAGGGGAGGGGCAGCAACAGTTCGATCAAGGCCCCTCCCTCGGGATGGTTGCCGGCCTGCACCCGTCCCCCATGGGTGAGAGCGATCTGCTGAACGATGGAAAGGCCAAGTCCACTGCCAACCCGCCGGCTCCTCACCCGCGAGGGATCGCCCCGGTAGAAGCGTTCAAAGAGATGCTGCAGATCGTCCTCGCTCAGGCCGGGCCCCTGATCGCGCACCGACACCAGGCACCATTGCGGCCCCAGCAGCAAACGCACCTGCACCTGGCCCCCATCAGGGCTGTAGCGCAAGGCGTTGTCCAGGAGATTGAGCAGGGCGCGGTGCAGCCGGGAGGGGTCCCCCGGCACGATCACCGGAGCATCGGGATGATCCAGTCGCAGGGTCACCCCCCGTTGGTCGGCCAGGGGGCGTAATCCGGCCCAGACCTGCTCGACCCGATCGGCCAGATCAAGGCGCTGGGCGGGTCTCCCCTCGTCGGGCAGGGTGTTTTCAAGGCGAGACAACTCCAGCAAATCCTGCACCAGATCCTGAAGTCGACGCAACTCCCGCTGCAGGCGCTCCACCAGCACGGCGTTGTCACTCGTCACCCTGGCCGCCAGGCTGTCCCCCACCAGCAACAGGGCGGTGAGCGGCGTCTTGAGCTCGTGGGCCACATCACTCACCCAACGCTCCTGCTGTTCCAATTGGGCCTCCAGGGAACGGCGGCTCTGGAGCATCAGGGCGACCCAGGCCCGGTCGCCGGGCAGGGCCAACAGCTCCAGGTCCTGGTCGCCCACCAGCAGGGCCACCCGCTGCAGCCGTCCCCGCAGGCGGGCGCTCTGCACCAGCTCGCGCACTTCCGGCGCCGCGCAAACCTGGGCCAGGCTGGGCTGATGCATCAGGGCCGCGCCGGGACACTGCAGCAGCCGCTCGGCGCGGGCATTGATCAGATGCACCCGGTCGTCGGGATCCAAGATCAACCAGCCACCGGGCACCTCCTCAATCCAGCGCAACACCTGGGACAGCTCGATCCCGACCAGTTCGGCCCGCCGGGGGCGCGACCGCGCCCCTAGAACGCCGACCGCCATGCCGATCAAGACCGCCAGGACCAGTGCGCCCACTCAACCGAAGCGGTAGCCGAACCCACGCACCGTGATGAGGTGGAGGGGAGCGGAGGGATTGGCTTCCAGCTTTTCGCGCAGCCAACGGATATGCACGTCCACGGTCTTGCTGTCTCCGAAATAATCGTGACCCCACACCTTTTCCAGCAACTTATCGCGGCTCCACACCCGGCGAGGATGTTGCATGAACAACTCCAGCAATCGATATTCCTTCGGGGATAGATTCAGATCGAGGCCATCGCGGGTGACGCGGCACTCCTCCGGATAGAGGCTGAGATTGGCATGTTGGAGCACGTTCACCGGGCCGCCCGGCACAGCAATGGCCACCTGACTGCGGCGCAACAGGGCCCGGCAACGGGCCACCAGTTCCCGAATGCCAAAAGGTTTGACCAGGTAGTCGTCGGCCCCGACTTCCAGGCCCAACACCCGATCAGTTTCGGTATCGCGCGCGCTGACCACCAGAATCGGCGTGTGGTTGCCCGCCAGGCGCAACTGACGACAGAGGTCCAGCCCCCCCAGGCCCGGCAGCATCAGATCGAGCACCACCAGGGAAAAGGGTTGATCGGCCCTCGCCCTCTCCAAGACTTTCAGGGCTTCACGGCCGTCACCGCAAGCCGTGACCACATAACCCTCAAGGCTGAGGGCGTCGCTGATGGTGTCGCGGATCGTGTCGTCGTCTTCAACGACGAGCAAAGTTGCTTGCATCCGCCCAGTCTCGCGGTCAGCGACGGGCCGGCAAGTGGCTGATCACCAATCGGCGCTGCTCGTCAATCTGCAGCCAGCCCTCTTCGCGCAGGGTTCCGATCACGCGGGTCACGGTCACCCGGGTGGTGCCGAGGGCGCTGGCCACCTCTTGATGGGTGAGCCGCAAGTTCAGCCGCAGCCCCTGATCGCAGGGCTGGCCATACTCTTGGGACAACAACTCCAGGAAACCCCGGACCCGCTCCTCCACCCTGCGCAAACCCATCAAAGCCAGCAACGCATGGCTCTGGCGATAGCCATTGGCCATGGCTTGGAGCAGGGTCGCCGCCAGGGCAGGATCCTGGCGGATTTCAGCGGTGCTGAAGCAGAGCAGATCGGTATCGCACAGGGTCCTGGCCTCACAGGCTTCCACCCCCGCCAACGGTTCACCGAAGGGTTCGTTGGGGCCGGCCAGACCGAGCAGCAGATCGTCGCCATGGATAGTGATCGACCCCAGCTTCACCATCCCCCTCACCACTAACCAGATGTGATGCTTGAGCAGGGGAACAGTGCTGCCGGCCGAGAGGTGAACCAGGCTGCGCTTCTGATAACTGGCTTCGAGCAGATCCCTGGATCCGTCGGCATGACCAGCTTCACGACGGGACGGCGTGAATACCATGGTGAAGCCGGGCAACGGATGCACAAACCCTAGGAATCAGGAGTCTCCCAGCGATCAAGGGGTGGTAGTGGTCTGGTTAAGGCGCGGCTAAGGGGGTGAACGCGTCCACAAAAAAGGGCTGGAGGTGACTCCAGCCCGTTGCAACCGATGGCCGTGCCCCGAGGGGCCCAGCGCCTAGCTTCACTGACCGATTTTGACCACGGCCTTGCGGGAGGACTCAATCACCGATCCCCGCAGGGGGACGTAGCCGATGTCATCGGCCTTGTTCTGGGAGGCGGGGCTGAGGAGGTGGAGCAGGGCCTTGCGGATGGTGCCCGATTTGGCGCCATTGCCTTTTTCGTAGGCAAGGATCCAGGTGAGGGTGGACATCGGATAGCTGTCAGCCCCGGCGGGGTTGAAATCCTCCCCAGCAAGCATGGAATCCAGCTTGATGTTGGAGAGGGCAGCGGAGCCACTCTTGAGGTTGGGCTTGACGAAATTCCCGGCCTTGTTCTGGATAGCGGCGGCCTTGATGGCGCCCTTCACATAGGCCTGGTTGATGTAGCCGATCGAGCCAGGAGTGTTGGTGAGCACACCCGCAACGCCCTCATTGCCCTTACCGCCGACGCCGACGGGCCAGTTGACGCTCTTACCGGCGCCCACCTTACCCTTCCACGCAGACGAGAAGGTCGCGAGGGAACTGGTGAAGGCAAAAGTGGTGCCGGATCCATCCGAGCGATGGGCCACGGTGATCGGCCCCTTGCCGCACTTCAGCTGATCCCAGGTTTTGATCGTGCCCATGAACACGTCAGCCAGTTGCTTCTGGGTGAGCTTGAGGGCGGGACAGTCGGCCTTGTTGTACCCAATGGCGATGGTGCCACCGATGGCGGGGAACTGAATCACACCCCGCTTCACCTTGGCCGCATCCGAGGCCTTGATCGGCTCATCGCTGGCGGCGAAATCCACGGTGCCGGCAATGAACTGACGCACCCCGGCGCCGGAGCCCACCGATTGATAGTTCACCTTCACGCCAGTGCTGGCAAGCCCGGCGAAGGCACTTTGATAGAAGGGCGCTGGGAAGGTGGCCCCCGCACCGTTGATCGCTGATTCAGCCAGGGCGGCGCCGGCGATGGCCGTGCTGCCGAGGGCGGCCGTGGAGAGGGCGATCAGGGCCTTCGTCGCGAAGGTCATCGACTTGCCTGTGTTCAGTGGGGCAAACCTTGGTTAGCAACCTGAGCCGACCCAGGTCGTTATGCCTTGGTTAAGAAGGATTCAAGATTCGATTCGGCCCTGTTGGATCACTGCGGTTCGGGAATCCTCCAACAGCTCCAACAGCAACCGTCGGCGTTGATCCGGTTGCTGCAACTGGGCGGCCTGCTGGCGCCACTGGACCCAGTGACCGCGGGTGCGTTCCCGCAGGAGTCCATCCAGCTGGGGCAGGGATTCCGTCAGGCGCCCGGGGAGCTGGTCATCAATCGCCCGCTGCAGCACCTGGAGGTCATGGAGCTCCCCCAGCAGATCCTGGACCTGCCGAAATCGGTCCAGCCACGCTTCGCCATGGTCCCCCAGCAGGGGCCGCAGATTGGCCAGGGCATAGCGGGCCCCCTTGCAACGCTTGCGGAGGTCGTGGAGGCTTTCCAGATCGCCGCTGGGGTCGTCCACGAACCAGCCGGGATGGCTGAACAGACCGGCCAGCATCGGCAGGGCCCATTCCACCTGCCAGCCGGCCAGCGGCTCCTGCCCTAGGGGGGTGAAGCGCGGGGCCCGCAACCAGGCCTGAAGTTCCACTAAAAGTTTCAGATAGCCGCCACTCCGCAGTCCGTCCACCAGCTGCTCCCGGGCCAGGCGCCGCTCCCGGCGCAATTGCTTGAGCACGGGTCGCAGGGCCTGCACTTCCTCGTCCGGCAACTGGGGCAGCAGCTGCAGACGCAGGTGGTCCGGGAGCACGTCCAGGTCCCTGGCGAGGCCAAGGCGGCGACCAATCTTGGCGATGCGGCGATCACTCACCCCAGGCGGCATCACCAGGGCCGGGGCGAACTGACGCAGGCCGGTGCGCAGCCGGCGCAAGGCCACCCGCATCTGGTGCAACGGCTCCGGATCCTGATCCGCCAGCACCGGGGCCTGGAGCTCCACTAACCGGCGGCAGGACGCGGCGATCAAGGCGGTGGCATGACCTCCACTGCTGCGGGCGATGCTCTCGGCCATCGGGCAAGAAACCTGTCAATTAACTCTGACCGCCGCCCTACCCGTCGCAGGTTAAGAAACGGGGTGAATCTCCCAGGCATGGGCGCCCCCGTCCCCCGGTGGTCAGCGCTGGGCCGTCCAGTCCTGAAACCAGCCGCGGCGCCAGAGCCAGAAGGCCTGGGCCACCGCCACAAAGGTCATGAAAATCAGGGAATAGGCATAACCATAGGTCCAGGCCAGTTCCGGCATGTGCTCAAAGTTCATGCCATAGATGCCAGCAATGAAGGTGAGCGGGGCAAAAATACTGGTGAGAATCGTGAGGGTTTTCATCACCTGATTCATCCGGTTACCAATGCTGGCGGCGTAGGCCTGGGTAATGGCATCGCACTGGCCGCGCAGCAGTTCACAGTTCTCGTAGATCAGTTCCACCAGCTCGGCCATCTCCTGGAACCCCCCCAAGGCCTCGGGACCGATCAACTGCTGGCGCTGGCGCAGCAACAGGCGGATCTGATGGCGGAGGGGCCAGATCTGGCTGCGAATCACCCGCAGATTGCTGCGGAACTGAAAAGTCCGGGTGAGCAAACTGGGCTTGGGCCTGCGCAGGGCCGCCTCCTCCAGGTCATCGAGGCGATTGGCCATCTGCTCCAGCATCGGAAACAGATCGTCGAGCAGATCGTCGATCAGGAAATGAAGGATGTCATCCAGATCCCGGTCCTCCACGGCGCTGGCCCTCGATTCCAACCAACGGGTCAGATCGGGAAAGGGGTCGCCCACGGGGCACTCCACCACGGTGATCAACAGGCGGGGCAGCAGCAGCAACCCCACCTGTTCACTGATCAGATGGCTGGGGTCATGGGCAAAGGCCAGTCGATGCAACACCACCAACACGGCGTCATCGAGACAATCGACCCGGGGGCGCTGGGGGGTCTCCAGCAAGGGCAACAACAGAATCGGCGACACCCCGAGGTGATCGCAGAGCGTCCGGATCCTGGCCTGATCGGTCAGACCGCTGATCCTCACCCAGAGGGGCAACCCAGCCTGCTGCAGCTCCGTGAGTTGGGCCAGGGAGGTGAGGCGGTGCCGCACGGGGCCCTCCGGCTCGAACACCACCACCTCCATGTGGGTGGGTCCGCGACCACCATGGACGAAGAGGGGGGTTGGAAGACTGGCAGGACGCTCCTCCAGCCGCTGAGAATTCAAAGCTCCAGGGGTGGGGCGCAGCAAGGCGGCTCCGGCAGCATGACGTGATTCAAGAGCACACCGCCTGCAGCGATCGAAGCCTGCAGCAACAAACAGCCGCCGATCCGCGGACCCCAGAGACGGACCAACTCGACCAGAGGCGTCATGATCACAGCGTCGTGCGCGTCCTGGGGACCTATTTCAGCCAGCAATCGGCCCACAGAAGGTGCTGTGCATGACAATTGCCACAGATTCGGAACCGCACCACGCCATGAATCGCTCTTAACCTCAGTCGACTAGATTTTAAACTTAAAATTCTGCCAACGCCCAAGTTCACCGAAATCGCGTCAATTGACCAATACCCCGACTCCCATGCAATCTCCCCTGGAAGCCCATGGCAGCTATCGGGGCTCTGACTGGAGCCCCACCCGCCTGGCCTTTCATCACAACCTGGAAACCTTCGCGGAGCGGGTTGGTTTGATCGTGAGCCTGCAGGCCAACGGCAAACTCAGTCAGGAAGAGGCCTTCGATCAGATCAAATCCATGTGGAAGGATCTCAAGTCCAGCAAGGAGAGCCTGCTGGAGCCGGACGATCCCCTCGCCCAGCCCCCAGACCAGGGAGCCCTGTAGCGGGCGACACCTGGGCAGGGCGCTTTTGGGCTAACAATTCATGAACCACATCTTGGTCTGATCGATGCTGATTCAAACCGCCCAAGGCAGCCTCAGCCTCGTGGGGGGCTACTGCCTGGCCACCAGCAACCCCCACGCGGAGCGCAGCCACCGCTTTTTCACCCCTCCATGGCAACGGCCCCTGCCCTCAGCGGACCGCCAAGCAACGGAGCGCCAACGTCTGCATGACGATCAAGATTGGACCACTCCGGGCACAAAGCGCCGTTCGTGATCCAGCCCCTTGAGCATGCGATTCCAATAGAGCCAGGGCAATAGATTTTTCTTCACCATCCACATGCTCCAACGCTCCTTGGTTGGATCCAAGGGGAAGGAGGGAACCGGTTGGGCTTCATAGTTGAATTCGGCCATAATTGTTCGTCCGTAGCCCGTGATCAATGGGCAGCAGGCATAGCCGTCGTAGCGAGCCGTGAGGGGCTGGCCATCCAGATAGGCGAGCAGGTTGGCCACCAGCACCGGGGCTTGTCCCCGCACCGCCGCCGCTGTTTTGGAATTGGGCAGCGACGACACATCCCCCAGGGAAAACACATTCGGATAGCGAACGTGTTGGGTGGTGAACTTGTCGACGTCCACCCAGCCCCCCGGTCCCGCCACCGCCAGGGGGCTCTGGGCCACCACATCGGGGGCGGCCATCGGCGGGGTGACATGGAGCATCGCGAACGGCAGCACCTCCTCCCGGCTGCTCTCGCCCTCCTTCACCTCGAACACGGCCTCCTTGCTGGCGGCGCGCACCTCCTTGAGGGTGTGCTGAAAGCGGGTCTGGATGCCGCGGCGCGCCACCACCTGCTTGAGCGGCTCCACAAAGGTGGGAATGGCGAACAGCCCCGGCGTGGCCGTGGCATAGATCACCTGGCTGCGCTCCGCCACCCCAGGGGAACGGCGAAAGACGTCATCGGCCAGATACATGATCTTCTGGGGAGCTCCGGCGCACTTGATCGGCGTCTGCGGAAAGGTGAAGATCGCCGGCCCGCCCCGATGGGCCTGCAGGGTTTCCCAGGTGTAGGGCAGCAGCTCGCGGGCATAGTTGCTGGTGATGCCATCACGCCCCAGCGCCTCGGGCAGGCCCTTGATGCGATCCCAGCAGAGCTTGATGCCGGTCGCCACCACCAGCAGGTCGTAGCTGAGGGTGTCGCCGCTGCTGGTGGTGACCGTGGCGGCGTCCGGATCGAAGGCCACGGCGGCGGCTTGAATCCAACGCACCCCCTCAGGAATCAGATCCACTTCGGCCCGACGGGTCTCCGCCAGGGAAAACACCCCGGCCCCCACCAGGGTCCATCCTGGTTGGTAGTCGTGGTCGGCTGACGGTTCCAGCACCGCGATCTCCAGCTGGGGCCTGAGTCGGCGCAGGCGGGCCGCGGTGGTGAGTCCGGCCGCACCGCCGCCGACGATCAGGATCTGGTGATGGGCCATGGAACGGGGAAGGGAGATGGGCGGATGCCTCTCCTCTAGACACGGACGCTCGACGCGTCAGCCTCCTGGCGGGGGGATCAGCGGGGGCGAACCCGGCGGGGTCCACGCTGAATACTGCAGCACCACTGCGGCCTTGGGGTGCCAAGGGTGGCGCCGCAGCCCCGATCGAGACAGGCCCATCCCCAGGCTGGGGCCATGCCGGGCGCCGCTGATGTTTCTCACCATCTCCAACAACGACGACACCTGCCTGGTGGAGGTGCTCAACCTGCCCCAGCTGTTTGATCCCTTCGAGCCCAGGGTCCTGGGACGGCTCCATGCGGGCGAAGAACTGCAGGAGCCCCAGCCCTGGGTGAAGGCCGAGCTCCGCTTCCCCTCCGGCGAGGCGCTGCCCAGCTGCTGGCTGCGGGTGCCCAAGCGTGAATGAGCCCTTGCGTGGCAAGGTCCACGGCGCCGGATCAAGGGCCTAGGGACCTAGGGGGTCTCCTTGCCAGGGCTGCGATCGCGCTCCATCAGCTGTTCCACCGCGATCTTGAGCAACAGCGAAACGATCGCCACGCCGGCCAGCACCAGCGCCGCTCCGAAGGCCATTTCGGTGTGGTACTGCTTGTAGGCATCCTCCACGAACAGCGGCAGGGTCTGGGTTTCGCCGCGGATGTTGCCGCTCACCACCGACACCGCACCGAATTCGCCTAACGCCCTGGCGGTGGTGAGAATCAGGCCGTAGAGGGCCGCCCAGCGCACCGAGGGCAGGGTGACCTTCCAGAACACCTGCCAATTGCTAGCCCCGAGGGTACGGGCCGCCTCCTCCTGGTCCCAGCCCTCCTCCTCCAGCAGCGGAATCACCTCCCGGGCCATAAACGGGAAGGTCACCAGGATCGTGGCCATCACGATGCCGGGAAGCGAGAAGATGACCTTCCAGCCCGTGCTCTCCAACAGGCCGGAGAACACACCATGGGTGGGGCTATAGAGCAGCACCAGCATCAGACCCACCACCACCGGCGAGATCGAGAAGGGGAGGTCGATGATGCTCAGCAGAAGAGCCTTGCCGGGGAAGCGGTGGCGGGCGATGGCCGTGGCGGCCGCCAACCCGAAGATGGCGTTGCAGGGCACGGCGATCGCACTGGCGATCAGGGTGAGCCGCAGGGC
>Ga0114980_10000884_pt1 | contig 21396 bp, 24 predicted proteins | sample S_140806_EF_Meta_FD_87018 | JGI IMG/M metagenome (GOLD analysis project Ga0114980, IMG submission 87018) | Freshwater microbial communities from Lake Simoncouche, Canada to study carbon cycling - S_140806_EF_MetaG | ecosystem: Environmental > Aquatic > Freshwater > Lake | place: Lake...
ATGCTCTCCATCATACAGCGCACAGATCTGCCCTGGTGTCAGCGCACGCTGCGGTTCGTGGTATTCGAGGGTGGCACGGCCGTCGCCGAGAGGTTGGAAGTCGGCGAGGCCGGCGGGGCAGCGGTAGCGGGGCTGGGCATTCAAAATGCGAGCGGCATCCAGAGGCTCTCCGGTGGTCGAAGTGGTGTGCAGCACGGCTTTTCGTGCCCAAAGCAGCGGCGTATCGGCATTTTCGATGGCGACGACGAGTTCGTTCGTCGCGTGTCGCTTGGCGACGACGACGTAGGCCTGTTTGTGGATCGGGCTGGCGACGCCATGGCCCTTGCGCTGGCCGAGGGTGTAGAGGTGCAGGCCGCGATGCTCGCCACGCACTTTGCCTTCGAGATCGACGATGGGGCCTGGCTTGTCCGGCACGAAGGTCCGCAGGAAGTCCTCCATCTTCACCTGGCCGATGAAGCAGATGCCTTGGCTGTCTTTTTTCTCCGCTGTCTTGAGTCCAAACTGCCGCGCAAGGTCTCGCAACTCCGGCTTCAAAAGGTGCCCGATGGGGAAGTGGGCGATTTTGACCTGCTCCGGCCTCATCATGGCGAGGAAGTAGGTTTGGTCTTTGTTGGGGTCGGCTCCGCGGAGGATGTGGCCACCCTCATTGCGTGCGTAGTGCCCCGTCGCGATGCCTTCAAAGCCATTCTCCTGCGCCCAGTCCCAGAGGACGCCGAATTTCATCTCGCGGTTGCACATCACATCAGGATTCGGCGTGATGCCGGACTGGTAGCCTTCGAGGAGGTATTTCACGACCTTTTCGCGGTATTCGGTCATGAGATTGACGACGCGAAACGGGATGCCGAGCTGCTCAGCCACGACGCGGGCGTCTTCGATGTCTTCTTCCCAAGGGCAGTGGCCGATGATGTTTTCCTCATTGATCCAGTTCTTCATGTACACGCCATGAACCTCATGCCCATCACGAACGAGGACCGCAGCGGCGACGCTGCTGTCCACGCCGCCTGACATCGCCGCGAGAATCTTCATGCGCGGATGTTTCGGCGGGGCGGGGCGGGCGTCAATGAAGAGGCGCATGCCCGTTGCCGAACATGCGCCTCGTGGAATGCTTTTTCGATCAATTAGCCCTGCTGGCCCTGATACTTGGCGTCACCAAAGGCGAGCATGAGGACGAAGATGGGAGTCAGGAGCCAGAGGCCGATGCCAAAGCCGGTGCCCTTGCCGAAGTTCTTGGCCATGCCAAGGCTGGCGAGCAGTGCGATGATGAAGTTCAAAACCGGGATGATCATCAGGATGAACCACCAGCCTGGCTTTCAGCAAATACGTAGCCAGACGATGATGTTGTAGATTGGGATGAAGAGCGCCCAGCCAGGCTGTCCGGCCTTGGTGAAGACTTTCCAGACGGCGCCGATCATCAGGGCGACGACGGCCAAGGCGATCAGCGTGGGGACGGTTCCGAATTACCCCTTGGCGTAGTATTCGAGTGAGGCGGCGCTGGATTCTTGCAGCATGGGGAGCAGATGGGTGAGCATAAGGTATTGAGAGTGATGAGGACATCATCCGCCGCAGACAGAACTCCACAGCGCGACTTAGCCAAATTGCAGTAAAAAGGCGGCCATCTGGCAAGCATTCGTTCTGGCCGCTTCGGAGCGGCGCTTGATCTTTGCCCTCCTCCGGCCCAGAAAGCAGGATGGCAAAGATCGAAAAAGCACCCACGGGCGAGTTCCATTCCGGCTATGGCTGCATCATCATGGCGTTGGCGGCGGGGATGTTTGGGTTCATCCTATGGTGGGGCTGGTATTCGCTGACCACAATGGATCGCGAGATCGGCGCGGTGGCTCAGGCTGAGCCGGCCGTTTTGCCCGCCATCGTGCCGGTACCGGATCTGGAGAAGAGGCTCGCGGATTTCGCATCGGCGCTGAAAGCAGGATCAAAAGCCTCGCTGAAGCTATCCGTGGCCGATTTGAATGCGCTGCTCGTCCTGGCACCCGATGGCGGCAATGGCAGTTACAAAAACATGCTCCGCGTGAAGGCTCTCGATGCCGCCAAAGGGCTGATCGTCACCGATGGCAGCCTGCCGATGAACACGGCCAAGTTCTGGGAGGGCACCAAGCGCTACCTCGTGGGCGAGATCGACTTCAAAATCGAGCCAACGGAGCTCGGTCCCGATGCGAAAGTGGCCGCCGTGCGAGTGCCGGGCAAAACGGTGCCGGAGGAGATGGTGAAGGGCATGCAGATGTACGGCTACTTGGGGCCGTATCAGAGCCATCCGGTCATCGGGCCTGTTTTAAAGGCGATTACCTCCGCCAAGGTGGAAGCGGATGGCATCCTGCTGGAGGTGGTGAAATGAGCACCCCACTCCCCGAGCACCCCAATTCCTGGAAAACCCTCTCCTCGCGGGAGACTTACTCGAACCCGTGGATTCGCGTCCGCGAGGATCATGTGATCAATCCTTCGGGAGGAAAGGGGATCTACGGCGTGGTTGAATACAAGAACCGAGGTGTTGGCGTGATCCCCGTGGATGAGGAGGGATTCACCTGGCTGGTGGGCCAATGGCGCTACTGCCATGATCGCTACGAGTGGGAGATCCCAGAAGGCGGCTGCCCGGCGGGCGAAGTCCCAGTCGAGGCGGCCAGACGGGAGCTTTTGGAGGAAACCGGCATTTTGGCGGCGCAAATCGAGCCGCTCTTGATTGGCATCCAGCTCTCGAATTCGACCTCGAACGAGCTTTGCGACCTTTTTATCGCCACCGGGCTGACCTTTACCCAGGCTGATCCCGAGGAGACGGAGCAGCTCGATGTCCTGCGTCTTCCTCTCGCCGAAGCCATCGAAATGGCCACAGACGGCCGCATTCGGGACAGCGTGAGCGTCCTCGGCCTGCTGGCGCTGGCCTGTGGGACCCGGAAATAAGGTTCATCCCGGCATTTGACAGCGGGGGGGAGGCGATTACTATCGCGCCCCTTTTTCCCCCCAGAGGGCATCCATTTATGGCAACTACCCAAGTCATCCTCAAAGAACGCATCAAAGGCCTCGGCGCTGAAGCCGATGTGGTCAAAGTGAAGCGCGGTTTCGCACGTAACTTCCTCCTGCCCGAAGGCAAAGCCTACGAGGCTACCAAAAGCAATCTCCGCCACACTGAACGCCTGAAAGCCGTCCGCGCTGAGCGTGAGGCTGCTGAAATGGCCGAGTCCACAAAGCTCGCCGCCAAGCTCAAGAAGGTGAAGCTCAAGCTCACCCTCGCCACTGGCCAGGGCGGCAAGTCCTTCGGTGCCATTACCACGATGGACATCGCCAAGGGCCTCAAGGATCAGGCAGGTCTCGAAATCGATCGTCACAACATCGTCCTCGAGCGTCCGATCAAGAACACCGGCGCTTTCGACATCGAGATCAAGCTCGGCTATGACATTACCGCCGAGATCAAGCTCTCCGTCACCGCCTCCGGTGACAAGTCTGCCGAAGGCGAAGACGCCGGTGAGCAAGCTGCCGAGTAAGTTTCCATTTCATCCATTCCCACAAAGCCGCGTCCTCGGACGCGGCTTTGTTGTTTTCACACCGCAAGGCTCCGCAGGTAGCGTTTAAAAAACGTCACGCCGTCTTCGAGGTCCTGCACGGCGATGAATTCATCCTTCGTGTGGGCTTGGGCGATGCTTCCGGGGCCGATGGCGATGGCGGGGGTGCCGGCGACAGCAAGAAAAGCGGCATCGCAGAACCAAGGCGCCCCGGTGAGGCTGCCGCCAGCGGCGATGAGTTTTTGGATGAAGGGATTCGCGGGATCGGTGTCGAGGCAAAAGGCCTCGCTGGCGGCGGTGACGCGTGCGGTGGCATCATGGCGGGTCACGAAGTCGCTCAGCAGCTTCATCGCGCCACCCGCCTTGGCGAGGCCGGGGGTGGTGCGGATGTCCACGCGGAGTTTGCAGGCATCAGCCACGATGTTGCTGCGGGTGCCACCGTGGATCATGCCGAGATTGATGGTGCTCGCGCCGAGCCATTTGTCTTCGCCGCCGACTTCGGCGAGAAGATCGCGGAATTTGGTATCGAGGAGCTGCACAAGCTTGCTCATCTTCACGATGGCATTCACGCCGAGTTCCGGCGTGGCACCATGCACGGCCACGCCGGTGGTGTGCACATCAGCCCACAGGCAGCCTTTGTGGCGAAACACGGTTTTGAGTGAGGTGGGCTCGCCAATCAGCGCGAGATCGTAGCGGCTGTGATGCTTCGCGAAGTGCTGGGAGCCGAGCTGGGCGCTCTCCTCGGACATGAAGCCGACGAAATGTACCTCGATGGGCAGCGTGGGGAGTTCCTCACGAAGTTCGTGAAGTGCCCAAAGCATCGCCGCCGCAGAGCCTTTGGTATCCGAGGCACCTCGGCCCCAGATTTTGCCATCGCGGAGTTCACCACCAAAGGGATCAATCGTCATGCCGCCGACGCTCACCGTGTCCGTATGTGGGGCAAAGAGGATGCGTGGCTTGCCGCTGCCCTGGGTGGGGTAATGGCCGATGACGTTGGGGCGGCCGGGTTCCACTTCATCGAGAAAGGTTTCCGCGCCGGAGTGCTCCAAAAAAGCGGCGATGTAGCGGGCGCAGGCTTCCTCGCCGGTGTGAGGGGTGCCGGGATCGCCATCGGGATTCACCGATGGGATACGCACGAGGGCCCGGAGGAGCTCGACGACGCTTTGAGGCGGGTTTTGCATGCGTGATAGGAGCCGTAGGACGCTTCCTTTGCAAACGGAGGCTTGCGCAGGCCTCGTGACTTGGCTTCATGGTGCGCATGATCGCCTATTTGAAAGGAATTCTGGCCGAGGCCCTGCCGCATCAAGCCACCGTGGATGTCCACGGCGTGGGTTATCTCACGCACATCCCGCTGACGACCTTTGATCGCCTGCCGCAGCCTGGTGCCGAGGTGAGGCTGCTCACGCACTACCACGTCACCGAGCAGGATCACAAGCTCTTCGGCTTCCTCACCGAGGATGAGCGGGATCTCTTTCGCCTGCTGATGGATCGTGTGTCCGGCGTAGGACCGAAAATGGCACTTTCCGTGCTTAGCGGTATGCCCGTGGCCGCTTTCAAAGATGCCGTGATTCAGGGTGATGTGAAGGCGCTGGCCCGCATCAAGGGCGTGGGCGGCAAAACGGCCGAGCGCATCGTTTTGGAGCTGAAGGACAAAGTGGGCGTCGTGGATGCCTGGCAGGCCAGCCGGAGTGCGAAGACCTCCCACGATCCCGTCCGCGAGGCGCAGAGTGATGCGGTGCTCGGTCTCATCTCCCTCGGTTACAAGCAGAGCGAGGCGCAAAAGGCGGTGAACGAGATCACCAAGCAACCCGGTTTTGATCCAGCCTCCAGCGCGGATCAAATCATCCGTGAATCCCTGCGCTCCATGAATTGAATGCCTGACGACGCCACATTCGCCGAATTGAAGCGCCTGCTCGAAGCCGGGCGTGAGCGTGAGGCTGCCTCGCATGTGCAGTGGAAGGAGAGCACTCAGCTCGCCGCTTATCTGGAGCGTTGTTTTCGTGAGCAGCCCGTTGATGCCTGGCTTCTCGACATGCTCTGCCGCGAGCTTTGGAGGCAAAACGATCTCACCGGGCTGGAAGCAGTGCTGAAACTGCCAGCGGAAGCGGCGGCGGCCGTGATGCTGGACGCCTGGCAGGTGCTCGTACAGGCACGGAATGAAAACCGGGCGGATATGGAGGCCTCACTCACCCGCGTGGTACGCGGCGGGCTGCTTTCAGCGGATTTTTTGATGCTCTTCGAGCGTGAAATGGCCTCGCTCAAACTCTTACGTCTCCTCGATGCCGTGCTGGAGTCTGCCGTGGCGGACGAAACGATCAGCATGAGCTTCGCGGCGCTTTTCACCCGCCGTGCCTGCCATCGAAAGCAGTGGGAGGTGCGGCGTCATTTCGCCCGCTGGATCGAAAAAGCGGCTGATGCTGCGGCGGAGCCTGTGGCGTTTTATTTAGATCTCATCGGCGATACGCGGGAGGCGGCTGGCATCGTGCCGGAACTCATCGCTGCACATGGGGACTGGATGCGGCGGCATTCATCCACCTTTGGTAAATGCGGCTATGCCCTGGCAAACTCCGGCATGCAGGCGGAGACCGCCGCGTGGCTGGAGGGCTGCGAGCTGCGGGCGGATCTGAAAGGCTGGATCGCCGCGAATCAGGTGAGCGCCCTCTGGCATCAGCAACGCTATCCAGAGGCCACAAGGGTGGCAGCGACGGTCCTGGAGCGAAATCTCAAAGACGTCGCGTGGGATTGGAATGCCTCCGCGGCAGCCTTTGGGCATGCCGTGGAAGGTCGGGCTGCCGAATCCCAGGCCGCCATGGCCCGCATCACGGGCGAGAGCGAGGCGCATGCGGAATTCACTTGGGCGATGGAGCTTTCCCGCAGCATCCTGCGGGCATTGGGACTGCCAGCGCACGAGGCAAAGCGGGTGTTTCATGAAGAGCGACGGCGTCTCGACCAAGTGCATGGGCGCCTTGGTTCCAAACTCGACGAGGAAGCCTCCGTGGAGCGGTATCGTTTGGCCTTGGAGGCCATCGGCAGGCATGGTGCCTTCCGCGTGTGGCCGTGGAGCCAGCGTTTGAAGTCCTCCGCTTCCACCAGCCCGCTCAAAGGACTATTCTGGATCGGCGGCGTCGTGCTGCTCCTCATGGCGGTGCTTCGAGGCTGTATCCGCCCGGATGAATCGAATTTTCTCATCGAGAATCCGGCGGATTCCATCGAGCTGCCCCAAGACATGCAGGACCGTCCTGGCAGTGCCAAAGAGATCGATAAGCTCATGACGGCCCCGCAATCCGGGCGAGGTCGCTGAGTCCAGTTGGGTGAAAAACGTGACAGGTAGCTTCTGGATGGCGTTTAATGGGCGTATGATTCGCTTCTTCCTCTGCCTCCTTTTTCTCACCACGCCGCTTTTGACCGCTGAAGAGCCACCGCCTGGCCTCACCGAATACCTCGGGCGGCAGATCGCCATGACGATGCACTGGAAAGGGGCAGAGTGGCTCATGCGCCGCGTGCGTGAAAAGGAGGAATCGCCCACCATCATGCGTCGTGAACTCCGGGTGAAGCCCGGCATGAGCATCTGCGACATGGGCTGCGGCAATGGATTTCACACCATGCCCCTCGCGAAAGAGGTCGGCGAAACCGGAAAGATCTACGCCATCGATGTGCAGCCGGAGATGATCGAGATGCTGAAGCAGAATCTCGATGTCAAAGGCATCAAAAACGTGGTTCCCATCGTCGGTGCCTATCACGATCCGAAACTGCCTCCCAACTCCTGCGACCAGATTTTGCTCGTCGATGTCTATCACGAGTTTTCCCATCCCGTGCAGATGCTCGCCGCCATGCGGAAGGCCCTGAAGCCGAATGGCCAGCTCGTGCTCGTCGAGTTCCGTGCCGAAGACGAGACCGTGCCGATCAGACCCGAGCACAAGATGAGCAAGGCGCAGATCCACAAGGAGATGAACGCCAATGGTTTCGTCATGAAACGCGAGTTCGATGGCCTGCCTTGGCAGCACCTCATGTTCTTCGGCAAGGATGGCTCGTGAGCTTGCCGCCTGCGTGTCTCCACGCTAACAGAGGCGCATGACTCTCACGCTCCCCCAGTGGTTTGATCTTCACACGCACTTCCGCCAAGGCCCGGCGATGGCTTCCTATGTCCAATCGCATCTCGACATGGGCTGCGCGGGTGCCTTGGCCATGCCAAACACCCAGCCGCCGGTCTCGCACGTCTCCGGAGCTGCTCGGGCGGATGGCTGGTCCATCGAGAGCTACTCGGCGGAACTTCGCCAAGCCGGCGCGGCCGCCTTTGAGCAGCTCATCGTGCCGCTTTACCTCACTCGGCAGACCACGGCGTCGATGATTCACGAGGGCGCAGCCTCCGGCGTGCTCCGAGCCTGCAAATACTACCCGCCCCACGGCACCACCAATGCTGAGCACGGCCTGCCGATGGATGATCTCATCGGCGGTGAGGTGCTGCGGGCGATGGAGGAACGCGGCATTGTGCTCTGCATCCATGGCGAGCAGCATGCGCTGAGCGGGCCGGACTACATCGACGCACAGCAAAACGCCGAAACGAGGTTTTACACGGAACGCATGCCGCGTCTGCTGGCCGCGCACCCCCGACTACGCATCGTGTGCGAGCACATCACCACGCGCACCGCAGCGGAGTTTGTGGCCGCCGCGCCAGAGCATGTAGGTGCCACCATCACACCGCAGCACCTGCTTTACACCCTCGGGCATCTCATTCAGGGGCTGAAATACCACCTCTACTGCCTGCCCATCGTGAAGTTCCAGGACGACCGTGCCGCGCTGCGCCAAGCCCTGACTACCGCTGGTCAGTCCAAGTTCTTCGCGGGCACAGACAGCGCCCCCCACACTACGAAAGCCACCGCCTGCGGCTGCGCGGCAGGCTGCTTCACCGGCGGCTGCGCACCGCAGCTTTACGCCATGGCCTTTGAGGAAGCGGGGACTGACCTGGCCTCCGAGCAGGGCAGGGCATCCTTCGAGAGGTTCCTCTGCCTCAATGGCCCGCGCTTTTATGGCTTCCCCGCCTCCACGCGGCAGTTTCAGATGGTGAAAACGCCCTCGCAGTCTTTGCCCCTCGAAACTCCCGCCGGTCCCATCACACCGCTTCCACACGGCCTGGGGCTGGAGATGACCTGGAGCCTGACCGGGGCGATTTGATAGCGAACAAGCTCAATGAAGCGATTCTCCCGGTTAACTTGACGAAATTGCGCCCAGTTACCGCCTCAGACACTTCAAAAATCAGCAATCATCAATCAGCAATCGACATTCCCGGTTCCGTCCGCCGAACCGCCCTCGAAACTGCAGATTGATGCGCTTCGCTTCCCTTCGGGCTGCCTGTAGCAGTCTGTCTCGCTGCGCTCGGCTGCTGAACTCCCATTGCTGATTGTTGAAGTTACTCCCGCTTCCACCACGTTTGGAGAGGCCGCCATGAAGACCCTTGCCCTACTCTGCCTCGCCGCCCTGACCTCCACTGCCCTCGCCCAGGCTCCGAAAGCCCCGGTGAAAAAGGAACGCAAGCCAAACCCCGCCATGGCGAAGATCGAGGATGTGCCAGGCCTGCCGCGTGTGCTGATCATCGGTGATTCGATCTCCATCGGCTACACGCTCGATGTGCGTGAGCTGCTGAAGGGCAAAGCCAACGTCCACCGCATCCCCACCAATGGCGGCCCGACCACCAACGGCCTCAAAAACATCCAGGCCTGGCTCGGAGATTCCAAATGGGATGTCATCCACTTCAACTGGGGCCTTCACGATTTGAAATACATCCAGGATGATCCCTCCAAGCGAGCCGATCCGAAGGCCGCTGGTTCCCACCTCCAGGTGGCGCTGCCTGATTATGAGAAGAACCTCGCCGCACTCGTCAAAACCATGCAGGCCACCGGTGCCAAGCTCATCTGGTGTGCCACCACGCACGTGCCCGCAGGCAGCGATGGCCGCATCGAAAGCGATGAAGTGAAGTACAACGAAGCCGCCGCCCGCGTCATGACCGCCGCAGGCATTCCCACCAATGATCTGCGTGCTCACGCTCTCGCCAAGCCGGAAGCGCAGCTCCCGGCGAACGTTCACTACTCGCCTGAAGGCAGTCGCTACCTCGCGGAGAAAGTCGCCGCTGTGATTGCGGAGCACCTGCCGAAGAAGTGATCGACAGGTGAGGTGGTGTTATTCGATGGCCACGCTGCCTCGCACGAGTTCAAAGCCGGATTTCACCTTGTCGAGATCTTCGGTGGAGACCTGACAGATGATGAAGCAATGCTGCTCTCCGAAACTGCGGGCGTAATAGAATCGCGTGTGAGGAATATTCACCGTGGCCAGCCTCATGTTCAGCGTCTCCTTCATCGCTTTCCATCCCTCCACATCGGGGAGGTCCGTGAAGATCAGCCCGGACATGGTGCCCATCGGGATCACTTTAGCGGTCTCCTCGGAGAAAGCTTTCGCATAGTCATTCAAATCATTAGCCATGGCCTCGGGATAGATTTGGACGATCACCATGGCATCACCGGGCGTTTCGATGGAGATGTGGCGAATGCCGCCCTCGTGCATCTCATCCTCGACCTGCCAGTTTCCCGGCAGGCGAAGGGTGAGCGGCTCTTTGCGGAATTGTTTTGGATTTGCGAGATCGGCCTTCGGCTCGCCACAAGACGACAAAAAAGCGGCAGCGATAGCGAGGAGCGGAAGAACAAGGGAACGACGCATGGCATGGCCCTAACTCGAAGCTACTTCACTGACAATGCTCTTCATCAGCTCCTGGGATTTTCCGTTCGGTCACCGCCTCAGCACACTTCAACAATCAACAATAGGCAATCGGCATTCCCAGTTCCTCCAGCCGCGCAGCCTCCCCCGAAACCGCAGATTGCTGAACTCCCATTGCTAATTGTTGATGTTACTCCCTAGCCAACCCATCCGAGACGAAACACCCGCTCTCTCCAGCACGTTCAGGATACACTCACGTTTCACCTACCGATGATTTCTTCCCCATTCCTCCGCCTTGCTTTCGCTGCTCTTTTGCTCTGCCTGCCCTCCTGCGGCACGGCGTTTCGGAAGGCCTGGAATAATGCCCCAGCTTCATCGGGCGTGGCGGGCAAATGGGAGGGCACCTGGCTCAGTGCGGTGAACGGCCACACGGGCACGCTGAAGTGCGTCGTCACCGAATCATCCAAAGCCGGCGACCACGAATTCTTCTACCGCGCTACCTGGAAAACGATCCTCAGCGGCAGTTACAAGACCATCCAGCACGTCGAGAAAAAGAACGGGGCCCACGTCTTCAAAGGTGATCACCAGATGCCCGACTGGGCCGGCGGAAAATACCACTACGAGGGCGCGGTGAAGGGCGATGAGTTAGGTGCCTGCTATGAGTGTGCCATGGATCGAGGCACTTACACGATGAAGCGGGTGAAGTAGCGGCCCGCTTCAGATCAGGGGCCGATCAACACAATCGGTCCCTCACCCTTCGGCACGCCGCCTTCCTTCTCGACGCTCAAGGCGAACTTCGAGGCATCAGTCACCTCGGTGACGGGCTTGAAGTCCACTTTCGCAAAGCCGGTGCTGTCCACGCGAACGATGCCAGCATCGACCGGCACGGGTTGTTTCGGATCGACGACCCAGAGTTGGTAATCTTTGCCGACCTGCACTGGGGGCATTTTTTCGAGTTTCAGCACACCTTGATGCTTCTCGCTGTCCCAGACCACGACGGCCACGCCTTGCTTGTAGCCTTCGACCGTGGTTTGCAGCGTGGCGATGCGCATTTGAGCCAGTGCATCGCGTTTTTGCAGCGAGGCGATCTCGCCGTTCAAAGCGGCGATCTGCTTCTCCAAGCCTTCGCGTTGCTCGGCGGCGGCTTTTTGGGTCTGCTCGATCTCCGTGGCGACAGCCGCCGTGGCGGATTGGAGATTTGTCTGGAGCTTTTCACGCTCCATCCACAGCCAGGCGGAGGAGACGGCCAAGGCGGCCGCTGCGGCCCAGCCGGTGAATGCCCAGTAATTGCCCGAATACTTCGCGGCACCCGTGCGACGCGAGCGGATTTTGGCGCGGATGCGGCCTTTGAGCGCCGCAGGCGGTGCGAAAGGTGCGACGGCACCTGCTAGCTCAGCCACGGTGGCTTCCAGCTCGGTGCAGAGAGTCTTCAGAGCACGATCACGAAGGATCACCCCATCGAGGGTGCGTTTCTCGTCCCCTTCGAGCATGCCTAGGGCGCTCAAAGCGGCCAGTTCCTCAAATCGCTCCTCCATCGCGGCCTCCTTTCAGCAGCTCACGCAGTCGCATGAGACCGCGGCGAATGTTTGTCTTCACCGTGCCCAGCGGCATGTCGAGCGTCTCGGAGATGGTGTGATGCGTGAGGCCCTTCAAAAAGGCTAGCTCGACAAGCTTCCGCTGCTCTGCGGGAAGCTGCTGGAGGGCGCTGCGGACGATTTCTGCCCGCTCACGAGTTTGTACATCTTCATCAGCACCGGGCAGAGAATCACCATCGCCTAGTGTGGCGTGCTCTAGCGAAGCAGCCTCCACGAGACGCGTGCGGCGGCCGAGCGCCCGCATGCGGTCGATGGCCTTGTTGCGGAAAATCATCACCGCCCAGGTGAAGGCCTTGGCCCGAGAAGGATCGTAGCTGGAGGCGTGATCCCAGAGCTGCACAAAACCATCTTGCAGCACATCTTGGGCATCTCGTTCATCATGCAGCATTTGCCGCAGCAGGCCGTAGAGGCGCGGAGAAAGGCGGTCATACAGCTCATCAAAGGCACGCGAGTCTCCTCGTGCGACACGCTGGAGCAGCTCTTCCTCGGTGATTTCGTTTGGACTCATGGGGTTTCTGGTCCGTCCCGCCTCGAAAGATTCTCGTTTCGGGGAGATTCGACGACGCGGAGCGGAAAGGGGGGGCTGGTTCCATGCCAGAGCTTGTGAGATCACACAAGTTTTTGCGTATGAAAACCCACGTTGGATTCACTCATCTCACAAGCTCAGCGCCACGAGCCGCCGCCGCCGCGTGAACAGCAGCTCGCAGCTTACTTTTTCCACTGGCAGCCCCGTGAGCCGGGCGATGGCCTCCCGATAAAGGGCGATCTGCGGGGCGTAGCCCTTCAGTTTGTCCTCCAAAGCGCCTTCGGCGGAGATGTCATCCGTTTTGAAATCGATCAATCTCGCCGAGTCGCCGCCCACGATCACGCGGTCAAAGGTTCCGCTGATCCAGTTGCCGTTGTGGATCATATCGAAGGACCGCTCCCGCCACACCTGCGCCTCCGGAGATGGTTTCGTGAAGGCCGCGGCCACATCGGAGGAGGCCAGCACCTCCCGCACCATCGTCAAAGCGATGTCCTCGATGGCATCGCCGCGCAGCAGCCCGCTCTTTGCCCAAAGCGGCTCAAGCGTGCTCAAATCTCGATCCCATTCCACGAGGGCCAGCAGCTCATGCACCAACGTGCCAAGCCGACGCCCCGGCTCGCGGCCTTCGCTGAAGAGCACGCTGCCTTTGACCTGAAAATCCTCTTCACCCGAGGGCGTCACACGACGCGGCATGGCCTGATGACGACGCAAAAGTTCACCCAGCGGCTCGCTGGCTTCGGGAAGGGCAGTGGACTCGGTTTTTGCGGTCGGCTCAAGGCCGGCAAACCACGCCGCATCACCCGTTTCCCATTCGATTTGGAATCCATCCCGTTCCACCGCCGCGCCGCTGCGCAGCATGCCACGGAGGAATTGAGCCTCGTTCACCGAGGTGGAGGTTTTGGGTGGCGGTTTCGCCACGAGATACAGGCCGCGCTTGGCCCGTGTCATCGCCACATAGAGCCGGCAGAGCGATTCGAAGCCCGCCCGTTGCTTCGCGGCTTCAAACTCGGCCCGGAGCTCCGCATGCATCGGCAGCAGCGCACGCGGCGGCTCTTGAAGCACCCAGGCGATGCCCTCGTCATCGCGATTCACCACCAGCGAGCGGGAGCGCACGAGATTCATCGCATCCCCGCTCACGCCGGGAAGGATCACCACATCGAATTCGAGGCCCTTGGACTTGTGAACCGTCATCACCTGCACGGCCTGCGCCGCGCCGCCGCTGCTCATCGGCGTCTCGCGGGCATGCTGGAGAAAGGCGTCGATGTCTCGCGAGCCATGCACATCGAACTCCGCCGCGATCTCGCCAAACTGCCGTAGCCGACGCTCGTGAAAGGCGTCCATCGCGGGCAAAACCTCCCGCAGGTGCCGCGACCACACCTCCGTGAAGCCGACGAAGCCTTTTTCAAACACGAGCGATCTCACCTCCGCCATCGTCGCGGGCTGTGGCTCGATTTTTTCACGCAGTGGCGTCATGCGCAGATGCTCGCGAGCCATCGTGTCATCGGGATGCGCGGCGTATTGCAGCAGGGAGAGCAGCGCCAGCGTCACCGCATTGTCAGTGGCGGGGTGCAGCTGGGATTCGCACACGATCTCCATGCCCGTTTCCGCCCGCAGCGCGTCCGCCATCTCATTCGCATCGCCGTTGCCACGTACCAGCACCGCGCAGCTCAGGCCGCGCTCTAGCGGCTGCAAATGCTTCAAAAGCGCCGCCACCACCATCGCAGGCTCCTCATCTTTTTCGGCGCAAAGCAGCGCCGCATGCCCCGCGAGGTCCTGGTTGCGCTCCGCTGCCCGATGAGGCTGAAACTCAAAACCCTTCATACAGCCCGCCACGAGGCTTTCCATGCCCACCGGCTCGCCAAACACCGCATTCACCGCATCCAGCACCGCCGGGGCGCTGCGGAAGGAACAGCTCAGGCTCTCGCGTCGCAAACCCTCCTCACTACCTTCACGGTGCGGCCACGTCGCCAGCACGTCATCAAACAATCCCGGCTCCGCCTGACGCCAGAGGTAGATCGACTGCTTTGGATCACCCACCGCGTAAAAACTGCGTCGTCCGCCATCATCCTGCATCACTTCATCGACGAGCCCTTTCACCACACCCCACTGCACGCGGCTGGTGTCCTGAAACTCATCGAAAAGCCAGTGCTCGTAACGCGAATCGAGTCGGAACCACAAGTCCGCGTCCTCGTTCTGCAACCAGTCCGATGTTCCCGCCGCTTGCGCCAGCAGCCGCTGCACATCCGCGAAGGACAATCTCCCGCGACCCCGCACTCGCCGCGCATACTCGCCCTCGTATAGCTCCATCAGTGCCGCCATGCCCGTCGTGCGTTGAGCACGGCAGGTCAGCTCCTTTTGCAGAATCACACGTGCCAGCCGCATCCAAGCCGCTCGCAGGCTGCCTTCGAGTTTGAGCTTCTTTCCTCCCCAATGGATGACTGCCGAGCCTTTTTCGAGTTCAGGCCAAATGGGGGCTGTGTTCTTCAAAAAATATTCAAGGCGGTCGCCAAAACTCGTGCCTGCCTCCCAGATTGCCAGATCCGCTTCGAGTTGATTCAAGAACTCGATGCTCTTGTCGTGATCCGTTGTGAAAACAACCCGCAAAGCCTTCAAAGCCTCCGCTAGGCTTTCTTCGCCTGCCACGAGGCCCGGCACGAGACCCCAGCGCCCGGCAGAATCGCTCTGCAGCCAAGTATCGTGATGCGCCTTGATCCAACTTTCGAGGCTTTCCGCCGCGCCGCGTTCTTCATGGCCAAAGGTGGCCTGTTTGTAGCCTTCGAGCAGGGCACGAGCCGTTTTGCCATCCTGCTCCGCATGCACCCGCTCCAACAAGGCATCCAACGCCTCGCGTCTTGCCTGAAGGGTTTCATCCTCCGCCATCACACGGGCACCGAGCGGCAATCCAAGCTCCAGCGGAAAGCACGCCGCGATATTCGCGAAAAAGCTGTCCATTGTCCCCAGCCGCAGCTTGTGCAGTCGCCGCGTCACCGAGCGCAGCAGTTCATTGAACGCCACCTTCTGCGGCGGAGCCGGGCTTAAGCCATCGAAGTAACCTTGCGCATCTCCCGCCTCTGCCATCGACGAGAGCTGACGCAGGATGCGCTGAAAAAACTCCCCTGCCGCCTTCCGCGTGAAGGTCATCGCCGCGATCTCCTCCGGCCGCTGGCCCAGCGAAAGCAGATGCACATGCCGACGCACCAGCTGGTAAGTCTTTCCAGACCCCGCCGATGCCGAAACCAGTATGTGCCGCATGCGCTCCATGATGGCGGCGAGTGTGAACGGCCCTGACGATGAGGCAAACGCTCATCGCTTCCTTTCGATTCCGCAGGCCCAGCGCTTGATTCATCTCCATGCGGGGGGGCTGATGATCCCTTATGAGCCAACCTGCCTGCCCCATGTGCGAGATGAACGACGCTCTCGAGCACGCCGAACGTTTGGAATGCATGACCTGTGGCCACGAATGGCCCAAGGAGGCCGAAGCGGAAGCCCCCGATGCGGAGCGTGCCGTGAAGGACGCCTACGGCAACGTGCTCGTCGATGGCGACATCGTGGCGATGATCAAGGACATCAAATTCAAGGGCTCCTCCGAGGTGCTCAAAGTGGGCACCAAATCCAAACCCATCCGCCTTCAGGATGGCGACCATGAGATCTCCTGCAAAATGGATGGCGTCCTCATCGGGCTGAAGGCCTGCTTTGTGAAAAAGGTCACTGCTTGATTCGAGCCTCAATTCCCCACCGAAATGAGCACCAGCGAGGTGGAGGCGGGCTCCGGTGGAGCGGCGGCGGTTGGCACCAGCGGCTCTCTCGCCTGGGCCTTTGAGCAATTTTTCACCACCGCCACGCTCACCATCGCCAGCATCGACGACACCTGGGAGCACGCCCTCATCGAAGAAGATCAAGCATCCGCCACCAGGCGTTTCGTCCGCGTGAAGGTCAGCTACACGCAGCTCTGATCTTGGAAGCCTATTGAGGGTTTTACTCGTTCGGCGGCCACGTCACACCTTCGAGTTCCTTCGGCAGTTGGGTGGGGTCTTGAGGATAGAAAAGCGATAGATCGATCTTCGATTTCGATCCCTGCACAAACTCCAGCTCCTCTGGCCCGCCGATGATGAGCCAGAGCACTTCTTCATCCGTGTCATTGAAGACTTGGCGGAGCTGATCCGGCCCCACCAGCACGCCGCCATGTTTCGACACGGTGAGCGTTTCCTCGCCCACACGCAGGCGGCCGGTGCCTTCGATCACGAAGTAGAACTCTTCCGATTTGATGTGCTTGTGCAGTGTGTTCGCACTCTTCGGCGGCATGCGCCAGAGACGCGCGGCGAGGTTTTCACTGCCGGTGCGTTCAAGAAAATCGGCATTCGGGAGGCGCATCAGGTTCGACGGACGCCAGTGAAGATCATCCGGCGTGATGACCTGGTAGCCTTGGAAGGTTTTCATGTGGCTCCCTACCGAAAAGCGATTCATCAAGCCTGCGCAGGTTTGGCCGCAGCCATCTTGCGCATCAGGAAGAACTCGCCCACGACGAGCAAGAGCAGGGCGATGCCCAGCGCCGGCCGCACGGCGATCCAGGCGATGTCGGTCACGACCAGTGAGATGGTGCCAGCCAACACCACGGAGACAAGGCCCGTGCCCATGCCGATGATGCTGCCGATGAAGGGGATGACGCTGCCCTGCACGCTGAGCGGACGCATGATGGCCATGAAGCCGAAGGTCATGAACAGGAAGCCAGCGAAACGCAGGATACAGGTGATGAGGGGGGGCGCGGAAGCGGCTTTTTGAAACATCAGCTCAGCGCTGACCACGCCGCTCTCGATCATGCTGATCGGGTCACCACTGGTAAATCTCGATGTGGCGGATGAGCTTCAAGGCGGGAACGGAAAGGCCAAAGTCAGGGTCTTCGATCTCGGCTTCCGTCTTCGCCTCGCCGCTGACATGGACGAGCTTCTTGTCGTTGGCGGCATCCACCTTGTCCGCAGCCACGGCCACCACGGCGGCGGCACCTTCTTTGAGGCTGTTGGCGGTGGTGACGGCGCGGCCTTCATTCGACCAGAGCAGGATGACGCACACAGGAATGGCGACGAGGCCAAAGAGAATGCCTTTGATAGAAACGCCCATGCGGCTGAATCAGCCTTCGCGGGAGATTTCGGTGTAGGAGTCGGCCATGGCAGGGGAGGGAATTGTTGCCCTCTCAAGCGGAAAGCATGCCGGAAGTTTAATGCTTTTGCGCTGAAAGCTAGGCATCATGCCTTCGTTCCCGTCGCTGATGAGAACCCCCCGCCTTTTCGCCCTCGCTCTGTTCACCCTGGCCGCCGCCCGCTCCCCCGCAGAGGAGGCTGCTTACCAGCCGCAGCTCTTCCAAAGCCTGAAGCTTGTCTATGAGGACAAATTTGATGGCGGCACGATCAACGCGGATTTTTGGGAAGTGCGTCAAAACACGACTTGGGCCATCCGAGATGGCGTTTTGCATGGCGACCAGTCCACGAAGGAATTTCAGGCCAAAAAGGTGGCCGAAGGCGACAAAGCGCACGCGGGCTTCAAACCGGTGATCTGGCTCAAGAAGGTGCCGGAGAACTTCGTCTGTGCCATGCGGGTGCGTTACGATGCCAAGGCGTTTCAAAAAGGTTTCCCGCTGCTCGATCTCGGCCACCACATTCACACGATCAACTTTGCCGAAAAGGCCACGACTCTCACGATCAAGAAGGATGTGGAGAAGCTGACCTTGGAGAAGCCGCTTTTCACGCTGAACGAATGGCATGAGGTGGTCATCGAGCTGAAGAAGGGCTCGCTCCTGCTCCAAATCGACGGCGTGAAGCACGTCTTCGAGAGCAAAAACATCGACATGACCGGCCAGGCGCAGATCGACTTCAAAGCCATCGATCTCGGCACCTGCCAGATCGACCACATCAAGTTGTGGGAAGGGAAGTGAGGCGTCCTTCAGATCACACAAACCGCCTCGCGACCTCGGTGTAGAACCGAAGCGCTTCCTCGACTTGCGAGCATTCGACGTATTCGACGGCGGCATGGGCTTGGTCGATGCTGCCGGGGCCGAAAAGGATGGTGGGAATGCCGAGGCGGCCAAACTTGCTGGCATCGCTGCAAAAGGGAACGCCGCAGACGGTGTCATCGCGCTGCATGGAGCGGAGAACGTCGCGAGAAAGGGTGACGAGTGAGGTGGTGGGATCGGTTTGGAAGGGCCAATCCTGCAGCATGGGCTTTTCCATCTCAGCGATGAGGTCGGGGTGCTGCCGCGAGAGGTCGTTGAGCATGGTTTGATAGCCAGCGAGGACGGTTTCGACTTCCTCGCCGGGGAGGAGTCGGCGGTCGATCTCGATGACCGCTTCATCGGGCACGAAATTGACCTGCACCCCGCCGTGGATGACGCCGACATTGCAGGTGCCGGGGCCGAGCAACGGATGCGGTGCGGCGGCGAGGCGTTCGTGGTCTTCCTGCATGGCCAGAACGACCCGAGCCATGGCGGTGATCGCATTGATGCCGAGGTACGGCTTGGCGCTGTGGGCGGCTTTGCCCTTCGTGCGGATGCGCCAGCGCACGCAGCCCTTGCTGGCGATGACGCAGCGCATCTCCGTGGGCTCGGCGACGATGGCGGCGTGGGCTTGCATGTCCTCGCAGAGCTTCACGACGCCGCGGAAGGAGTATTCCTCATCGACGACGGCGGCCATCCAGAGCTCGCACGGTGGCTTTTCGCCGCTGGCATGCACCTCCGCGATGGCGTGCATCATGGTGGCGAGGCCTGCCTTGTCATCGACGGAGCCTCGACCGTGCATTTTGCCGTCCTTCACGACGGGATCGAAGGGATCAATCGTCATGCCTTTGATGGAAACGGTGTCCATGTGCGCCTCGAAGACCACGCGGCGTGAGGGATCGCGTCCCGGCACGCGGGCGATGACGTTGTTTCGACCCGGAAAGACCTCCTGCTCCCAGGTTTCGATGCCGCGCTGTTCGAAAAAGCGCCGCACATAGGCCGCGACCGCTGCTTCGCCAGGGCCGCCCTCGTAGGAGCTGTTGATGCTGTTGATGCGGACGAGGTCGGCGAGGGTTTGGAGGACGGGAGACATGGTGAGGAGGTTTGGAGGTCTATCGTTCCAAGCGACCGGTTTTTTCAAGATTCGAGGCTATGCAAAACGCGGAAGCATGGTTGAATGAGCGACTTTTCACCCCAGCCAGCATGCATATCGACGATATTCTCAAGGATCAGAAGCCAACGCTCTCGTTTGAGTTTTTCCCACCCAAGACCTCGGAGGCCTCGGAGGCTCTTTATACGACGATTGGTGAGTTGGAGGCTTACAAACCTTCGTTTGTGAGCGTGACCTACGGTGCAGGCGGCTCCACCCGCGAGCTGACGCATGATCTCGTGGTGCGAATCAAAAAAACGACCACGCTGGACCCTGTGCCGCACCTTACCTGCGTGTGCCATAGTGAAGCGGATGTGGCCTCCATCTTGGAACGCTATGCGGAAGCTGGCGTGAGCAACATCCTCGCTCTCGGTGGTGATCCGCCGAAGAATCTCGCGGGTTATGATCGTGCCCAAGATGCCTTTCAGCACGCGGCGGACCTCGTGGCCTTCATCAAGAAGTTCAACGCCGGTGGCGGGCATGCGGATAAGCGTGGCTTTGGCATCGGCGTGGCCGGTTTCCCCGAAGGTCATCCCACGACGCCGAACCGCGTCCTCGAGATGGATCATCTCAAGGCCAAGGTGGATGCGGGGGCGGACTACATCTGCACGCAGTTGTTCTTCGATAACCACGACTTCTACGATTTCCGTGCCCGCTGTCGCCTGGCGGGTATCCATGTGCCGATTATCGCAGGCATCATGCCCATCACCAGCGCCTCCGGCATGCGCCGCATGGCCGAGCTGGCCGCTGGGGCACGTTACCCGGCAAAGCTTCTCCGCGCCATCCAGCGCTGTGGCAGTGACGAGGACGCCGTGCAGAAAGTGGGCATTCATTACGCCACCGAGCAGTGCCTCGACCTCCTCGATCACGGCGTGGACGGCATTCATTTTTACACGCTGAACAAATCCCACGCCACCCGCGAGATCTACGCCAGCCTCGGCATTCATGACTCTGCCGCCGTGCGCAAGGGCTCGTAACCATGAGCCGGGAGAACGCGCCACTGATCGCCGCGATTGAGGCCGGCGGGACAAAGTTCGTCTGTGCCGTGGGCACCGGCCCAGAGGACCTGCGGGACATCGTGCGCATCCCCACCACCACGCCGGAGGAGACGCTCGGTGAGGTTTGCCGCTATCTCGCCACCGCGAGATCGAAGCACGGGCCGTTTGAAGCCATCGGCGTGGGTTCCTTTGGCCCGGTGGACCTCGACCCGAACAGCGAAACCTATGGCTACATCACCACCACGCCCAAGCCTGGCTGGCAGTTCGTCGATGTGGTGAACATGCTGAAAACTCGCTACCATGTGCCGGTGGCTTTTGACACGGATGTGAATGCCGCCGTGCTTGGCGAATACCTCTGGGGCGCGGGGAAGGGGATCGATCCGCTGGTTTACATCACCGTGGGCACAGGCGTGGGCGGCGGGGCGCTCGTGCATGGGCAGCTTTTGCAGGGCCTGCTGCATCCTGAGATCGGTCATCTGATGGTGCCACCGCCGCAGAATTCCAAAGCCGTGCAGGCCATCTGCCACTGCCCGTTTCACAAAAGCTGCGTCGAAGGCTATGTGAGTGGCACTGCTCTCGCCGTGCGATGGGGCGTGCGGGCGGATGCCCTACCTGATGACCACCCGGCTTGGGAAGAGACCGCCGATGTGATGGCGCATGCTTTGTGCAATATCACGCTCACCCTTTGTCCCCGCCGCATCATCCTCGGCGGCGGCGTGATGGAGCAACCGCATATCCTGCCTCTCGTACGAGGAAAATTTGCCAAGGTGATGAACGGCTACCTCCGCGTGCCGCAGATGACACGGGAGCTGGATGACTTCATCACTGCCCCTGGTCTCAAAGGCCGCTCAGGCATCCTGGGGGCGCTGGCCCTGGGTGGATATGTGGTAAAAAGGTGACCCCACTGGGAGCCTTATGCTCGCCAGAACATCA
>Ga0114980_10000885_pt1 | contig 21387 bp, 23 predicted proteins | sample S_140806_EF_Meta_FD_87018 | JGI IMG/M metagenome (GOLD analysis project Ga0114980, IMG submission 87018) | Freshwater microbial communities from Lake Simoncouche, Canada to study carbon cycling - S_140806_EF_MetaG | ecosystem: Environmental > Aquatic > Freshwater > Lake | place: Lake...
TACCTGGCTGGCGATCGGCGAGGTGGACAGGCTGTGGGACGAGGTCGCCCTCGCCCAGTATCCCGACCGTGCCGCCCTGACGGCCATGAGCACCTCGGCAGAATGGCGGGCGATCTCTGTGCACAGGACCGCCGGCCTGGAGGGCCAGCTCAATATTGAGACCGTGATGCCGGCCTGGCTTTTGGCGGCTCAAGAGACCTGACGCCTCATGCCGGGGGCCTGCGGGCCGGTCCTGCCGTACTCAGCGCCCCATGAAGGACAGTATCGCCTGCACCGCCTCGTCCGGTGCGTCCTCCTGCAGGAAATGGCCGGCCTCGGGCAGGTGAAGGTGTGCCTGCCCCGACGTCCCGGGGATTTCACGCTGAAGGCGCCGGTCGCCGCCGGGGGTCACCATGTCCTTCCCGCCCCAGACCGTCAGGAAGGGCTTGTCGAAACGTTTCAGCTTTTCCCGGATCTCCCGATTCAACGGCACGCCGGGATTGTCTTCGAAGATGGCGATCAGTTGTGGGAAGGCGACGATGCCGGCCTGGTAAGCCGGTTCCGGGAAGGGGGCCTTGTAGGCCGCCATCATGGCGGGCGTCAGCGGAACCGTCATCCCGCCCTGCATGACGCCGTCGAACGGGAACTCGGGCAGGACCGCCATCATCGCCAGCCAGTTTCGCAGCATCTCGTTGCCGCCTTCGCCCGCCGGCACGCCGGTGTTGCAGGCGATGACCCGATCGAACCGCTCGGGGGTGTTGGCGACCTGGGCCAGACCGATCGTGCCGCCCCAGTCCTGACAGAACAGGGTCAACGCTTGAAGATCCAGCGCCGCCAGCCATCGGGCGATCCAGTCATAGTGGCGCGCCAGGGTATAGTCGTGTTTCTCGGACGGCTTGTCAGAACGACCACATCCGACCAGGTCCAAGGCCATGACCCGACAACCGGCATCGGCCAGGGCCGGGATCATCTTGCGGTAGAGATAGGTCCAGGTCGGATTACCGTGCATCAGCAGGATCGGCGGGCCGTCCCGCGGGCCCTCGTCGATATGGTGGATGCGTATGGGCGTCCCGTCGGCATCGGCGATTTCGGTGTAGTGCGGGGCGAAGTCGTAGCCTTCCAGACCCTCGAAGCAGGAATCGGGCGTTCTCAGGATCCGCATGGGCACCTCCGTAATATTGCACACAGGATGCCAATATAATCGATCGCGTCAATCTCGCGGGTGATGCCGGCAGGCCGTTGCTGTCCGTCCACCCACAGCCGGGCCGCGACCCTGCCAAGGCCTTGGGTTGGCTACGACTTGCGCTTCCGGACTGGCGGCGGCACCAGTACCATGACAGCGGTCATGTTGGCCGAAAGGGGATGCAAGCCTATGTCGCATACGGGACGTGAACTGCGGTCGACGGTTTCTGACGGCGTGCTCCGGCTGACACTCGAAGAGGTCGTGACCGGAGACCTGGCACCTGATGAAATAGTCGTGAGGGTTGAGGCGGCTCCGATCAATCCGAGCGATCTCGGGCTGCTGCTGGGCCCGGCCGACATCGCGTCGATGCGCTCGCAGGGATCCTCCGATCGTCCGGCATTGGCTTTCGACATTCCAGAGGCCAGGCGCGCGAGTGTGACAGCGCGCCTCGGTCAGTCGCTGAGCGTCGGAAACGAGGGGGCCGGTACCGTCGTCGCGGCCGGCGAGCAGGCCCGGGACTGGATAGGGCGTTGCGTCGGCATGGTCGGGGGAGGGATGTATGCCGACCTCCGCAAGATCAGAACGCGCGATGCGCTCCCGCTTCCGAAGGGCGTCTCAGCGGCCGAAGGGGCGGCATTGACGGTCAATCCGCTGACGGCCCTTGGATTTGTGGAAACCGCCCGCGCCGAAGGTCACACGGCGATCGTACACACCGCGGCTGCGTCGAGCCTCGGCCAGATGCTGCAGAAGATCTGCGCCAGCGACGGCATTCCCCTGGTCAATATCGTTCGATCTGCCGAACAGGTTCAGCTGTTGCGTGACATCGGCGCGAGCATTGTCCTCAACAGCCGTGATGCGGACTTCAGGGCGCAGCTCGTCGATGCGATCAGTACGACCGGTGCGACCGTCGCCTTTGACGCCATCGGCGGGGGCTCGCTCGGCAGCGACATCATGCGTGCCATGGAGCGGGGCGCCGTCAATCGCATGACCGAATACAGCCGATACGGCTCTTCGAGCTTCAAGCAGCTCTACGTCTATGGTGCTCTGGATCTCTCACCGATGGTCCTGGATCGCCTGGCGTTCGGTTTCCAGTGGAGCGTGTCGGGGTGGCTGCTGACGCCGTTCCTGCAGAAAGCAGGGGCCGAGACCGTGATGCGCCTGCGCAAGCGCGTGTTTGATGAGCTGACCACCACCTTTGCCACCCACTACACCAGGTCGATCGGGCTGCGCGAAGCCCTCGAACCTGAAATTCTGCGTGCCTACGAACGCAAGGCGACGGGCGAGAAATTTCTTATCAATCCGACGCTGAACTAGGCTTTGGCCAAGAGCTTGCGATGAATGTGCCGTCAGGCCGGTGCTCTGGCGGGCACCTGTCGAGGCTGGGCGGACCGGGAATCGAGGAGCAGATCAGGGTCGGACCTGGCTTGTCAGCCTCCATCCGTGAATTGCTCGCGCCATGCCCTTAGTCCAAGCCAGACCCCTGCCAACACAAGCGGGGTTAGCAAGCCCGCGCCGAGCGTGGCGTCGAACTGGGTCCAAATGCGCTCCAGCCCCTTCAGAGGTAACAGGAGCAGGCCAACGGCATAATAGGCGATAGCCACTGTCGAGAGACCTTCGACTGCCTGTTGCAGCCTCAGCTGAGCACCGGCACGGCGGTCCATCGACGCCAGCAGGGCGGCGCTGGTCGCTTCGGCGGCGACTTCGACGCGGGTGTTGAGCATCTGTGTCATGCGGGCGATCCGGGCGATGGCTGCACGCTGCCGTTCCGCGACCGCGTCGCAGGTCCGCATCGCCGGGTCCAGACGACGCTGCATGAACTCGCCCAGCGTCAGGAGACCCTCGAGGTGCTGTTCGCGCAGCCGCTCGATCCGCTCGCGAACAAGGCGGTGATAGGCCGCGGCGGCGTCGAAGCGGAAATTCGTACGACTGATCAGCGCCTCGGTTTCGCCGGCAACAGCCGCCAGTCGATCCAGCAAAAGCCGGTCTGCATCTGGATCGGCATCCTCGGCGAGTTGATGAGCGAGGTCCGCCGCCGTGGCCTCGATGCAGGAGAGCACCGAGGCCGACTCCCCTGCAACGGGAAAGGCAAGAAGAGCCATCAGACGATAGGTTTCGACCTCCAGCAGGGTCTGGACGAGGCGCCCGGTCAGGGCACCGTCGCCGACGTCGTCGGCCAACAGCAGAAACCGCGTCATGCCTTCCGCATCGGCCCGGAAATCAGTCAGAACAATGGTGTCGCTGTCGACCAGTCGGCCACCGGTGACTCCCACGGCAAACAGAGCTGTGGCGGCAGTCACATCTATATGGCTCCACACCTCCAGCCTCGTCGCGACCAGCACGTCACCGGGCCAGGCTCCGAGCCAGTCAATCGGCACCATATCGAGAGCGGTCTCGGCGAAGGGGGTTTTGCCTGCGGGCGAGCGGAAGAAGGTCCAGGTCGAAAACTCGGTGTGGCGCTCCCATCGCAGACGCCATGTCCCGGCTTCAAGGCCACACCAACGGGCTGTGGGACCTGGTTCGGCTTGCCCAAGGCGGCGGCACAACGCTGCCATGTGGTCGCGGTCGCCCTGCTCGCCGGCCTGACCTGAAAGTGTCGCAATTCGCGTAACAAGCGCGGGGCCGACCAGGGGTGTGAAAGGGCGGGCGTGAGCCTCAGCCAAGAGAGCGTCACGCTGCGGGTGGTAACGCCAATTTGTCGATATTCCGGATGCCATCGATCATGGTGCGTACCGAAGAAGCGTCGCGTCAAGGCAGCCTTTAGGCCCTGCCGGCTGGCGGTTAACCTGTTGACCCCCGGGGCAGCAGCAGGATGATGGCGTTCACGATGTCCGCATCCTCCTAGGCGACGGAAATCCCGCGCGTCCGGAACGCGTCCAGGAGCGGTACCGCCGGGCCGAAGCAGTCGCCCGGCAGTCGGTAGGCCGGCGCGTGATCGAGATCGAGCCAGATGCTGGGCTGACCGTCCGACCATTGTGTGACGCGAACGCCGCGGACGGTCCCGAGATCGATGACGTGGCGCCACTGATCCCTGAAGAGCGTCAGCGCATCGCCCTCAATACGCAGGCCGCTATGGCTGTTCTGCATGAAGATCGCCAATGCCATGAGCGCGGAAAGCGTCGGAATCGCGGTGAAGTACCAGGGGGCACCATAAGCGAGTCCCAGCGCGGCCATGCCAAAGCCAAGCACAATCGCTGCTCCGACAATAGCGCGCCGACCCTGCTGTTTGTATGTATAGTTCATCCTGCAAATCTCGACAAAGAAACCTGACTTGAATGCAGACTAGGCTGACGTAGCTAACACTATGAAAAGCTTTGGCGTTAACGTGCTGATCGTACTTAAAAACACCCGGATTACTGGGGCTTGCCGCCGCACTTTTCGTTCGCAGGCAAAGTGGGGAAGCTAACGTTGATCGAACCCGCCCGACCTGCTCCAGCGAGTTTCCTCCACGCAGCGCCAGGGCCCGGCGCTGACCCGTCAGGAGATCAACCGGCCGCTTGGCGACGTTCTATTCGGTCTTGTGGCGCTTCCTTGCCATCGCTTCCTTCGGACAACAGTTGTCCTTCGATCGATATAGGGAACAGGTCGCTTCGAGGGGCGGATCAGCTTCTTCAAATTGCCGAATCGACTGGCCCAACGCGCTTCTCTCGACCGCCTTCCGTCAGACCCGGCAAGGCCGTTTCTGGCGGCGCGAACAGAGCGTGCATTGCGGCGCGTGGGCTGGGGGCCTGGCGGATTGCGGCTGCTATCCTGCGCCATTCCAGCCATGTCAGCCGCCACGGGTTGTTGGTGTCGACATCTCGGGTGAGGCCATAGACCACGGTTTCGCGCTCTTCCGCGAATGTCCCGAACATCCGGTCCCAGATGATCAGCCAGTTCCCGTAATTCTTGTCGATGTATTGTGGGTTGGAGCCATGATGAACGCGGTGGTGCGAGGGCGTGTTGAAGATCCATTCCAACGGACCCAGCTTTGGAATCAACCGCGTGTGTCCGACCACGCCCCACAGCGTCAGGATAACGCCCGCAACGGCCAGGATTGAGGGATCCTGTCCCAACAGCGACAGGGGAGCGAAGAAGGGGATTTTGAACAGCGGTGCCAGCCATGGCTGCCTGAAGGCGACCATGAAATTCAGCTGCTTGCTGCAATGGTGGTTCATGTGGATCGCCCACAGGAAGTTCAGGCGATGCGAGCAGCGATGCCAAATGTAGAAGGCAAGGTCGATCGTGACAAAGGCGATCAGCCACAGCGCCCAGGTCGGAAGCATGTCACTCAGGGTCCACAGGCGATATTCATAGAACAAGAAAAAGCTGCCGACCGAGAGGGTCTTTACGGCCAAGGCCACCAGCGCATTACCAACCAGCAGGCCCGTTGAGCCCCAGGTGTCGCGCCATTCGTAAAACCTGCGCCCACGCGACAGCGAAACCGCGAGTTCAATCGCGATCATCGCCAGAATGACCGGAACACCCACCATGTAAACCGTCTGTTCGGTCAATGAATCTGCTCCATGTTCGGGTTGGCATGCCGCTTCCGGGTGACCCGGTTTGCTCGTTAGTGCACGGCAGTCTTTAACGCCATGCTTGGGGCGGTGATTGCCTTGTGTGGCCCCCACCTCGGGGGCGGACTAGCCATCGTGACGTTTGAATGGATGCAGCCCATGCGGCGGGTTGACGCGTGTAGAACTGACCCGCACCCGCGATCCAAGAGCGGATTTGCCTGATCCTGTTCGCCTTGAGGCGATCGTGAAGAGGAAACAATCCATGCAGTTCACCGCCCTCACCCGTGCGGTTTCGGCCGGCCTACGGGTGCTGTCAAATGACAGATCGTCTCCGACGACGCGTTAATGTCGGGGTTATTTCCCGGGTTACAGGGACCCGGCGGTTATCCAGGAAGTGCGTGGCGGACAGAGAGGGATTCGAACCCTCGGTAGGCTTTCACCTACACACGCTTTCCAAGCGTGCGCGATCGACCACTCCGCCACCTGTCCGTTTCCACGACATTGCCCAAGGGCCTTCGCAGCGCGCCGGAGGTCGATCCGGCGCGAGGCGAGGCTGATAGAACACCCGGCCCCCCTCGGCAAGCGGCGCGTGAGGCCCCATATGCAGGAAAGATCATTCGACCGGCCGCGTCGGATCAGGAAGGCGCAGCCTTCCGGGCGCGGCCTGCCAGGGAGCCCGCCATGACTGTCCAGAAAACCCACGAGATGCCGACCGCTGCCGAGGCCCTGCCGGGACGTGCGACGCCCCTGCGCACCGATGATTTCCACTTCGTCAGTGGCCGCCCTCTGAAAGGGCCGCATCCCGAGGGGTTCGAGACCGCCATCCTCGGCATGGGTTGTTTCTGGGGCGTGGAGCGCATCTTCTGGCAGTTGCCGGGCGTCTGGGTGACCTCGGTCGGCTATGCGGGCGGGATTACGCCCAATCCGACCTATGAAGAGACCTGCACGGGGCGCACCGGCCATGCCGAGGTGGTGCAGGTGGTCTTCAATCCGCAAGAGACCAGCTTTGGCGCGCTGCTCAAGGCCTTCTGGGAGAACCATGACCCGACCCAGGGCATGCGCCAGGGCAATGACATCGGCACCACCTATCGCTCGGCGATCTACTACCTCGACGACGCGCAGCGGGCGGAGGCCGAGGCGTCGCGCGACGCCTATCAGAGCGCCCTGTCGAAGGCCGGGCGTGGGACCATCACCACCGAGATTGCCCCCGCAGGGCCCTACTATTTCGCCGAGGACTATCACCAGGGCTATCTGGCCAAGAATCCCGCCGGCTATTGCGGCATCGGCGGGACCGGCGTCGTCTGCCCCATCGGCGTGGGTGTGGAGGCCTGATCATGGACCGTGCGGGGGTCGGCCGAGTCTGCCTCGCCTTGCCGGCGGCGACGCTGGATCACCCCTTCGGCGACGATCACGACGCCTACAAGGTCGGCGGCAAGATGTTCTGCATGGTCGGCGGTCGGGGCAGCATCTCGTTCAAGGTGTCGGACATCGCCTATGAGGTGCTGACGGAATCCGGCCATGCCCGCCCGGCGCCCTATATGGCGCGCAACAAATGGGTGAACCTGGCGCAGATCGGCGACTGGGCCGATGACGAACTGGCCGAGCATCTGGCCATCGCCCACGGCATTGTGGCGGCGAAGCTGACGAAGAAGGTGCGGGCGGCGCTGGGGTTGACCTAGTCCGCAGGCCGCGCCTTCTCTTCCGCGATCCAGCGATCCATCCGCGCGTCCAGCAGGCCGAGGGGCAGGGGGCCGTCGACCAGCAGGGCGTCGTGGAAGCGGCGGATGTCGAACCTACCGCCCAGCTCCGCCTCGGCCCGCGTGCGGATGGCGCGCAGACGGATCTCGCCGATCTTGTAGGCCGTGGCCTGACCCGGCCAGCCGATATAGCGCTGCAGCTCGGTCTCGATATTCAGCGGGGCGAGGGCCGAGTTGTCGCGGAAACAGGCGCGGGCCTGTTCGAGGTCCCATCCCAGCCAGTGGATGCCGGTGTCCGCCACCAGGCGGCAGGCGCGCCACATCTCGTAGCTGAGGCGGCCGAACCGCTCATAGGGGGTGCGGTAGAAGCCCATCTCCTCGCCGAGGAACTCGGCGTACAGGCCCCAGCCCTCGACGAAGGCCGTGACGTCGACGCTGCGCCGGAAATAGGGGCCGTCCGCGGCCTCCTGTTGCAGGGCGATCTGCAGGTGGTGGCCGGGCACGCCCTCGTGCAGGGTCAGGGCCGGCATCTCATAGAGGCCGCGCTGGTTCAGGCTGGAGGTGTTGACCATATAGCCACCGGCGACGCCGTTCTCCATCGAGCCGGCGTTGTAGCGGCCGGTGGTATAGTTGGCCTCGATCTCCCGCGGCACGGGTCGCACGCCATAGGGCAGGCGCGGCAGGGTGCCGAACAGGGCCGGCAGGCCGTCGTCGGCCCGTTTGGCCATCTCCGATGCCTTCTCCAGCAGGGCCTCGCGGCTGGTGACATAGAACTGCGGATCGGTGCGCAGGAAGGTCAGGAACGACGGGAAATCGCCGGTCCAGCCGGCGGCGCGCATCTCGGTATCCATACGGCCCCGGATACGGGCGACCTCCTGCAGGCCGATGGCGTGGACCTCGTCCGGCGTCAGGTCGGTCGTGGTGTAGCCGCGCACCAGATAGGCGTACATCTCGCGCCCGCCCGGACGGTGGACCAGGCCGAGCGTCTCGGGCGCGCGGGGCAGATAGTCCTCGCGCAGGAACCGCGCCCAGGCGCGTCGCTGCGGCATGATGCCGTCGGCCACGGCCCGGGCGGCCCGCGCGCGGAGCGCCGCCTGCTGGGCCGCCGGGATGGAGGCGGGCAGGGTCGCGAATGGCTTGAGCAGCGGGTCGGCGTCCGGCGTCATGGCCGCCTCGGGCTCGATCAGGGTCAGGGCGTTCTCGACGATCGAGCGGGACTGGACCATGCCGGTCTCCAGCCCGCGCCGGGCATTGGCCAGCGGATCGGCATAGGATTTCGGCATGGCCTCCAGCCGGGCGATCCAGGCTTCGGCGTCCGCGACCGTGGCAATGCGGGTGACGTTGGCGACATAGGCGAGGTTTTGGCCGGGTCCGCCCTCGGAGTTGAAGGCGTCGATCCGGCTGGTGTCGAGCGGGATGCGGTCCCGTGAGCGCTGCAGGACATAGGTCAGAAAGGCGTGGTTCAGTCGGTCGTCTTCGCCCAGGCCGGCGGTGTCGATACCGGCCAGGCGGTCGGCAAATCCCTTGAGCACGGGCTCCTGGGCCAGTTCGAAGGCGCGGGAGCCGTCGGGCAGACGGGACAAGGCGTCGCGGTCGCCTTCCATTCCGGCATTGATCGGGTCGACGGCCCGCAGATAGGCCTCGTAGTCCGTGAGGACTGCGGCCAGGGCCGGGTCCTGGGCGTTGCGGACCGCCTCGATCCTGACCATCGCCGGGCTGGCGACAACGGGGGCGGCGGCGGCGAGCATGGCGACGGCGCTGACGGCGATGACGAGTTTCATGAGGTCCCTCTCCCGGATCGGGAGGGACTGCACCGGAGCAAAGCCGCGGCGTCAACCGCAGAAGGCAAAGAACCTTTCGATGTTCGGTGCGGATTCGGGATGCGGAGCATATGCTTGCCGCTCGCCGTCCAGCCATAGGGCCAGCCAGCCGACCTGGCGGAAGCGCTGGAAGACCGGTGCGTCTGCGTCCGCCTCGGCGGTCAGAAAGACGCCATCGTTCAGCTGGGACGGCTCGGAGTTGGCAACAAAGCGTTCCGTCTCGCCGCCCGCCTCAATATAGATCTCGGGTTTGGCGTCCGGCGCGCCGACGGCGCTCAGCGCCACCCGTCCGGCACCCTCACTGCAGTCCAGTCCCAGCCGCAGATCATCGCTCTCCGCACGTCCATAGACGAGCCGCGCCTGTCCGCCGTCCCGGTTATAGAACCAGTCATGATCGGCGACGGGGGCAGGGGGACCGGATGAAGCGACGGCCGCGGGCGGCGCCGGCGGGGTTTCAACCGTCGCGCAGGCGGCCGCGGCCAGGGCCAAGCCTGTCAGGATGGTGAGGCGTGCGGCGCGCATCGAGGTCTCCGGCAATCAGCCCGCGCAAAGTTCCGCGAAGCGGCGCAATTTGGCAAGATGGGGGGAAGGGATCTCGATCGGGCGACGCTGATCGCCGAAGACGATCGTCATCCGGCCGTCGACCGTGAACGCGGCGAAAACCGGGTGATCAGTTCGGAGGGCCAGCCGGGTGGCTCCCGGTCGAGCCGGGGATGTTTCGGCCACGGCGGAAGCCTCGCCTGAAACGACCCGTGCCATACCGCTGATCGCCGTGCCCCCGTAAAGGGTCAGCCGCGCGACGCTCGTGCCCGGATCGCATTCCAGGGTCGTGCGCAGACTGGCACTGTCGGGGATCTCATGCGCCAGAACCACCGGCTCCGCGCCGGCGTAGAGGGTCCAGGTCCAGCCGTCCGCCGTCGGCGGGCTCTGCGTGGCCAGGGCCAGAATGACGAAGAAGCCGATCATGGCTCAGCCTCCGCTGAAAGGATCGTCCCTGTTGTGGTCAGACACGGATCGAACCGCAATAGGCGAAACCTGGCCGGTCGGGCGGCGTTCGACGACACGGGCAGGCCGATCCAACGCCAGGGTCACACTGCGCGAGGGGATTGTCACGCCTTGCACAGAGACGCGGCCATGCACCGGCAGTTCACGAGGCCGGCCGGATGTAGGTCCGGCCAGATCCACAGGGTAATCAAGGCATCGCGCTGTTGGCGGTTAGCCTGGGCCGGGCGAAAGCCGGCGCCGGACCAGCTGGGCCAGGCTTCTGACCGCGACCCGCCTAGAAGGGACTGAACTGCTCCACCAGTGACTGGGCCGCCGGTGTGGCCTGGACACGGCTGATGTCTCCCCGCCCGCCGTAGCTGATGCGGGCTTCCGCGATCTGGGTGTGGGCGATGGTATTGCCTGAGCTGATGTCCTCGGGCCGCACGATGCCGGCGACGGTCAGTTCGCGCACCTCGCGATTGGTGCGCACTTCCTGCCGACCCTGGATGACCAGATTGCCATTGGCCATCACGTCAGTGACGACGGCGGCGATGGTCAGACTGACCTTCTCGGACCGGTTGACGGACCCGGAACCGTTGGCGTTCGATGCCCCTTCCAGAGCGACCAGACTGGCCGGGTCGAATCCGCCGGGGAAGGCCTGGCCGAAGCTGCTCTCAAGGCCAAGGAAGTTGGTGACGCCACCCGAGATGTCATTGCTGCGGCTACGCGCCGTCGAATTCTGGGTCTGGGCGCGGTCGTCGATGTCGATATTGACGGTGAGGATGTCGCCGATCCGGCGTGCGCGCTGATCGCCGAAAAAGGTGCGGGCCCCGGCGCGCCAAAGGCTGTTGGCGCTGGCGGCACGGTCCGCTCGCTGTTGCTCCGGCGACGGCAGATAGGGCTGACTGGTCGGCATCAGGGCCGCCGGATAGCCGATGGGAGCCAGCTCCGGTCCTCGCACGGCCTCGACCGCGGTGGAGCAGGCTCCGAGGGTCAGGGCGGCGACGATGACGGTCAGGACGGTACGCATGGAACTTTATCCCTCTATCGGGCGGCGAGCTGATGGGTTGCGCGGGCTTGCTGGGCAGCCGGGCCGGCGAGGGCCTGTCCGGGTCCGGTCGCTACGGCGTCGATGTTTCGGCCGGACTGCAGGTTACGAACGACCAGCGGCTGACCGGCGGCGGCGTTGCCTTCGGCGCGACCGGTGACGGTGACGCGGACTCCGCCGACCACATAGGCGACCTCGACCATGTCGTTGCGGGTGATGACGCGGTCGGCAAGAACGGTGCGACCGGGCTGGAGAGCTGCGGTCACGGCGGGCACCACGCTGTCGGCGGTTGCGAGTGACCTGGGGGCAGGGGGGGCGGATGACGGTGCGGCGGCGGCGTTGCGAACGACGACCCGGCGCAGCCCGGTCGGATTTGCCCAGGCCAGACCCGACTGGCGCGCAAGGCTTTGAAGCTGTCCAGCCTCGAAGACGATGGAGGGGCCGACACGCGTCCCGACCAGCACGTCCGAAGCCGCACCGGCCCCGTCGAAAAGGTCGCCCAGAGTGACACGACCGTCGCTGTCGACCGGATTGGCTTTCAACGTCACCGGGCCGGCCACCGCGACACCGGCTACCATGAGGGCCGTAATGGCCCCGAGGATCAGGGACCTCATGATTTCACCTGCGCGCTGACCGACAGCATCTGGTCGGCTGTGGTGATGACCTTGGAGTTCATCTCATAGGCGCGCTGGGCAATGATCAGGGCGCTGATCTCGGCCACGGCGTCGACGTTCGATGCCTCGGTATAGCGATGCAGCAACTGGCCGAAGCCGACATCACCCGGCGTGCCGACATTGGCCGCGCCCGAGGCGGCGGTTTCCATCAGCAGGTTGTCGCCGATCGCCTCCAGCCCCGCCTCGTTGAAGAAGCTGGCCAGTTCCAGCTGGCCCACGATCGACGGCTCCGTGGTGCCGGCGGTGATGACCTGGACCTGACCCGATTTGGAGATCGAAACATCGACCGCGTCCTGCGGGATCGAGATGTTGGGCTGCACGGCATAGCCGTCGTCCGTGACCAGCTGGCCTTCACCGTTGAGGGCGAAATTGCCTGCGCGGGTGAAGGCGGTCTCGCCGGACGGCAGCAGGATCTGGAAATAGCCGCGCCCGTCGATCGCGACGTCGTACAGGCCACCGGTCTGTGTCGGCGAGCCCTGCTCGGTGATCCGGTAGACACTGCCGGCCTTGACGCCCGCGCCGATCTGGATGCCGGTCGGGACCACTGTACCCTGGCTGGACGACTGGGCACCCATGCGCTCGACGTTCTGGTACAGCAGGTCCTGGAATTCGGCCCTTTGTCGCTTGAACCCGACCGTGTTCATGTTGGCGATGTTGTTCGAGATGACCTCGACGTTCAGTTGCTGGGCTGCCATGCCCGAGGCTGCGGTTCTGAGGGCGCGCATGTCTCAGTCTTCCTTTCTAGGCCCGGCCCAGCCGCTCAACGGCGCGGCGTGACAGGTCGTTGGTGCCTTCGATCATCCGCGTGACGCTCTCGTAAGCGCGCTGGATCTCGATCAGACTGGTAATCTCGAGGATCGGATTGACGTTGGAGCCTTCCAGCATGCCCTGACGGACGCGAGCGTCGGTCGCCTCGATGGCAGTGGCGTTGGAGGCGTTCCGGTAGAGGCCGTCGCCGCCCTTTTCGAGCGCGGCCAGGGCATCGAAGCGAACGATGGAGATCCGGCCAACCGGGTTGCCGTTCTGGCTGATGGTGCCGTCCGGAGCCACGGCGGGTTCACCCAGTGAACGGTCCAGAATGATCTCGCCGCCGTCGCCCTGAACGACCGCCCCGCTTTCGGTCGTCAACCGGCCCTCGGGGTCCAGGGTGAAGGCACCGTCACGGGTATAGGCTTCGCCGGCACCGTCGTTGAGCTTGAAGAATGCGCCTTCGCCCTCGATCGCGAAGTCCAGATTGCGGCCGGTCTGCTCCAGCCCACCCTGGCCGTAGTCGCGGCCGATGCCGCTATCCAGCACGAAGCTGACACCGGGCCGGATGAAGGCGTTCCGGGCCCGCTCTCCGATCTCTTCACCGACCAGCAGTTGCTCGACCTTGAAACCGGTCGTGTCCGCATTGGCGATGTTGTTGGCCACGATGTCGAGCTCGCGGCGTAGTGTCATCTGGCGTGACAGTCCGACGTAGGCGGCGTTTTCCACAAGGCGGCTCCTTTCCCGATCACCACGCAATGGTCGTGCCAGGAGGGTTAATCCAGTGGTGGCGGGAGTTTGGCCGGGTTGGCTGTCCTGCTGACCCGGCAGGAATTGCCGGTTCTTAGCGGCTCGTTAACCAAAAAACGTTCCTATGGGTCGAGAGATTCTTGGGGCGTGGTCCATGTTCAAATTTGGCAAGAAGAAGGGCGCTAAGGAGGGCGAAGATCAGGCCGCCGACGTGCCAGCCGTTACGGATGGATCCGCCGCCGAAGGCGAGGAAGGTGCTGCGCCGAAGAAGAAGAAACTTCCCCTGCTGTTCATCGTCATTCCAGTCGCGGTGCTCGTGCTGGGCGGCGGTGGAGGTGCGGCCTTTTTCATGATGCAGCCCAAGCCGGATGCAGCGGCCAAGGGCGATGATCACGGTGCCGAAAAGAAGGGCGGCCATGACAAGAAGGCCGACAAAAAAGGTGGTGACCATGGTGCCGCTGCCGATCCTGAGGATGGCTCAATGGGCGTGATCGCCGAGGGACCGGACGGCGTAACCTTTCTTACCCTGCCCGACATAACGGTGAATATTCAGTCCGCTGACGGCCGCCCGACCTTCCTGAAGCTGAAGCTGACGCTCGAGACCAAGGACGCGGCTGTTGCCGAGCACCTGCAGGCCGAGATGCCGCGGCTTCAGGATATGTTCCAGGGGTTCCTTCGCGAACTGCGTCCCGAAGACCTCGCCGGCTCGGCCGGTAATTTCCAGCTGCGCGCCGAAATTCTGCGCCGTGTCAATCTGGTCGCCTCGCCGGGTAAGGTGGACGCTGTGCTGATCGAAGAAATGCTGGTGAGGTAGGGATGACCGACGCGGCTTTCGCCGAAAGCGCCGACCCCTTTGCGGACGATGCCGAGGCAGAAGACGCGCGCCCGTCGGGCCTGTCGGAACGGGTCCTGAACCAGGATGAGATCGACAGTCTTCTCGGGTTCGATCTCGGCGAGGCGGACGATGCCGAGCGCACCGGCATTCGCGCCATCATCAACTCGGCCCTCGTCAGCTACGAGCGGCTGCCCATGCTCGAGATCGTCTTTGACCGCCTCGTGCGGTTGATGACGACCTCGTTGCGTAATTTCACCTCGGATAACGTCGAGGTCAGTCTCGACAACATTTCCTCGATCCGCTTCGGCGACTATCTGAACTCTATTCCACTGCCGGCCATTCTGGCGGTTTTCCGGGCCGAGGAACTGGACAACTACGGACTGCTGACGGTTGACTCCAACCTGATCTATTCCATCGTGGACGTCCTGCTCGGCGGGCGTCGCGGCACGGCAGCGCTGCGGATCGAGGGGCGGCCCTATACCACCATCGAACGGGTTCTGGTCGAGCGGATGGTTGAGGTCGTGCTGGCCGACGCACGGGCCGCATTCGAACCCCTGACGCCGGTCCATTTCAGCCTCGATCGGTTGGAGACCAATCCACGCTTCGCCGCCATCGCACGCCCGGCCAATGCTGCGATCCTGGTCAAGCTGCGGATCGACATGGAGGACCGGGGTGGGCGCATCGAGCTGCTTCTGCCCTACGCCACGCTCGAGCCGATCCGGAAGATGCTGTTGCAGCAGTTCATGGGTGAGAAATTCGGCCGCGACAACATTTGGGAAGGCCACCTCGCCACTGAGCTCTGGACTACCGAAACCGAGGTGCGCGCGATCCTGGACGAGCAGCAGGTTCCGCTCTCGAGGGTACTGGACCTGAAGGTCGGCGACACCCTGATGCTGAATGCAACACCGGACTCCGACATCTCGGTCCGTTGCGGCCAGATACCGGTCACGACCGGCAAGATGGGTCGCAGGGGCCAGCATATCGCCGTGCGCATCGAGGGGCCGATCAGTATCGAGGCCGCGACCAGCCTGACAAAGGGAAAACGCTGATGACCGGAATGATCCTCGACGGCATCCTGATGCTGCTGCTGGTCGCGGCGCTTGGCTATGGTGTGCGGCTGGAGAAAAAACTGTCCGCCCTCCGTACCGGCCAGCAGGCCTTCGCTTCGGCGGTCACCGAACTCAACGCAGCTGCCGGACGGGCCGAGGCGGCCCTCGCCAACCTGCGCGCTTCGGGCCAGGAAACAGATCTTCTGCACGATCGCATCGTCAAGGCGCGGGAGGTCAAGGCCCAGCTGGAAAGCCTGATCGCCCGGGCACCGGTCACGCCGACGGCCGTTGTTCAGGAGGTGGCCAAGCCTGTGCTGGTCGCCGCCCGTCCACCCGTCGCCGTTACGGCTGAAGACGAACGCGCCCTGCGGATGGCGGCCCTGGCGGAACGAATCCAGGGTTTTGCCCCCTCCAACCGGGGTGCGGCGCCGGTCGCCGCCATTCTCGGTGCCCTGAACGCGGGTCGGTCCGCTAACCAGGCTGCGAAGCAAAGCCTAAACCAATCCCGCCGCAATCTGGACGAAGACCTCTTCGCCGCCTGAATCCGCTGTCTTGCCCTGGGTCCGGTGCCTGGCACCTCTGCGACCCGAGGGCTCTTTCGAGTAGCCGAACATGAGCAAAATTCCCCGCCTGTTGCCTCTGATCGCCGTCGCCATCGGCGGGGTGGTGCTGGTGCGCGCCGTCGGCGTTGCGCCTGGAGTCTTCGAGGGCGCGCAGGCTTGGGCGCAGGATGCTGTGCCCGCCGGTGCAGCGGCCGCTGCCCCGGCTGCCGCTGCGGCGATTTGTGCGCTGACGCCGGAGCAGCTGGCTCAGCAGGCAGGGATTTCGCCGGCTGAGCTGCGCATCATGCAGTCGTTGTCGGCACGTCGGACGGAGCTGGATGCACGTGACGCCGATCTCGCATCGATGCTGCCCCTTCTGGCGACAGCCGAGCAGAAGCTGGACGCAAAGGTCGCCGCCCTTGAGGCTGTGAAGGCCGAGGTCCGTGTTCTTCTCGGGCAGGTCAGCGAGCAGGAAAAGGCCGAAAATGAACGAATGGTGGCGGTCTATTCCGCGATGCGTCCGCGTGAGGCCGCCCGTGTCATGGCCACACTGGACGATGATGTTCGTTTGCCCGTCGCTGCGGCCATGCGCCCGCGCTCGCTGGCCGCGATCCTGGCCCAGATGGACCCCGCCGAGGCACGTAGCCTGACCGAAAAGCTGGCCCGGCGGTTCGAGGCGCGTCAGCAGCTGGCGGCGCGCGCGGCGGCAGCTTCTGCGGCGACAGGGCCTGCAGCGGGGGCGGCGGCCCCGGCTGCTGCGCCGGCTGCCCCTACGGCGGCCCCGGGGGCAACGGCCCGGCCGAACGGCGAGACCCCGGCTCCCGCTCCGGCAGCGGCCGCTCCGGCACCCGCCCCGGCCCGCGCCAACCGACCGGCGGCGCGGCGCCCGGCAGCCCGTCCCGCGGCCCGCACGCCTGCGCCCGCACCGGCTGAACCCCAGGGCGAAAGGCCCTATGCGCCTGCGGGCCCGGCACAGGCGACGCCGGCTCCGCCGCGCCAGTCGGTGGAGTAGCGCGCTTCGCCCCTGACGCTATTCGGCCACGAGGCAAAAAAAGAGGCCGCGTCCCGAGGGGCGCGGCCTCTGACTTTTTGGGCGCTGCGTTGCGCCTATTCGATGTCTTCGTTCAGCAGGCCGACCTTGAAGAAGCCGTTCTCCTGAAGGGTGTTCATGACTTCCATGAACTGATCGTAGGTCACGTCCGGCTGGGCGCGGACGAAGACACGCTCTTCGCGGCAGTCGGTGGGGACGGCCAGGGCCGTGCAGACGTCGGCGGCAAGGGTCTCGATCGTGGTCTGGCGATCAGCGAGGAAGATCGAGCCGGTCTCCTGGATGGTGATGTAGACCGGTTCCTTGACGTCCTCGGGGTTCGCCGGCGGGGTTGCCGGCGGCAGGTCGAGGCGGATCGAAACGGTCGCCATCGGTGCCGCGACCATGAAGATGATCAGCAGCACGAGCATGATGTCGACGAACGGCGTGACGTTGATGTCCGCGTTCTGCTCGATCGTCTTGCCGCCCTGGCCGGCGGGTCCGGAAAGCTTGGAGCCCATGTGTCACTCTCTCCATCGGGCCCGGCGCGATCGCGGCGAGCGCAAAATATGACGTTCGGTTCGTCTCTTGGCGTCCCGGAACCGGCTTGTAAAGCGGGTTCAGGCCGGTTGGGGTTCCATAGGCCGAGGATTGCTCAAAATACCCCTGTCAGGCGAGCGATTCAGCCCTTCGCCAGTGCCAGGAAGCGATCCTTCAGGGCAGCGTCGGTCTTGAAGTCACCGGTGAAGCGGGTGGTGATGGTGGAGACGTGGCGGTGATGCACGCCGCGGGTGGTCATGCACTGGTGTTCGGCGTCGATCATGATGGCCACGCCGGCCGGCTGCAGGTTTGATTCGATCGCCTCGGCGATCAACTGGGTCAGGGTTTCCTGGGTCTGAAGGCGGCGAGAGAAGATCTCGACCACCCGTGCCAGCTTGGAGATGCCGACGACCTTTTCGCGCGGAATGTAGGCGACATAGGCCTTGCCGATGAACGGGGCCATGTGGTGTTCGCAATGGCTCTCGATCTCGATGTCGCGCAGCAGGACCATGTCATCATAGCCCTGCACGTCCTCGAAGGTCCGCGACAGTTCCTTGGCCGGATCAGCGTCATATCCTTCGAACCATTCGCCGTAGGCATCGACCACGCGCTTGGGCGTGTCGCGCAGACCCTCGCGGTCCGGATCGTCGCCGGCCCAGGCCAGCAAGGTGCGGACGGCTTTCAGGGCCTCGTCACGGCTGGGGCGTTTGGTCGGATCGTTGTCGCCGACCAGAACCGGCTTGACGGGGATGAGGCTCATTCTGGATCTCGACGCTGTTCGCTTGTGCTTGTGGACCGCTATATGGGACGGCGGGTCAATCCAGCAAGGATTCCGGACCCGCAAGAAAACTGAAAGTCGTCGCTTCCCCATGCCGCTGGTTCTCCACGACACCCTGTATCGAGAAAAGCGGGTTTTCACGCCCCGCGACCCCGACCGCGTAACTCTCTATGTCTGCGGTCCGACGGTCTATGACTTCGCCCATATCGGCAATGCACGGCCGCCGGTGGTGTTCGACGTTCTGGTGCGCCTGCTGCGCCGGACCTATGGCGCAGACAAGGTCATCTATGCCCGCAACGTCACCGACGTGGACGACAAGATCAACCAGAAGGCCGCCCGCGAGGGCACGCCGATCGGCGAGGTCACGGCGCGCTACGAGGCTGCCTATCTGGAGGACATGAGCCGGCTGAACGTGTCGCCGCCGGATATCGCACCGCATGTCACCGACCATACGGACGCGATCGTGAAACAGATCGGCGCGATTATGGATCAGGGCTGTGCCTATGCCGCCGAGGGCCATGTGCTGTTCGACGTCTCGTCCTACGAGACCTACGGCCGGCTATCGGGGCGCAACCTCGACGACATGATCGCCGGTGCCCGCGTCGAGGTCGCGCCGTACAAGAAGAATCCGCACGACTTCGTGCTGTGGAAGCCGTCCAAGGCCGACGAGCCATCGTGGCCGTCGCCCTGGGGCGAGGGACGTCCCGGCTGGCATATCGAATGCTCGGCTATGATCGAGGAGACCCTGGGCCTGCCGATCGACATCCACGGCGGGGGAATCGACCTGGTGTTTCCGCACCACGAAAACGAGATCGCCCAAGGCGTCTGCGCCCATGGCCACGCCCATGCCCCCGACGCCCATGCCGAATACAGCCGCTACTGGATGCACAACGGCTTCCTGACCGTCGACGCGGAAAAGATGTCCAAATCGATCGGCAATGTCTTGCTGCTGCATGATCTGGTGCAGACGATTCCGGGCGAGGTCGTCCGCTGGGCCCTGTTGAGTGCCCACTACCGCCAGCCGCTGGACTGGAATCAGGCGCTGCTCGACCAGAGCCGCAAGGCGCTGGACCGGCTGTACGGTGCGCTCCACCGCGCCGCAGCTGTCGAGGCCAATGGCGATGAGCCGGCCGCGGACTTCCTTGCCGCCATTGAGGACGACATCAATACGCCGGGCGCCATGGCGACCCTGTTCGCCCTGTCCAGCGAGATCGAACGCGCCATGACGGCGGGCGATCTCGGCGTTGCCGGCCGTGCCAAGGGTGAACTGATCGCCGCCGGCGCGATCCTCGGCGTGCTCCAGGCAACACCGGCGGACTGGCTGGAAGGTGAGGTCTCCGGTGATCTGCGAACCGAGGTCGAGGATCTGCTGGAGCAACGCGCCGCCGCCCGCGCGGGCAAGGACTGGGCCGAAGCCGACCGCATCCGCGACCGGCTCAATGCCCTGAACGTGGTGGTCATGGACGGTCCGCAGGGGGCGACCTGGCGGGTCAGGGGATAGAGCGCTTCGGGTTAACACCGATCATGGGGAAACACGGTGCTGTCCCTCACCCAAGGGCAAAAGTGTCTGCTCCCGCCAGAAAGGCAAAGGCCGTCACGTGACGAGTTTGCTGCCGATCCTGTTGGCTGGACGATCGCGCCGACTGAGTCGGTTCACTTTCATTTCGTCATCGACGAGAGAATCTTACCTGACTTTGCGGCTGCGCGACGTGCGAGGTGGTAAAGCCGGGCAGCCCCTTCATCATGGCGCACGACCACTTCCGTCTCTTCTCCGTAGGTCTGCTTCAGGAAGTCGTGGATCAGCTTTTCAGCTTCCTGTCTGGGCTGAATGATCTCTGCGCTCAGAGGACATTCGGTGCGGCTGTGATAGGTCGCGTAGACCTTCCCTTTTTCCTCGAAGATGTTTCCGATCGTATAGGGGTAAAGCGCACAATCCATCGGCCGATCGGCATGGATCGAGCACCCCATGTCCCAATTCGGGCAGGGTCCCCGTCCGTTTGAAGACAATCGATAAACGCGACCGGCTCGCGCGATCGACAGATGGTCTGAGCGTCCTGCGAAATGACGTTGATACTCGGCTTCGTTCAGAAGAAGGCCGTGCAGGTCCCGACAGCAGTTCTGGTCCACCGTACATCTGAGGCAAGGATTTGTCATAGGCTCGCACTACCGGGCACCATTGCTCCGAAACCTTGGACCACAGAACTCTGATAGAAGCGTCAACGGACGAGAGAATGCCGCCCTCGAGCGGGCGGTGAAACCGCCGGTGATCCTCCGGACAGGGTCAGGTGGCAGCGTTCGTTCCGCTCCCTACCCATCGCCGGCATCCTGAAGGTCCGCTTTTGGCCGTCTCGCTCAACCGGGTGCATCCTGCGGAACGCCGCCGTCACGCGGGGCGGGTCGCGTCACCCCTTATTCACCCCAACGGAGGCTGCCCTGACCTGAAGGCGAGGGGGAAGGAGAGGGCTCTCCGGAGCCCGGGGCATCCAACTGGCCGATGTTCCGGTCCACCTCTCGCATCCGCATCGGCCGACAAGAACTGGTTAACCACGTTTCTTTAGGCTGCGTTTGGTTCCGGCTTCCTATCGTCGTCCGGGTCCTGTCAGGAGACGTCCTCTCAAATGCCGCTCAAGCTGTCGCTGAAGCCCGGCGAGAAATTCGTCCTTAACGGCGCCGTCGTCCAGAATGGCGACCGGCGGGGCGTACTGATCCTGCAGAACAAGGCGTCGGTGCTGCGCGAGAAGGACATTCTCCAGCCCGAGGACGCCAACACCCCGGCCAAGCGCGTCTATTTCCCGGTCATGATGATGTATCTGGACGAGACCGCTGCGGCCAAGGTCTATGACGAGTTCGCTCTCCGGCTCGGCGAGTTCATGGGCGCGTCCCGAAATCCCGAAATTCTGGCGGCCTGCGTCGCGGCTTCGCGCCATGTGATGGCGCGCGAGCACTACAAGGCGCTGATGGCGGCGCGAAAACTCGTTGAGTATGAGGAAGGTCTGGCGAATGTCGCTACAGGCGTACAAGACAGCGGCAGCCAGGGCTGAATCTCCGCGCGAGATGGAGTACCGGCTTTTCGGGGAAGTGACCCGGGCGCTGATGCACGCCTCGACCCTTGAACCGACGGAGATCTCTGCGCGGATCGATGCGCTGGACTGGAACCGCCGTCTGTGGTCGACGCTCGCGACGGACTGCTCCAACAAGGACAATGTCATGAGTCCGGGTCTCAAGGCCCAGATCATCTCCA
>Ga0114980_10000888_pt1 | contig 21340 bp, 20 predicted proteins | sample S_140806_EF_Meta_FD_87018 | JGI IMG/M metagenome (GOLD analysis project Ga0114980, IMG submission 87018) | Freshwater microbial communities from Lake Simoncouche, Canada to study carbon cycling - S_140806_EF_MetaG | ecosystem: Environmental > Aquatic > Freshwater > Lake | place: Lake...
CCGCTACCTACAGGCGACGAAGGCAAGGCCATTGCCAAACAATTGCGCGATCACATTGCCAAAGAAATTGGACCAATTGCCAAGCCCAAAGACATTCGCTTTGGCGAGAACTTGCCCAAAACTCGCTCCGGCAAAATCATGCGCCGCTTGCTGCGCAGCTTGGCCAAAGGCGAAGCCATCACGCAAGACATCAGCACATTGGAAAACCCCGCCATCTTGGGCCAGTTGGGTCAAGCGTATTGATTGAATCTGAGCAGCTCGCTCAAGGCCAAAGAGTCCAACCCTGGAGGGGTGGGCTCTTTTTTGGGGCTTAGCGCTGAGGGCCCATCACGACACCTTCACGCCGAGGGTCTGCGCCACCAAAGAAGCCTGTTGGAGTCACTTCAATCGCCTGAAGTCCGCTGGGCAAAGGCGTTTCGCGGACTTCATGTCCCTTGGCCTGTAGCGCTTTGATGGTGATCTCTGGAAACAGCTTTTCTTCCAAAATGGTGGGCCCATTGAGCGAACTGAAGTTGGGCAAGTTGATCGCTTGCTGTGTGTTCAAACCCCATTGCAATGTGCCAACGAGAAGCTTGCCCGTGTAATGAATGATGACAGCACCGCCCGGACTGCCACCTGTCATTTTTAATTTGCCTGAGTCTTTTTCAAACACCAAGGTGGGCGACATGGACGACCTTGGTCGCTTGCCGCCTTCGACGCGGTTGGCAATGGGCAATCCTTGGGCATCGGTGGGTGCAAAGCTGAAGTCCGTTAATTCGTTGTTGAGCAAGAAACCACCATGGCGGCCTTGACCTGAATTGACCATCAATCTGGCACCGAACACTGCTTCAATGGTGGTGGTCATGGCCACAGCATTGCCTTCTTTGTCAATGACGCTGATGTGGCTGGTGCCGTATTCTTCTTGCGCGGGCATGGGCGCGTAGGCGGATTTTGCTGCGGCTGGATGGCCAGGCTGTGCCACCTTCATGCTCTGAGAACCTATGAGGCTGCTGCGTTGCTTGAGATACGTTGGGTGCAGCATGGTTTTCCAATCGCCACCCGGCGCATTCACAAAATCGGGGTCACCCACGAACTGCCCACGGTCTGCAAAAGCCAATCTGGCAGCCTCGGTGTAAAAATGCAGCCACTCTGCGGAGGGTAAGCCTTGTTCGAGGGGCATTTTGCCGGCAGGTGTGTTGTTCAAGATACCCAGCATTTGCCCAATGGCCAAAGTGCCAGAGCTAGGCGGTGGGAAGCCGCAAAGTTGATAGGTTTTGCCTGTGGTTTGCACGGCATGGTCAAAGCACAAGGGCTCGCGTTTCTTGACTTTGTAATTGGCTAAGTCTTGGAGCGTCATGCTGCCAGGGCGGGTTGGATGTTGGCGAACTTTTTGCACCAAGGCATCTGCCACGGGCCCTTGCTTCAAGGCTTGAGAGCCACGCACCGCGATGTCTCGAAGTACGGCTGCCAGTTCAGGGTTTTTGAGGATGTAACCCACCGGATGGGGCTTGCGTTGCGCGTCGTAGAAGTAGCTTGCAGCCACCGGTTCATTCATCAAGAAATTTTCAGCAAGCAAGGCGCGGTGCAAATGGGGGCTGAGTTTGAAGCCTTGTTCAGCCAATTGAATGGCCGGTTGCATCAGAGCGGCCCATGGCAGTCTGCCGTGTTCTTTGTGGGCTGCTTCTAGAACGCTCAAGGTGCCCGGTACACCCACGGAAAGCCCGCTGACCACACCCTCAATGAAAGGCAGTGGTTTGCCTTGCGCATCTAAAAAGAGTTTGTCTGTTGCTGCAGCAGGCGCGGCTTCACGGCCGTCATAGGCTTCTACTTTTTTGCCATCATGGTGCAAGATAAATGCGCCACCCCCAATGCCACTCGACTGAGGCTCCACCAAAGTCAAAACCATTTGAACCGCAATGGCCGCATCGATGGCCGAGCCACCAGCCTTCAGCACTTGGTAGCCAGCATCTGTGGCCAAGGGATTGGCGGCTGCCACCGCAAAGCCTTGGGTGGCCCAGCCTGGCTTTTCTTGGAAGCCCACCGGATCGTTGGGTTGATCGGGTGTGGCGTAATTGAAAGTGTTTTGTTTCAGTGCACAAGCACTTAAAACGCCGGTCAAAACAACAGCAGCAAGCATCATCTTGCTGCATGACTTCGAAAACTGCATACAGGCCTTTCCAGTCAGAATGGGCTGAGTGTAGGACTTACTTGGGCGCGAGTCGAATGGCACCGTCCAATCGAATCACTTCACCATTCAGCATGTCATTTTCTATGATGTGTTTGACCAATTTGGCATAGTCGTTTGGGGTTCCCAGTCGGCTAGGGAAGGGCACCGCAGCAGCCAAAGCATCTTGCACCTCTTGCGGCATTCCAAAGACCATGGGAGTGCCAAAAATGCCCGGCGCTATGGTCATGTTGCGAATGCCATTGCGTGCCAAGTCTCGTGCAATGGGCAAGGTCATGCCCACCACGCCCCCCTTAGAAGCTGAATAGGCGGCTTGGCCAATTTGACCATCATAGGCCGCTACGGAGGCCGTCGAAATCATGACCCCGCGTTCGCCTGTGGCTTCAGGTTCGTTTTTGCACATGGCTTCTGAGGCCAATCGAATCATGTTGAAACTGCCGATCAAGTTGACGGTGATGGTTTTGCTGAAAACGGCCAATGAATGAGCGCCGTTTTTGCCAACCGTTTTTTCTGCAGGGGCGATGCCAGCACAGTTCACCAAGCCAACCAATTTGCCCATCGACACCGCTTTGGCAACCACTGCTTGACCATCTTGCTCGTTGCTCACGTCGCACTTGACGAATGCACCGCCCAATTCTTTGGCGATGACCTCACCTTTTTCAGCCTGCATGTCTGCAATGACCACTCGGCCACCGTGGGCAGCCAACATGCGAGCAGTGCCTTCTCCCAGGCCCGATGCACCGCCAGTCACAATGAAGACCTTGTCTTTGATGTCCATGAATACCCCTTATTCGGTTGACGTTACGTCAATTATGCATGGGTGAAACCAATTAAAACTATCGGCCTCATAATCAATATCAATCAGGGTTTTTACTATTCGGGTTTACTATTGGCCTCAATGAGTTTTCTCATTAAGCATTTTTCTTTAATCACCATAAGGTAACACCATGACTCTCATCAATACGCAAGTTCAAGCTTTCAAAACACAAGCTTTCCACAATGGCAAGTTCATTGAAGTGACCGAAGCCAGTCTCAAAGGCAAGTGGTCTGTTCTGATTTTCATGCCCGCCGCGTTCACTTTCAATTGCCCGACAGAAATTGAAGACGCAGCTGACAACTATGCAGCTTTCCAAAAGGCTGGCGCTGAGGTGTACATCGTGACAACCGACACGCATTTCTCTCACAAAGTGTGGCACGAGACTTCACCAGCCGTTGGCAAAGCCAAATTCCCATTGGTGGGCGACCCGACACACAAGTTGACACGCGCATTTGGCGTGCACATTGAAGAAGACGGCTTGGCATTGCGCGGCACCTTCGTGATCAACCCTGAAGGCATCATCAAGACCATGGAAGTGCACTCCAACGAGATCGCACGTGACGTGTCTGAAACATTGCGCAAGCTGACTGCAGCTCAGTACACAGCCGCTAACCCAGGTCAAGTTTGCCCTGCTAAGTGGAAAGAAGGCGCTAAGACTTTGACACCTTCATTGGACTTGGTCGGCAAGATCTGATCAATATGCTAGACGACACCCTCAAATCGCAATTGCAAACCTACTTGGGCATGTTGCGAAGCCCCATTCGTTTGATCGCTTCATTGGATGACAGCGAGACCGGCGCGGAAATGCGCAGTCTTTTGGAAACCATCGTGAGCTTGTCTGACAAGGTGTCTATGGACACTTCGGGAAACGACGCTCGCAAGCCCTCCTTTGTGGTGGCACGTGATGGCGAAACAGAGGGTGTTCGTTTTGCAGGTTTGCCCTTGGGCCATGAATTCACATCATTGGTACTGGCCTTGCTATGGACAGGCGGCCACCCACCTAAAGTGGAACAAGATGTGCTGGACGCCATCAGGGGCTTGGACGGTGATTTCAATTTCGAGGTCTACATGTCCTTGTCATGCCACAACTGCCCAGACGTGGTACAGGCTTTGTCACTCATGGCCATCTTCAATTCCAAAGTGAAGACGGTTGTGATTGAGGGTGGTGCCTTCCAACAAGAAGTGACCGAACGAGAAATCATGGCAGTGCCCATGGTGTTCTTGAATGGCAAGGTGTTTGGTTCTGGCCGCATGTCTGTTGAAGAAATTGTGGCCAAGATTGATACAGGGGCTGTAGAAAGAGACGCCGCCAAAATCAATGCCAAAGAAACCTTTGATGTTCTGATTGTGGGGGGTGGCCCTGCTGGTGCAGCCGCTGCAGTTTATGCTGCGCGCAAAGGCATTCGAGTGGGTGTGGCTGCTGAACGTTTTGGTGGTCAAGTGAATGACACCATGGCCATTGAAAACTACATCTCTGTCTTGGAAACAGATGGTCCCAAATTTGGTGCTGCCATGGAAGCGCAAGTGAGGCACTATGGTGTTGACATTATGAATTTGCAGAAGGCATCCAAAGTGGTGCCAGCAACAGAGCCAGGCGGCCTGATTGAAGTGCAAATGGAAAATGGCGGTTCCTTGAATGCCCGCACCGTGATTCTCTCAACCGGTGCGCGCTGGCGCAATGTCAATGTGCCGGGCGAGCAAGAGTACAAAAACAAAGGCGTTGCTTATTGCCCGCACTGCGATGGTCCTTTGTTCAAGGGCAAGCGCACAGCCGTCATTGGTGGTGGTAACTCAGGCATTGAAGCCGCTATTGATTTGGCCGGTATTGTGGGGCACGTCACGGTCATCGAATTTGCTGATCAGCTCAAGGCCGATGCGGTGCTGGTGAATAAACTGAAGAGCTTGTCGAATGTGACCATTCACACCAATGCGCAAACAACCGAAATCACAGGTGATGGCAGTGTGGTTAACGGTATTCGCTTCAAAGACCGCGCGTCTGGCCAAGAACACCATGTGGCTTTAGAAGGTGTATTTGTTCAAATTGGCTTGATACCCAACACGGAGTTTTTAAGAGACACCATCGAACTGACGAAGTTTGGAGAAATTGTGGTCGATGCAAAGGGTCACACCAATGTGCCGGGTGTGTTTGCTGCGGGCGATTGCACCACCATTCCCTTCAAGCAAATTGTGATGGCAGCGGGTGATGGTGCCAAAGCCGCACTCAGTGCGTTTGATCACCTGATTCGCTCGCCTGTGGCTGCTTAATAGGGGTGCTCTTGCGAACATAGGCTAGCGCAAAAGCCATCCATCCTAGGATGTAACTGGTGCCGCCCCAAGGCACCAGGGCTTTGAAAATTTGGATGTCATGCCATGCGCGCAACAAGATGTTGATCGAAAAAAGCAAGCATCCGAGCAAAAAGAATGCGCCTGCAAACTGCAGGCGTTTTTCGTTTGGCTTTGTTTGCCCCAGGGTGCCAATCAAAATGAGGCCAATAGAATGAAATTGCATTAAGTTCAGGCTGGCTTGAACCATGAGAGGTGAAGTGCCGTTTAAACTGTTGCCGTGTGAAGCATAAGCTGATGAAAGCACTGACAGGGCTGCCATGAATGCGCCCACTGCAATGAATCCCGTTGGCCAGCGCCTTAGGGTGGTTGGTTGAAGTTGGTCCATCACGAGCTAAGCCATTCAATATCAAATAAAACATTATGCAATTGAAGACATGGCCCTTTGGGTCAACCCCTTTTGGGCGACATGGTCGCCAAATCAGTTTAGGCCGCTTGAGTTTGATTCTTGTTCTGGTGTTGACAGGCTGTGCCAGCGTCAAAGCACCTGATACCAATGTCATCAAAACTCCCGTTGCCATTGAGACACCCGCAATGGGGACAGCGGGTACGGCGCCTGTTGCCACTGAACCTGTTGTACCGCTTAAAGTTTTGCATTTGGGTTTGGCATTGGGAGGCGGTGCTGCGCGAGGATTTGCGCATGTGGGTGTCATACAAGTCTTAGAAGAGGCGGGCATTCAACCCGACTTGGTGGTGGGCACTTCTGCTGGCAGTTTGGTTGCGGCTTTGTATGCCAGCGGCAAAACCAGCACTCAGCTCAGGCGTGTGGCCGAGACCATGGAAGAAGCAGAAATTACAGATTGGATGATGCCTATTTTGAACAGGGGCGCTTTAAGGGGCGAAGCCTTGGCGAGGTACGTCAACACACAAGTAGGCAACCGCTTGATTGAGCAAATGAAAATGCCCCTGGGCATCGTGGCCACCGATTTGCACAGCGGCGAGCCCGTGCTTTTCAGGCGAGGCAATACGGGCTCAGCCGTCAGAGCCTCCAGTGCGGTGCCCGCAGTGTTTCAGCCTGTCAAAATTGGCAACAGAGAGTATGTGGATGGCGGCTTGGTGTCGCCCGTACCCGTTAGGCAGGCCCGAGAGATGGGGGCCAACGTGGTCATTGCAGTCGATATTTCGACAGATCCTGAAGGCAGTCCCGCATCAGACACATTTCAAATACTGATGCAAACCTTTAACATCATGGGCAAAAGCTTGAACACCGTTTTGTTGAAAGATGCTGATATTGTGGTCAAGCCGGCATTGATGGGTGTGAAGAGCGCTGACTTTGCGGCCAGGCGCAAATCGATTGAGGCTGGCAGGGAAGCCATGTTGAAGGCTTTGCCAAGGCTAAAAGAAGTTTTAAGCGGTTTCGCGGTGAAGCAGTAGCACTGCCCGGTCCTTCCAATAAAAAAGCCGGTTCAAAACCGGCTTTTTTGTCAGAGAAAGACCCAATTAATTGTGGTCTTTTTCAGATGGCGATGATTAACGCTTTTTTGTGGCTGTCTTGGCAGTTGCAACGGCTGTGTTGGTCACAGCAGCCATGTTGGCTTCTGCCATGTCAGTGGCTTGCTTCACCGCTTTTTGAACGGATTCGTAGGCGGTGTTGGCAGCGTTCACGGCGCTTTTCATCACAGCAACAGCTGTCTCAGTGCCAGCAGGTGCATTGGATGTTGCAGAGTCAACCAAGTTAGCAAACTGCTTTTGAGCGGCAGCTGTTTGGGCTTCCATTGCTTTTGTGAACTCGTTAGAAGTGCCAGAAGCAATGTCATAGAGGTGACGGCTGTAAGCTGCTGTTTTCTCAGCCAATGGCTGGAAGAGGTTAGCTTGCAATGCCATCAATTCTTGCGCGTCTTTCACGCTCAAAGCGGCTTTGGTGTTTTGTGCAGACTCGCTCAAGGCAGCTTTGGTGGCAGTCAAATTCAACTCGACCAATTTTTCCATGCCTTCAAAGGCTTTGGATGTCAAACCGAAGAGGGTTTCGACGTTGGCTTTGTGTGAGGCGACGATTTGTTCTGTAGTCATCATGATTTCTCCATTGATATAAAAAAAGGACTCTTCAAGACTGCTCTGAACCGGCTTGGCTTGACGCTTCGCCTAACTTCTTGTTGCAGTGCAGCATGAGTTGAATTTTAGGGCCTTCGAAACCAATTACAAGCCCTTTTTGTTGCATTGCAACATTTTAGAGTTGGCGTTCTAGAAATTGATAACTGACTCGAAAGGTCACAATATCGGCATGAAAGCCTTCTATTCCGACCATTTTGTTTTGCCTTTGCCAGAGGGACACCGCTTTCCCATGGCCAAGTACAGCATGCTTCGTGAAAGGCTTGCGACAGAGCTTTTGGGGCTTCAAATGTTAGAAGCGCCTGCGGCCACTTTGGGAGAACTTGCCCTGGCGCACGACCCAGATTATGTGAAGGCTGTTCAAACTGGTACTTTAAGTCTGCAAGCTTTGCGAGAAATCGGGTTTCCATGGACACCCGCCATGGCCGAGCGATCTGTGCGCTCTGTCGGAGCCTCCATTGCGGCAGCGCGAGTTGCCGTGAAGGAGGGCATTGCTGGGAATTTGGCAGGCGGAACCCACCATGCCAGTGCCAACCAAGGCGGTGGCTTTTGTGTTTTCAATGACATTGCGGTGTCGGCCAGGGTGCGCCAAATGGAGCATTTCAGACTCACCAAAAGGATGCTTCAGGTATTGGTGGTCGATTTGGATGTGCACCAAGGCAATGGCACGGCCAGTATTTTTGCCAATGACCCCTCTGTATTTACCCTTTCCATCCATGGCGAAAAGAACTTTCCCTTTAGAAAGGTCGAGAGTGATTTGGATGTGGGCTTGCCTGACGATTGCACCGACAAGCCTTATTTAGAAGCCTTGGAAGGGGCTTTGGATGCCGTTTTCAGCCGTTTTCAGCCAGAATTTTTGATTTATTTGGCAGGTGCCGATGCACACGAGGCCGATCGGCTTGGCCGACTCAAACTTACGGAAGAGGGAATGAAAGCCAGAGACCAAAGCGTTTTTGATTGGGCCAAGGTGCATCAATTGCCGATGATCATTTGCATGGGCGGTGGTTATGGCCGCGACTTGCAAACGACGGTGGCCGTGCAAATGAATACTTGGCGGTTAGCTCATTCGCACTGGCTTCACTGGCAAAATCGAGGCTTATGAATACTTCAGAAACTCAGCCACAACCAGCCGCTTCGAAGCCAGAGGCTTTACCCAGAAGTGCCTACCGCGCTTTTCGTCCCATCACCACACGATGGATGGACAACGATGCTTATGGTCACGTCAACAACGTTGTTTACTACAGTTGGTTTGATACGGCGGTCAATGCGCATCTGATCGAACAAGGCGTGCTCGACATTCACAAGGGTGAAACCATTGGCTTGGTGGTGGAAACGCATTGCAACTATTTTGCCCCTTTGGCTTTTCCGCAAACCGTTGAAGCGGGCATTCGGGTTGCGCACCGTGGCACCTCCAGTGTTCGCTATGAAGTGGGTTTGTTTGCTGAAGGCGAACCCCTCACTGCCGCACGCGGACACTTTGTGCATGTTTACGTAAACAAGGAATCGCGACGCCCACAGCCGTTGCCCAATCATTTTATTCAAGTCTTGGAGAAACTCACATGAAAGAACTCACTACACCCCAAGTCAGCACCCAAGTGGCCGACGGCCACAGCGTCGATGCTGCGATCTTGAGCCGATTTTCGGCGCGGGCTTTTTTGGACAAACCCGTCGATAAAACAGTCCTAGAAGATCTGATTCAAGTGGCTGCCCGTGCACCCAGTGGCACCAACACACAACCCTGGAATGTTTACGTGCTTCAAGGCGCTGCCAAAGACAAGCTGGTGAATGAAGTCTGCGACGCCCACAATGCCATGGCAGCCAACCCAGCCTTGGCAGCTGAATATGCTGAAGAATATGACTATTACCCCAGCAAATGGGTCAGCCCCTACATAGACCGTCGCCGTGAATGCGGATTTGGTTTGTATGGGGTGCTGGGTATTGCCAAGGGTGAAAAAGAAAAAATGCATCTGCAGCAACAGCAAAACTTCCGTTTCTTTGGTGCGCCTGTTGGCTTAATTTTTACCATCGACAAGGTCATGGGCCGCGGCAGCTTGCTTGACTACGGCATGTTCTTGCAAAGCGTGATGGTGGCCGCCAGGGCAAGGGGTTTGCACACTTGCCCGCAAGCTGCATGGAATAATTTTTCAAAAATTATTTACAAACATGTTGGCGCTGGTGAAAACGAAATGATGGTTTGTGGGATGTCATTGGGCTATGCCGACGAAGCGGCGCTGGTCAACACTTTCAAAACAACGCGCATTGACACCAGCAGCTTCACACATTGGATTGAATGAGTTTTTGGCTGATTCAGTGCTTGAATGGTCTCAGTCACGCAAGCACATTGTTCATCATGGCTGCAGGTTTGACGCTGGTGTTTGGCGTCACCCGCATTGTCAACTTTGCGCATGGCAGTTTTTACATGTTGGGTGCATTGCTGGCCGGCACGCTCGTCACCCAATGGCTGCCCAGTTGGTCAGAACAAGCCCACACTTACCTGTTGGCGATGGTGATTGGCGCACTCTCCGCAGCATTGTTGGGGGGCTTGACTGAAATTTTTTTATTCAGGCCCTTGCGTCATTCACCCCCCTTGTACCCACTGGTTGCGACCTTTGGTTTGAGCTTGGTCATCCACGATGTCTTGCTTTGGATCCTAGGGCCTGCTGAAGTTTTTGCACCGCGCTTTCCCGGCTTGAAGGGCGCTGTTCAAGTGGGTGAAGATTTTTTCCCGCAATGGCAAATGGTGACCCTCTGCTTAGGGCCCATGGTGTGGTGTTTGCTTCATTTGCTGCTGACCAGAACTCTTTGGGGTCAACGCGTTCGTGCAGCCACACAAGACCGCGACATGCTGGATGCTTTGGGTGTCAATCCTGGGCCTCTGATGTTGAGTGTGGTGGTCTTGGGGTGTGGCTTGGCTGGCTTGGCGGGTGCTTTGCAATTGCCCAGAGAGCCAGCCCATTTGCAAATGGATTTGCAAATGGTGGTGGAGACCTTTGTGGTGGTCGTGATGGGGGGGCTTGGCAGCATTGCTGGCGCTTTTTTTGCGGCCATCTTAATTGGCTGTGTGCATGCCTTTGGCATCCACTTTTTTCCACAGGCAACGTTGGTATTGGTTTTTTTAACCATGGCTTTGGTGCTGGCCTTGCGGCCTCAAGGCTTGATGGGCGAGTTGCCGGGTGCTGCTCCTCGCGAAAAAGTGGTACCTTTTGATTTAGGCGATGCCTATCGAGTTTTGCAAGGCTTAGGTTGGTTGGCCTTGGCTGTCATTGCGTGCAGTCTGCTGGTCGCCAATGACTACACCCAACGCGTGTTGGAAGATGTGCTCATCATGATGCTCTTTGGCTTGAGTTTGCAGTTCATGATGGCTTTGTCGGGGTGGGTGAGTTTTGGCCATGCAGCCTACTTTGGGCTGGGCGCCTATGCGGCGGCATTGAGTCATTTGCAATGGCATTTCAGCGCGCTTGCAGCCGCCTTGAGCGGGCTTGTGCTTGCCACGGCTGCAGCGCTGTGCATGGGAACATTGTTAAAACGCAGCGCGGGTGTGTACTTGGCCATGTTGTCACTGGCATTTGCGCAAATGGTGTGGGCCAGCGCCAGTCAATGGGTGTCATTGACGGGCGGAGACAACGGCTTGATTGGCCTGCAATTTTTAAAGGATTTGCCGCGCTGGATTTTTCAATGCGCGCTTGTCTTTGTGTGTCTGGTGTCAATGCTGGGGTTTTCTCGCTTGGTTCGCTCCAGCTTTGGTGCTGCTTTGCAGGCGGGTCGCGATGCCCCTCAAAGGGCGCAAGCCAGTGCCATTGATGTTGCCAACTTGAATCAGCGTGTTTTCCTCATCAGTGCGGGCTTGGCTGGTTTGTCTGGAAGCCTGTGGGCCATTGCCAAAGGTGCCGTATTCCCCTCTGCGGCTTCCGTGGCCAACTCGGTTGATGCTTTGATGCTTGTTTTATTGGGTGGTGTTCACCACCTCTGGGGTGCATTTGCAGGCAGCGCTTTTTGGGTGGGTGTTGGCTCTGAAATGGGTCGCCATTTTGAGTACTGGCGGGGCAGCTTGGGACTGCTCATCATGCTGTTGATGGTCTTTGCACCCGAAGGTATTCTGGGGCTTCGCAAGCACCCATCCAAGAAGATGGGAAGTGACGCATGAATGCCGTGCTTACTGTGAAGGGCCTCAGACAAAGCTATGGGGGTGTTCAGGCCCTGAGGGGCATCGATTTTGAATTGAATGGCGGTGAGTGCGTCGCCCTCATTGGTCCCAACGGCGCTGGCAAGTCAACCTGCTTTGCCTGCCTAGCGGGTCAACAAAGGCCCTTGGCGGGGCGCATGGTTTGGCGGGGTCAAGACTTAGACAATGTACCGGTTGAGCACCGCAGCAGCTTGGGTGTGGCGCGAACCTTCCAAGTGGCGCAAGTGTTTGAGGCGCTCACTGTTTTGCAAAATTTGCAATTGGTCTTGCAGGCTTCTCGCGGTTTATCCGTTCGCGATCTTTTAGATGAGTGCATGCTTGACCAGGCCATGCAGTGGATCAAGGACGCGGGTTTGAACCACTTAGGCATTGAGGTGCTTCGATCGCCGGCAGCCTATCTTTCCTATGGCGGCAAAAAACGGTTGGAATTGGCCATGGCCATGGCCGGTTTGCCGGCTGCAACAGAAGGTCTGATGTTGTTAGACGAACCTGCCGCAGGGCTATCACCTGAAGAACGTTCAGACATGATGGCCAGCGTGAAACGCATGACCAACGGGGGCACAACCGTTTTGTACACCGAACACAACATGGACGCTGTGTTTGGGGTTGCTGATCGCGTGTTGGTATTGATCGATGGCCAACTGGTGGCACAAGGCTCACCGCAAGAAGTGGCTAACAACCCTTTTGTTCGAGAAAGATATTTGGGTCAAAACTTTGACATGAACCAGGAGTCTGGGGGTGCTTGAACTTCAAAACCTCAATGCCAGCTATGGCCAAGCGCAGGTCTTGTTCAATGTTTGCTTGACGGTGCCTCGCGGCCACATGTTGTTGATTCGGGGTCTGAATGGCGCTGGAAAATCGAGCTTGCTCAAAACGGTGATGGGTTTGATGGCTCAATCGACAGGCCACTTGTTTTGGAAGGGCGAAGCCTTGCACCCCTGCAGCCCGCATGAGCGGTCGCTCAAAGGCCTGGGTTATGTGGCTGAAGACCGCAGACTTTTTTCTGCTTTGACAGTTCGGCAAAATTTAGAAATTGCCATACCTCGTCAGCCCAAATTAAGGCCCAACGGACAGCCTGGCCTCCAGTTACAAGAAGTTTTAGACTTGTTTCCGAGCTTGGCAAACATGCTGGCTCGCCCAGCAGCGCAAATGAGTGGCGGCGAGCAACAAATGCTGGCCATTGGCCGAACCTTGATGACCCAAGCAGATCTGTTGATATTGGATGAGCCTTGTGAAGGCATTTCGCCTGTTTTGGTGCAAGCCATTGCCAGAGCACTGGCCAGCCTGAAATTGCAGGGCTATACCTTTTTGATTGCAGAGCAAAACCAAACACTGACTCACTTAGCGGACAAGGTGGTGTCATTGTCCGGTGGGGTGATTCAAGACACAGCTGCTTCACGTACACTTCCAAAATCCTTACAAAAAAGCCTTTCTTGAAATGATCATTACCAGTTTGCTGGACACAGACCTTTACAAGTTCACCATGATGCAGGTGGTGCTGCATCAATTTCCAGGTGCGCAAGTGGAATATCGCTTCAAGTGTCGCAATGCAGGGGTCGATTTAGCGCCTTATGTCGATGAAATTCGAAGCGAAATCAAATCTCTTTGCAGTTTGCACTTCAAAGAAGATGAGTTGGCTTATCTGCGGTCTTTCAGGTTCATCAAAAGTGACTTCGTTGACTTTTTAGGTCTGTTTAGATTGAATGAAAAATACATTCAAGTCACTCCCAACTTAACCGGCGAAATTGACATCGTCATTCAAGGTCCTTGGCTGCACACCATTTTGTTTGAAATTCCGGTGTTGGCCATTGTCAATGAGGTTTACTTCAGAAATACACAGCGGCTGCCCGATTTGTTGGAAGGTCGCGCGCGGCTGGATACCAAAATCAAACAGTTGCAAACCGATGATTTAAAAAGTTTGAAGATTGCCGATTACGGCACAAGGCGTCGTTTTTCCAAGGCATGGCACGAAGAAATTCTGAGGGTGCTCATTGGCCGCTTGGGCTCGGGGCCTACTGGACAATTTGCTGGCACCAGCAATGTACATTTTGCGCACATGCTGGGGCTCACACCCCTTGGCACCATGGCGCACGAGTATTTGCAAGCGTGTCAGTCCCTAGGCCCTCGACTCCGCGACAGCCAAGTCTTTGCCTTTGAATCTTGGGCGCGTGAGTACCGCGGCGACTTGGGCATAGCTCTGAGCGATGTCTATGGCTTCAATGCCTTCTTGCGCGATTTCGACATGTACTTCTGCAAGCTGTTTGATGGCGCTCGGCACGACAGTGGCGACCCCTTCATTTGGGGCGAGCGCATGATTGCGCATTACCGCGCCAACCGCGTTGACCCTCTTACCAAAACACTCATTTTCAGCGATGGCCTCACTGTGCCCAAAACCATTGAACTGTTTCGACAGTTCAATGGCCGCTGCCAGTTGGCCTTTGGGATTGGTACCAACCTGACCAACGATTTGGGGTATGAGCCTTTGCAAATTGTCATCAAGATGGTGAACTGCAATGGCCAGCCTGTTGCCAAGTTGTCTGACTCGCCGGGCAAAGGCATGTGCGAAGACCAAAATTATTTGGCTTACTTGCGCCAAGTGTTTGAGATTGAGGCTGTCCAGTGAACACGATTCTGATTGCTATTTTTGTCATGACCTATGCGGCCATTGCATTTGAGCACCCTATCAAAATCAACAAGTCAGCGACGGCCCTTATTGGTGCTGGCTTGCTATGGACCGTTTATGCCCTTGCAGGGCCTGATGCTCAATCGGTGAATGAGGCCATGGGTGAATCTCTCATGTCGACGGCGCAAATTGTGTTCTTCCTGATGGGTGCCATGACCATTGTCGAAGTGGTCGATGCGCACGATGGATTTGAGGTGATCACTTCTCGCATTCGCACCACCCAGCTCTCAACACTGATGTGGCTGGTAGGTTTTGTGACCTTTTTCCTCAGTGCTATTTTGGACAACCTCACCACCACCATTGTCATGGTGTCCCTGATGAAAAAGTTACTTGAGCAGCGAGAAGACCGTTTGTTCTTTGCGGGCATGATTGTCATTGCTGCCAATGCGGGCGGTGCTTGGACCCCCATTGGCGATGTCACAACCACCATGCTTTGGATTGGCGGACAGATCACGGCACTGGAAATCATGAAGGGTTTGTTGGTGCCTTCCTTGATCAATCTCTTGGTGCCGTTGACGGTCACGGCTTGGATGTTGCGCGGTCGCACTGTGGAGGCCCCCAGCCGAGAAGTCAATGTCGGACAAATTCAAACCACTGACTTTGAACGACAGTTGATGTTCTTCATGGGCTTGGGCGTTTTGGTGGCAGTGCCTGTGTTTAAAACTGTGACGCACCTGCCGCCTTTCCTTGGCATTTTGTTGGGGCTTGGATGTCTGTGGCTGTTGGGCGATTTGGTCCACCGAGAAAAGTCAGATGAAGACAAGCAGCACCTGACCTTGGTCAGAGCGCTTTCGCGAATTGACATGAGTGCAATTCTTTTCTTTGTTGGTATTTTGCTGGCAGTGGCCACCCTGGAGCATGCCCATATTTTGGGCGCTGTGGCGCAATGGCTGAACGACACAGTAGGGCGCCTCGATGTCATTGTGTTGCTCATAGGCTTGGTGAGTGCTGTGGTCGACAACGTGCCCTTGGTGGCCGCCGCCATGGGCATGTACAGTTTGACCGATTACCCACCCGACAGCTTTATTTGGGAGTTCATGGCCTACTGCGCAGGTACCGGTGGTTCTATTTTGATCATTGGTTCTGCCGCCGGTGTAGCCGCCATGGGGCTGGAAAAAATTGACTTCATTTGGTACTTGAAGAAGATCAGTTTGTTGGCATTGTTGGGCTATTTTGCTGGCGCCATTTTCTACATCTTCCAATACCAATTGACACACTGAAACACATGAAATTTGTCAGTATCCAAAATTGAGAACCCTAGTATGAAACCCAAACTACTCGTTGCACGACCCATTTTTCAATCTGTCATTGATGACTTGTCTGCTTTTTTTGACGTCACTAGCAACCAGCCTGATACGCCATGGACGCCTGATTCATGGCAGCAAGCCGTGGCGGGTCACGACGCAGCTTTGACCACCGGCTCTGATCCCATCAACGGCAATGTGTTGGGCACCAACCCGCGTTTGAAAATTGCAGCCAACATGGCTGTGGGATACAACAACTTTGATGTGCCCGCCATGACAGCCTTGGGCGTCACCGCCACCAACACCCCCGATGTCTTGACAGAAACCACGGCCGACTTTGGTTTTGCGCTTCTAATGGCGACGGCCAGGCGCATGACTGAAAGTGAGCATTACTTGCGCGCAGGGCAATGGAAGCAATGGCGCTACGACATGTTTGCTGGCGCTGAAGTGCACGGCAGCACACTGGGTATTTTGGGCATGGGCAGAATAGGACAAGCCATCGCGCGCCGCGGTGCTCATGGCTTTGGCATGAATGTCATTTATCACAACCGCAGTCAGTTGGACGCTGCCATCGAAATCGAGTGCAAAGCCCGCTTTGTTGACAAAGAAACTCTGCTCAAAACCGCCGATCATTTGGTTTTGGTGTTGCCTTACAGCGCTCAATCGCACCACGCCATGGGTGCCGCTGAAATCGCCCTCATGAAGCCAAGCGCTACGCTGATCAACATTGCCCGCGGCGGCATCGTGGACGATGCTGCTTTGGCAGTGGCACTCAAAAACAAGCAAATTGCAGCTGCCGGTTTGGATGTGTTTGAAGGTGAACCTGCGCTCAACCCTGCACTGCTGACTGTGCCCAATGTGGTGCTGACGCCGCACATTGCCAGCTCTACCGTTCACACGCGCATGGCCATGGCCAAGTTGGCTGCAGACAATCTTGTAGCCTATTTCAAAGCTGGAAAAGCGCTCACGCCATTGAACCAACTGGCGCCCAAACAAGTGGATCTGTCGAGCTGAATTGATGGAATCTTCCTTGATCATTTGGCTGTTGTTTGCGCCCTTGGGCGCTATTTTGGCTGGTTTGTTTTTAATTTCAAGACAGCTTAAATCTCAATCCAAAGATGAACAACAGGTGACCCAACTTGCAGCCTCTTTGCAGGTTGCCAATGAGCGCTTAGAGCGTGAGTTGCGCAATGCCATCAATGAGTCTGCCAGGGGCGGTCGCCAGGAACTTATTCAAACCTTAGGCACCTTTCAGCAAAGCTTGGTTCAGCAAAGTGCAGAAGCCACTCGCACTCAAAATAGCCAAATGGATGCATTTGCACAGCAGTTGGCGTTGCTACAAAAAACGCTTTCAGACACGCTCACCTTTCAAGTTCAACAATTATCGGAGACCAATGCACGGCGTCTAACTGAAATGCGAGGCACCTTGGAAACACAATTGGCGCAGCTTCAGCAAAGCAACACGGCCAAACTCGATGAGATGCGCCAAACAGTGGACGAAAAATTGCAAACCACCTTGCAAGCACGCTTGGGGGAAAGCTTCAAACAAGTGGCCGACCGATTGGAGCAAGTGCACAAAGGTTTGGGAGAAATGAACACGCTGGCGCAAGGCGTGGGCGATCTCAAGCACCTGCTGACCAACGTCAAAACGCGGGGCATGTTTGGCGAAGCTCAATTGGCATCCTTGCTGGAACAGGTGATGGCCCCCGATCAATATGCAACTCAGCATGCCACTCGGCCAGGCAGCAAGAACCGTGTCGACTTTGCCATTCGCTTGCCCGGTCGATCTGATGATGGCGAACCTGTTTGGTTGCCCATTGACGCTAAGTTTCCCAACGAAGATTACGAACGTTTGCTCGATGCGCAATCTCGCGCCGATGTCATTCAAGCAGAGTTGTGCAGCAAAGCCTTAGAAGCTCGCGTTCGCTTGGAAGCCAAATCCATGACTGAAAAGTATGTGGAGCCGCCTTACACCACCGACTTTGCCATTATGTTCTTGCCTACAGAAGGTTTGTATGCCGAAGTGTTGCGCAGGCCAGGTCTGATTGAATCACTGCAACGTGATTTCCGTGTCACCCTGGCGGGCCCTACAACCCTTATGGCCATGTTGAACTCATTGCAAATGGGCTTTCGAACTTTGGCGCTCGAAAAACGCTCCAGTGAAGTCTGGCAAGTTTTAGGTGCTGTCAAAACTGAATTTGGAAAGTTTGGTGATGTTTTAGCCAAGGTGAAAGAGCAAACCCAAACGGTCTTGAACACACTCGACAAAGCCCAAACGCGAAGCAATGTGATGCACCGTGCCTTGCGCCAAGTGGAAGCCTTGCCAGAAGGCCAAGCAGCTGGTTTGCTTCCCAACGAAACCGATATCGCTGATGGCGAAAATGTGTGAAGCGTGAACTCGCCAAACTGATTGTGGGTCAGATTTTTTTGCATGCCTGTATGACTGGCATGCGTTTGGCAACACCCTTGCTGGCGCTTCAGCAAGGCTATAGCACCATGGCGGTGGGCGTCTTGTTGGCCTTGTTCTCTCTGACGCAAGTTTTCATGGCCATTCCTGCAGGTCGGTTCACGGATCGACATGGTCTGAAGCCTCCAGTGCGAATCAGTGTGGCCATGGCTTGCTTGGGTGCAAGCCTTGCTGTCGTGTGGCCCGTGTTTCCTATTCTGTGCATTGGCGCTCTCACGACGGGTGGCGCAACAGGCGTCACTGTCATTGCCCTGCAAAGGCACGTGGGCAGAATTTCTGCAGACGCCAATCAACTGAAAGAAACATTCAGCTGGCTGGCCATCGGCCCGGCTGTCTCCAACTTCATAGGGCCTTTTTTTGCAGGCTTGATGATTGACCATGCGGGTGCCATGCCTGCCGATGCCGATGGCTTTCGCGCCACGTTTGTGATGCTGTCTCTTTTTCCGCTGGTGTCATGGTTTTGGATTCGCAACATTCAAGAAAAACCCATTGCGCCTCAACTTGCGGAGCATGCCAATTTGCGTGTCTGGGATTTACTGCATGAACCCTTGATGCGGCGCTTGCTGTTGGTCAATTGGTTGTTGTCTTCGTGTTGGGATGTTCATACTTTTGTGGTGCCAGTTTTGGGGCATGAACGTGGCTTCAGTGCTTCGGTGGTTGGAACCATTTTGGGTTCCTTTGCCGTGGCATCCGCCCTCATTCGGGTCGTCTTGCCTTGGGTGGCTCGGCACTTGCAAGAATATCGATTGCTCACAGGCGCCATGATTTGTGCAGGTTCCATTTTTGCCGTCTATCCTTTGTTTGACTCTGCATTGGCCATGGGCATTTGTTCGGTTTGTTTGGGCGTGGTCTTGGGCGTCGTTCAGCCCATGGTCATGAGTACATTGCACCAAATCACGCCGCCCCACCGACAAGGTGAAGCGCTTGGTTTGCGTATCATGACCGTGAATGCTTCCAGTGTGGTGATGCCCTTAATTTTTGGCGCTGCGGGTGCTGTGGTGGGCGTGTCAGTGGTTTTTTGGGTGGTGGGCTCTGCGGTTGCCAGCGGTGCCCCCCAAGCTTGGCGATTACGCCCCAAATTGAAAGCACCTGCGTCCCATTAAGTGAGCTTATTCTTGCTTAGCTCGGCATCAATTTCTTGACTTCTAACCAAGCTTCTTGAGGTGAATCAACATATTTGAAGCACTCAAGGTCTTGTTTGGAAATGGTGCCAGATTCCACCATCCACTCAAAGTTAATGAGTTTTTTCCAATACCCTGAGCCGTAAAGTAACACGGGTGTAGTTTTCACTTTTCGCGTTTGAACCAGAGTGAGAATTTCAAACAACTCATCTAAGGTTCCGAAGCCGCCAGGAAATGCAATGAGCGCTTTGGCACGCATGGCGAAGTGCATTTTGCGCAACGCAAAATAGTGAAACTCAAAACACAACTCTGGTGTGACATAGGGATTGGGTGCTTGTTCATGGGGCAGTGAAATGTTCAAGGCCACTGATGGGGCACCTGCTTCATTGGCGCCGCGATTGGCTGCCTCCATGATGCCCGGGCCACCACCGGTGCAAATGACCAAGCGCTCAGACTTTGGCAGTTTGACGCAAGCTTCAGATACAATTTTTGCAAATTCGCGCGCTGCCTCGTAGTAGGTGGCGTTGCGCAAGTCGATGTCTGCAGCCCGCAGCAGGTCAGAATCGAGTTGGGTTGTGTTGTGGGCACGCAGTTCGTTCAATTGGAACGTGGCTTGCTCTAAACTTTTAAATCGTGCACTGCCAAAAACGACCACCGTTTGGTCGATACCAGCTTCCGCTTGAATGAGATCAGGCTTGAGCAGTTCAAGTTGAAATCGAATGCCACGGGTTTCGCGTCGCAGCAAAAATTCGGGATCCTGAAAGGCGAGTCGATATGAATTGGCGATTTGGCCAGCTTCGTGAAGGTCTTGGGTAGATTGCATCGGTTCATTGTGAACCAATCTGGCCGCATTTCAAATCAAAAAAAGACCTCCGAAGAGGTCTTGATGGTGAGAGCAGCAAAGGCCGCTGAACGAAATGAATTAAACGCGCTTGCGATACTCGCCTGTGCGGGTGTCAATTTCAATTTTGTCGCCTTGGTTGACGAACAATGGCACGGGCACTTCAAAACCTGTGGCAATTTTGGCAGGCTTGAGCACTTTGCCTGAGGTGTCGCCTTTGACGGCAGGCTCGGTCCAAGTGATTTCACGCTCAACGCTGGTGGGCAATTCAACTGAAATGGCCTTGCCGTCGTAGAAAACCACTTCAACGGACATGCCATCTTCTAGGTAGTTCATGGCGTCGCCCATGTTCTCCGATTCAACTTCGTATTGGTTGAATTCTTCGTCCATGAAGACATACATGGGATCTGCAAAGTAGGAATAGGTGCACTCTTTTTGGTCCAAAATGACTTGGTCCATTTTGTCGTCGGCTTTGAACACAGACTCAGTGCCCATGTTGCTCAACAAAGCCTTGAGCTTCATGCGGACGGTGGCAGCACCGCGGCCGCCTCGGCTGTATTCAGTGCGCAAAACGATCATGGGGTCTTTGCCCTGCATGATGACGTTGCCGACGCGAATTTCTTGAGCTACTTTCATAATGTGTCCATTGTTGTCCCAAGAATTGATTCTTTGGGGTAAAGCCTGTAGTGGCGATCCTTTAAGGTGAACCCCTGAAGGACCCTTGAAATGAAGGGCTCAACACCGATGTGGCCCAAAGCCAACGATTTTAGCGCTTTTCTGCGACAAATTGAAGCAGTTGACTGACCAAATCCGTTTGTTGCATCAAACGCGCCCTCGCAGCCCTGGCGCAAGCGTGCCAAGCGGGCAGATCTATCTCGGGCAGCGGTTCTAGGCTTAGTCCGTTCCATCGAAGGTGAAAGCGCCTAAGGCTGTCTGGCGCATTGAGCCAGTCTAAAAATGCATTCAATTTAGGTCCATGAGCACCGTCGTCTTGCGGGTAAATGTGCCAAACAAAAGCCTTGCCTGCCCACAGGGCCCTGACCAAGGAGTCCTCCCCTCTCACGAAGTTCAAGTCGCATGAAGCAAGAAGTTGATCGAAATTTGTTTGGCTGAGAGGTGGGACGAACTGATGATGGGGCTGATCAACACAGTCAGGCAGTAACTGCAATGCTTGCTGAAAGGCCAAAGCCCCTCGTCCATGTGCCACCTGCCATTCATGTCGATCGGTGTTCAATGAGGCCAACTGCATGGCCTCAAGCAAGGCTTCCGGTTCGTAGCAAAAAAGTGAGCTTTTTTGAGGGAAAGCCTTTGCGGTCACTTGATCGGAACCTAGAGTTTCGTTTGAAGCTGTTTTTTCAGGAAGCCCAAGTTCTCGGATCAAACCGCCTGTCTTTTTGGTAAAGCCAGGATAAAAAAACCATTTGATCC
>Ga0114980_10000889_pt1 | contig 21338 bp, 17 predicted proteins | sample S_140806_EF_Meta_FD_87018 | JGI IMG/M metagenome (GOLD analysis project Ga0114980, IMG submission 87018) | Freshwater microbial communities from Lake Simoncouche, Canada to study carbon cycling - S_140806_EF_MetaG | ecosystem: Environmental > Aquatic > Freshwater > Lake | place: Lake...
GGAAGCGAAAATGATTCCTCTTTCTGCGTTGAAGAAACGCAATACGGATATCGTTTTAAAGCAAATTATTGACGCACTTCCTGAACATCCGGCTTATTTTCCTAAAGATCAACTGACGGACAAACCGGAACGTTTCTTTGTTTCTGAGATCATTCGCGAGAAAATACTTTTCCAATTTGATCAGGAGATTCCTTATTCTGTGGAAGTTGTCGTGGAAGAATTCGAAGAGAAACCACATATCGTTCGTATTCGCGCCGTGATCTACGTAATGCGCGAGTCTCAGAAAGGAATTATCCTGGGCGAACGCGGAAGTGCGATCAAGAAATTGGGTACATCATCTCGAATTGATATTGAGAAATTTCTCCAACAGCGTGTGTTCCTCGAGCTTTTCGTAAAAGTTGATCCTGACTGGCGCGATAGCGATCGCCAACTGAAGCGGTACGGCTATCTCGGTTAGGACACTGCCTACTGCCCCTGCCTGCTGCCTACTGCTACTGCCCACTGCTTCTGAATTGTTACCTTTGCACTCTATGTCAAATCTCATTGCTATTGTTGGTCGTCCGAATGTTGGAAAATCTACCATTTTTAATCGCCTTTGTGGCGGTCGTAATGCTATCGTAGATGCCACAGCTGGTGTAACGCGCGACCGTCATTATGGTCACTGCGAGTGGAATGGACGTAAATTCTCTGTGGTTGACACTGGTGGTTACGTAGAAGGTTCGGAAGATATTTTCGAAGAGGAAATTCGCAGACAAGTGAAAATAGCACTGGAAGAAGCAACAATGTTGTTGTTTGTTGTGGATGCTATGGACGGAATTTCTCCGCTAGACGAAGAAGTAGCAGACATTGTAAGAAGAAGCAAACGCAAAATTATTCTCGTAGTAAATAAGGTCGATAATTCCATGCGTCAGGATTTGATCGGAGAATTTTACGCACTTGGTGTTGGCGATCCATTTGCCATCTCCGGAATCAATGGTGGTGGAACAGGTGAATTGTTGGATGAAATAGTTGCGAACCTTAATCCGGAAGAAGAAGTTGAAGAGGTAATTGTTCCGAAAATTGCCATTGTAGGCCGCCCGAACGCAGGGAAGTCTTCTATTGTGAATGCATTGATTGGTGAAGAGCGTCACATTGTAACTGATATTGCTGGAACAACGCGTGATTCAATCAATACACGTTTCAAAGGATTCGGATTGGACCTGTTGCTCATTGATACTGCCGGTCTGCGTAAGAAAGCAAAAGTGCATGAAGATCTCGAATTCTATTCCGTAATGCGCACGATTCGCGCCATTGAAGAGTGTGATGTGATCGTGCTTGTTGTGGATGCGCAGGAGGGATTTGAAGGGCAGGATATGAATATCATTGGTCTTGCACACAAGAACAGCAAAGGCGTTGTGTTGCTTGTCAACAAGTGGGATCTCATTGAGAAAAATACGAAGTCGGTTCAGGCGTACGAGGAAGACATCCGTAAAAAGATGATGCCATTTAATGATATTCCAATCATCTTCACTTCAGCGATTACTAAGCAACGTGTGCTAAAGGGAATTGAAACTGCGGTGGATGTTTACAATAATCGCAAGCGTAAAATCACGACGTCGAAATTGAATGATGTGATGCTTCCTATTATTGAAAATCAACCACATCCTGCAGTTAAAGCGTCGTACATTAAGATCAAGTACGTAACACAGCTTCCTGCACGCACACCTATTTTCGCCTTCTTCGTCAATCACCCGCAATACGTGAAGGAATCATACAAACGTTTCCTCGAGAATAAGTTGCGCGAAAATTTCAATTTCAATGGAGTTCCGATTCACATCGTATTCCGGAAAAAATAGTGTCGCATGAAGAAGAGGAATATTCTTCTTTTGTTATGCTTCGTTTGCTTCAACTACTGCACTCAAACTCTGCGCGCCAATCCAGGTGATTGTACTTCATACTATTTCCGGCGACTTACGTTATCAGTGACACCAGTAAATGATCCTGAAGAAATACCAACTGCGACAGATTCCATTCTCCGACTCTGGCTTTCACCTCAGGTGGTGAATAACCAAAAGCCTGTTTCAAATACATTTTATGTCTGGATTACTTCCGATGAGCTGGATTCTGTAGTGAGTCAGAAGAGATTGTTGCGGACTTCAGCGCCATCGAATCATATTGAAGAATTGTATTGGCAAAAGCTGCTAGGAACAATTAAGTACAACGAGCTAATTTCTAATCATCTTCGAAGTGGAGATAAACAAAGAATCCGCGAAGCATGGCCGAACTATTGGTCGACACTCTCAGAGTCGTATCCACAGTCCAGCCAAAACCAGTTGGTGAAAGTGGTATTGATGGACAGCGCACTCATTATTGTTTTCAATCCTGATAATAGAAAAGCAAGGTGGAGTGTGCGTGACTTAGACGGGAATTTGATCTCAATTAATGCAGCGTTGCAAAGAAAACGTCATATCGCAGCCGTATTCTTTTCGGGTAAGAATAATGATGCGTGGTCGAATACGAATACCGTGAACAGCATAACGCCCACGTATATCAAGCGGAAAGAATACTATCGTTCGTTTATTCTTTGCAATGAGGAGATGATTAAGAGCTGGCATCATGCTGTTCCTGGAGTGCAAGCACAAATTCTAAACGATTTGAATTATTTATTGCTGCTCAATGCTTATTTAGGTGAAGGATCACATCAGCAAGGACAAGGCAATAAGGGAATTAATGTGCGCGATAGTTGGGTGAAGCCCATTGATAAAATGAGAGTGAGTCAGATGTTCTTTGCAACACAGCGTTTGGCTTGGCAAGGAGGGGTGCCCGCCACTCAACAATCAATAACGAATATCATCAACATCCTTCGCGAGCGATGGCCAAATCAATCCAAGCCGGTAGAGCGATATCCGGCGAGCCATTAGACGACGCCGTTTGCATTTTGTACTAGAATTGTAGAGGCACTCTGAAGGTTCTAAAAAAGCCTCCTTCCCTTTCGGAACGGAGGCTTTTTTTTGAAGACTGAAATCTGATACCTGAGGTCTGATGTCAGATATCAGAAGTCTTTTACAACCCAAACGCTTTCTTCACGTCTTTAACAGCGTTCAATTCTTCCCAAGGGAACAACTTCACTTTTACTTTCTTCTCGTTAGCTTTCCCTTTGTTGAATGTTTTCTCCACTACTTTGCTTTCGCGACCCATGTGTCCGTATGCAGCTGTTTCGCTGTAAATTGGAGTGCGAAGTTTGAAGCGTTTTTCAATGAAGTATGGGCGCATATCGAATGCAGGCATAGCGCCAATCACTTTCGCGATCTCACCATCTGTCATGTCAACTTTTGATGTTCCGTAAGTGCTTACATAAAGTCCAACTGGTTGTGCAACGCCAATTGCGTATGCTACCTGAACCAATGCTTCATCACAAACACCTGCAGCAACCAAATGCTTAGCGATGTGACGCGTAGCGTAAGCTGCAGAACGGTCTACTTTAGAAGGATCTTTTCCGGAGAAAGCCCCTCCACCGTGAGCACCTTTTCCACCGTAGGTATCAACGATGATCTTGCGACCTGTCAACCCTGTATCGCCGTGTGGCCCGCCAATCACAAATTTACCTGTTGGATTTACGTGGTACTTGATGTTATTGTTGAACAGATTCTGAACACGCTTCGGCAATTTTTTCATTACGCGCGGAACAAGAATAGACTTAACGTCTTTCGTGATCTGCTCCTGCATTTTCTTTTCAGTTCCGAAATCATCGTGCTGAGTAGAAATTACAATCGTGTCAATTCCAACCGGCTTGTGATTGTCGTCGTATTCAATTGTTACTTGACTTTTTGAATCTGGACGCAAATATTTCATTTGCTTTCCTTCGCGACGAATAGCAGCCAATTCTTGCAACAACAAGTGAGAAAGTTCAAGTGGCAATGGCATGAAATTGTCAGTATCGCGGTTAGCGTATCCGAACATCATTCCTTGGTCACCAGCACCTTGCTCTTCTGGTTTTTTGCGCTCAACACCTTGGTTGATATCAGCAGACTGTTCGTGAATAGCAGAGAATACACCGCACGAATTTGCTTCGAACATGTATTCTGCTTTTGTATATCCGATTTTACGGATTACTTCACGCGCAATTTCTTGCACGTCGAGATATGCTTTTGATTTCACCTCTCCAGCAAGTACAACCTGGCCGGTAGTTACCAATGTTTCACAGGCAACTTTAGATGAGGCGTCATACGCCAGAAAGTGGTCAATGAGTGCGTCTGAAATTTGATCAGCCACTTTATCCGGATGACCTTCAGAAACTGATTCGGAGGTGAATAGGTAAGACATTTTTGCGCTTATTTTTTTGTGAAAAGTCTGCTAAAGTAATGTTTTTCCCCTTTGGGAGAAAGCCTTCAAATTCAATCTATTTCGGTGAACGGGAAAGATTGTTCTGGGTTTTGTTTGGTAATGGGTGTTGCGAATGACTATTTTTGTGCTAAATTTATGATTATCAACATCCTGAGTGGGTTAGGCAAAGACCCTTCGGATAATGGTGATAAGGAGTAAGCACGAGTACTATGAGAAACAAATTACTATTCGCGACGTTCGTGTGTAGTTTTCTGTTGAGTTTTTCTCTCTATGCACAAGGGAAAATAGACTTCGAACAGAACTATTCACAATATCCTTCACAGGTGCGCTATAAAGTGGGCATTGGGGGTGGACTTACGTTGTTCATGGAGCAGAATCGCTTTACGTATGTGAAGTACGATCCAGCACAGTTGGAGCAGATTCACCAAAATTCTCATCAGTCAGAAAATGGAAATACGCGCAAAGAAGGTATTGTTGATCTTCATGCGTTTCATATGAATTTCGTTGGGGCGAATACCAACGCACTAGTTTCTGCCGCTGGGCCGCGTGCTTACTATACCAATTACTTTCTTGGAAATGATCCTGCGAAATGGTCTATTAATGTTCCTTCATACAGTGAAGTCTTTTACACGGGCATTTACTCTGGAATTAATATTTCAGCATACAGTGTTAATGATCAATTCAAGTATGATTTCATTGTAGCGCCCAATGCAGATCCTTCACAGATCAAAATGAATTTTGATCACACGAACGGTTTGATGATTCAGAACAATACGCTCATCATCAAATTGTCTACTGGAGATGTGGTGGAACAAGTGCCGTATACCTACCAGATGATTGGGAATTCGAAAGTTACCGTTGCTTGTGAGTATGTGCTCGCTACTGATGGAGAAACAGTGAGCTTCTATTTTCCGAATGGGTATGATAACAACTATCCGCTGACGATTGATCCTGTTTTGATAGCCGCTACGTACTCTGGATCTCCTGCTGGTACTACGACTTACGGTCACTGTGCTACGTATGATCCTTCGGGTAATATTTACACGGGTGGAGAATGTTTCGCGGCGGGGTATCCGAGTCAGCCAGGATCATTTCAAGCAACTTTCGGTGGTTACGTCGACATCGCGGTTTCAAAGTTGGATCCTAATGGTTCAAACTTATTGTGGTCAAGTTATGTGGGTGGAATTGATCGCGAGATTCCGAACAGTTTATTCGCAACGGCCACTGGAGATCTGTACATTCTAGGGGCATCCGCGTCTGCGAATTATCCTACATCAGGAGGTTGCTTCGACGCTACCTACAATGGTACGGGCGATGATGATATCGTAGTTACGCATTTGAGTCCAACTGGTTCTGCACTTGTTGGATCAACATATGTTGGCGGTTCTGCGGATGATGGTGGGGGGTTCGTTCCGTGGAGTATGAATGGACATGACGGCATGCGCGGAGAAATTATTGTGGATGGTGTAGGTAATGCATGGGTGTCAAGTTTTACTGCTTCTCCAAATTTCCCTACTTCTCCAGGAACATACGACGCAACATTAGGTGGTAACTGGGATGCTGCAATTTTCAGATTGTCGTCAACGTGTGCAGCATTGCAGTGGAGCACCTATTTGGGAGGATCAGGTAATGATGGTGCTTACGCGTTGCGTGTAAATTCCGCGAATGAAGTATTCACAACGGGAGCAACTTCAAGTGCCGATTTTCCAATTACCGTTACTGCATACGACGGAACGTATAACGGAGGTGGTTCAGATGGTTTCATTGCACATTTTAATGCAGCAGGTAACAACTTGGTAGCGTCTACTTTCTACGGAACGGCTAGCGATGAAATATGTTATTTCATGGACATGGACGGAAGTGGAAATCCGTATGTCTATGGAGTGAGTACGGGTGCAATGCCAGTTACTCCTGGTGTATATAGCAATCCAAACTCTAGTAATTTCATAACGAAGTTTGATCCGCTATTGAGTTTGATTGACTTCTCAACGGTCTTTGGTAGTGGAGCAATGAGTTATCTCGAACCCGAGGCTTTCATGGTAGATAGTTGCGAGAATATTTATTGCTCGGGATTCAATTCGCAATCTACGTATCCAGTGACAGCAAGTGCATTGTATCCAACACAAGCTTCTTGCTCGGGGGGTAGTTGTTATTTTATCGTATTGAGCAAAAATGCGCTCCAACTTTCCTTTGGGTCGTTCTACTACGGTTGGCATGTAGACGGTGGTACAAGTCGCTTCGATCCGAGCGGTGCAATCTATCAAGGTATTTGCATTGGTGGAGGTGGAGCGCCTACTCCGGCATGGGCTTACAAGGACAATGTGAATGCTCCTGGTTGGGATATGTATGTTGTGAAGATTGACTTCCAGATGGCGGGTGTAAATGCAGTTGCGCAAGCTGCTCCGAACGATACCATTTGTTTGGGTTCACTAATGACATTCACGAACACCAGTAACGGGTTTCAATATTACTGGGATTTCGATGATGGAACTCCAATAGATACCAATGCTTCTCCAACGCATACCTATGCTGATACCGGAACCTATTACGTGCAGTTAGTTGCCGTTGATTCGAACAGCTGTAACGTTGCAGACACAACGCTATTAACGATTACCGTACTCCCGATTCCTGTTGTTGCTTTAGGAAATGATACGACGATTTGCGGAGTGGTCAATCTATTATTGGATGCAACTACACCTGGATGTTCTTACTTGTGGAGTACCGGTGCAACCACTGCAACCATTACGACCAATACAGCAAGCACCTATTGGGTAGAAGTTGATAATGGAGTGTGCTCGGCGCGCGACACGTTGGTCATTAATGCATTCGCTCTTCCTGATATTGGTTCAGATACGACAGTGTGTTCTGGGCAAATATTATTGCTCGACGCTGGCAATCCAGGTTCTACATATCAGTGGAGCACGGGAGCGCAAACGCAAACCATCATCGTTAATACAAGTGGAATTTATTGGGTGGATGTTACTTCAGGTAGTTGTACATTCCGTGATTCCATCGACTTTCAGGTTGTGACCTTACAACCACTTAGCCTTGGTGCAGATACAGCGGTTTGTCCGGGTGCGCAGATCAACTTCTCGGCCAGCGATCCGAACGCAACATATCTTTGGTCTGACGGTAGCACAACGCAAACGATAACGACTGATACAGCGGGCACATATTGGGTAACAATGTCAATTGGAACCTGTGTGTTGAGTGACACTGTTGTAGTTTCTTTTTTGGCATCAGTGGAATTGGGTAGTGCTGTTTCATTGTGCGACTTGTCTCAAGGACTCATTCTCGATGCTGGCAATTCTGGATCACAATACATTTGGAATACTGGTGCGAGCACGCAGACGATTGAAGTGAGTGAGGCAGGATTCTATTCGGTGAGCGTAATCAATACATCGAATTGCAACCTCACGGATACAATCGAAGTTACTGGAGATCTCGGCGGCGCAGTTTTGTACACACCAAACACATTCACTCCGAATGGTGACGGTCGCAACGATGTATTCTTTGCCAAGGGCACTTCTATAGTGGAGTTTCACATGGAAATTTATGACCGCTGGGGAGCTTTATTATTTACTTCTGATGATATCAATAACGGTTGGGACGGTAAATACAAAGGGGCCACGGTGCAGCAGGATACGTATGTGGCAAAAATCCGCTATGTAACTGACTGTGGTGGGGAAGTGAAGAAAGCAATTATCAGACACGTGAACGTTATTCGTTAAGGCGTTCAGTGTTGGAATTGTCTTTGAAAGTGATTTCGATTATTTTTTTCTGGTCAACTCTTTGAACACGTCTTCGAGTTTTCGCTCTTCGCGTTGCATTTCCAGAACGGTAAGATTATTCTCTACGCAGAAACGGAATATATCCGAACGAATATCAATGTCAGGACGCGTAATGATTTGCCACGTGTTGTTCTTTACTCGCACAATATCTTCTACACCACTAACAGCGCGCAGTTTATCCTGATTTACATCTTTATCAAACTCAACAATAACAACCATGCGATTCTGCACACCTTGTTGAAGAGTTTGTGTTTGCTCATCCGTAACAATTCGCCCTTTGTTGATGATAATTACGCGATCACAAAGTATCTCTACTTCCTGCATGATGTGAGTAGAAAGCATCACCGTTTTTTCGCGACCAACACGTTTGATCAAATCGCGAATTTCTGCTAGCTGATTCGGATCGAGACCTGTTGTAGGTTCGTCTAGAATCAATACTGCGGGATCATGAATCAATGCCTGCGCAAGACCAACTCGTTGGCGATAACCTTTTGAAAGTGCTCCAATTTGCTTGTGTTGTTCAATGGTTAGTCCGGTGATTTCCACCATCTCTTCCACGCGCTTTTTGATGTTATTGAGCTTATGAAGTCCTCCAATAAATTCGAGGTACTCTTTCACGTACATTTCTAAATAAAGCGGATTGTGCTCTGGCAAATAGCCCACACTTTTTCGAACTTCAATAGCATGGTCCATCACGTCAAACCCATTTACTGTTGCTTTTCCATTACTCGGCGGAATGAAACAGGTAAGAATTTTCATCATCGTAGATTTTCCGGCGCCATTTGGACCAAGAAATCCTACAATTTCTCCGCTCTTTACTTCGAAAGAAACGTTGTCCAGCGCTCTTTGCTGTCCATATACTTTGCTGATGAAATCTACGCTGATTGACACAATTAATAACGCGTTAGTTTCTACGAAATTACTCAAAAGCAGCGGAACAAATGTTAATGCGTGTGAATGAGCCTTAATATTTCCATTGTAGCCTTGTTGAAAAGGAAATAGTGTAGCTAAAAAACGTAGAAGTGTACAGAGACAAACTAACCTATTAACTTTACCGAATAATGTCGAGAAAGGCTACAGTAATACGCTCAACAGGGAGTTGGTACACGGTTTCGTTTGAAGACGGAACTCGGGCAGAGTGTCGATTGAAAGGGAATTTTAGGATACGTGGTGCTAACACGCGTAACACCAATCCTATATCCGTTGGCGACCATGTTGAAGTGGACAAAGATGTGAATGGTGATACGGTGATCTCGGTTTTGCACGAGCGTACTAATTACATCATTCGCAGAAGTACCAAGCTATCTAAGCAGTCACACGTCATCGCCGCGAATATCGACCGCGCTTGGGTAATGGCGACTTTAATTCAACCAAGAACATCTACAGGATTCATCGATCGTTTTTTGGTAACTGCGGAGGCGTATTCTATTCCAGCGTCAGTGATCTTCAATAAAAAGGACACTCTCGATGAAGAGGAAACAGAATACGTTGAAGCATTGATGGAATTGTACCGTGGTCTAGGATATACGTGCTGGTTAATTAGTTCCAATGATGAAAAGGATGTGGCAATGATCAGGAAGGAGATGGAAGGAAAAGTGAACTTGATGGCTGGTCATTCTGGAGTTGGGAAAAGCACGTTGATTAATGCACTTGAGCCGAAGTTGGATTTGAAAACAGGAGTGATTTCTCGTGTACATAGCAAAGGAATGCATACAACTACATTCGCTGAAATGCATGCGCTAGAAAATGGCGGATGGATTATTGATACACCGGGAATAAAAGAGTTTGGAATCGTTCACGTAGAACGTTACGAACTTTCGCATTACTTTCCAGAAATGACCAAACTTCTTGGACATTGCAAATACGATGGATGCTTGCATGACAAAGAACCTGGGTGCGCAGTCAAGGATGCCGTAGAGCATAGCCGAATTGCATTAACGCGCTATGAATGTTATTTACAGATATTGAACGGAGAAGAGTTGGAGAAGGAGTATGATTGAGCGAGCGGAGTTAGTGTTCAGTAGGCAGTAAACAGTAGGCAGTAAACAGTAATCAGTAGCATTGAAATGAGAGTCTTGATCCAGCGTGTTAAGCAAGCATCTGTTTCTATCGAGGGACGGGCTAAGTCTTCGATTGGAACAGGTTTGCTGATCCTGGTTGGTATCGAGGAAGCGGATACGATAGAAGACATCCAATGGCTTTCGCAGAAGATTATCAATCTGCGCATTTTTCCTGATGCTGATGGTGTGATGAATTTATCGGTGAAGGAAATCGGCGGTGATATTATCGCTGTTAGTCAATTCACACTTCATGCCGCAACGAAAAAAGGAAATCGCCCTTCGTATATCAAGGCAGCTAAGCCGGTGATTGCCATTCCGCTCTATGAGCTATTTGTGAAGCAATTGGATTTGGATTTAGGAACGAGCATTGGTACAGGTGAATTCGGCGCGGACATGCAAGTTGAATTGATCAATGATGGTCCCGTTACGATCTGGATTGATTCTAAGAATAGGGAATAATTCCGATACGTGTGGCGAATATGGTATATGCAAGTAGTTCAAGCGAATTGTGCTTTATGGTATAAACCTTGTGCCGATGAAATTTGCCTCCTCCAGGTTGTGGTTGCTCCCGCTTTTCTTACTGTTGCATATCTGTTTGTGCAAGGTTGAGGTTTGAGATCGTACTGATAGTTTCTAGCGAGAAACAAAACTGAGTTTATCGTATGGCACAAAAATATGATCGTAAATTTGTGATCATTATGAAATGTAAGAGGGCATGTATAAATTAATGACTGGAACCAAATGGCGGTAAATCTCATTTTGATATTCTGATTATGGCGCTACGCCGACTTCGTATTCTTGTTGGACAGCAGTGTAATCTTCCGCTCAATGAAGCGGTGGAATTGATTCGTGCCGAGCGCGTAAGCGTGAATGGAGAAGTTGCACGCACGACAACGCTCGTAGCAGAGACAGATGAAGTTACTTTAGACGGTCAGGTCATTTCGAATAGTATTCAATACGCCTACGTGCTGTTCAATAAGCCTCGTGGGATTGAATGCACATTGAACGCGAATATTGAAGGCAATTTACTGACTTCGTTTGATCATCCTTGGCGATTGTATCCGGTGGGACGTCTCGATAAAGACTCTGAAGGATTATTACTCATGACTAACGACGGCCGTTTGTATCATGAAGTGGCCCATGCAGAGAGCGGGAAGGAGAAGGAATATTATGTGGAGGTACACAAAGAGATTACTGACGAATTTCTTACCGGGATGCGTAATGGTGTTGAGATACTGGGTAAGGTTACAGATCCATGCGCAGTATTTGCCGATAGTCAAAATCAGAAAGCATTTCGGATCATATTGAAGCAAGGAATGAACAGGCAGATTCGCCGCATGTGTTATAAGCTTGGATTCTCTGTACATCGATTGGTGCGGACACGAATCATGAACTTGTATCTGAACGACTTGGAGCCTGGAGCGTGGAGAGATCTTACTCAAGAAGAACGTGGGCAATTGACTGCTTCACGTTGATTCTTTAAGTGCGCGAGCAAGGTTGGATTTGTAATCACCTGGGGTAACTCCAATACGATGAATATCGTCTTTTGAATGACGTGCTCTCATTAGTTTTAAGCCTTGAAGGTTATCCTTATTGATCGGTAATGTTATTCCAACAACTTTTGCGCACGCAACCATACAATCGGCCACCCAGAAAGGAATGCTGATAAATCTCGGTGTCACTCCTAACTGGCGACACATTTCTGCATAAAACTCCTTGTAGTGCACAGGTTCGTGTTCACAGAATGTAAATATGCCTTTATGATCGTTCGAGATGAGCTTATCAATGGCGTGGACTAAATCTTGCACATATACAGTTTGCACAGGTTGTATTCCTCCATTGAACAAAGGAATATTTGACTTCTTCTTGAGATAATCACGCATTGATGCAAACATTCCTCCATTACCAAGAATCAATCCGGGGCGGATTGTCGCTCCCTTGTGTTCAAGAAAAACTTTCTCTAAAGCAGCTTTTTGTTTGCCGTACACTGCGGTAGATTTCTCATCAGCAGAAATACTCGAGATGAATATTTTTTTGGTACGTGACGGGAATAGTTTCAATAGAGCAATCGTGCCGCGTGTATTCTCGTCATATGCATTAGCAGATGTTGTAACAGGAACAAATGCAGTATGAATGAGAACATCCGCTTCTATGTGTTCAGTGGTGCAATGCCCATTCGAAAGATCGAATAGAATATAATCAACACCTTGAACGGCATGTGCAGGAACTTTGCGAACAAGCGCAATAACGTGATCGCCTCTGCTTACGAAGTGTTGCACGAGCGCATGACCCAAGAATCCGGTGGCGCCTGTAATTGCAACTTTCTGTAGTGCAGTCATACTGCGAATATACTGAATCGGCAGTGCTTAACCGATCTTTAGTCCGCGCATTGAGATAGTTCCGTATTGAAAACCTTCGAACGTATAGGTTTGCGCTTCATCTTTCTCCATCGTTCCAAGTGTGTAGAGTAGAGGAAGGAAATGATCGTTTGATGGGACTGCGATACTTGCAGATGGCGCCAGAGAATTATAGTTAATGATCTTCGCGTGATCACGTGCATCAATATTTTGCTTTACTGCAGCATCAAATTCTGCAGCCCAATCTACAGCGGGTGCATCGATGTTATCCCAAACTACATTACGCAAATTGTGTGTAATGTTTCCACTGGTGATGATCATGATTCCTTTCTTGCGAAGAACGCGAAGTTCTTGTGCCAAATCATAATGCCACTGAGGCGTCTTGTACCAATCAATGCTCATTTGGAATACAGGTACGGAAGCATCTGGCCACATGTGACGCAACACACTCCATGCGCCATGATCTAATCCCATGGTTTCATCTTCTGATACGTGAGTTGATGTAATTGTTTTTTTTACCAGTCGCGCTTCTTCAGGTGCGCCATGCGCCGGATATTTCACTTGCGAAAGTTCAGGTGGAAAACCACCGAAATCGTAAATAGTTTCCGGCATCATTGCAGTGGAAACCAGCGTTCCGCGCGACAGCCAATGAGCAGAAACAACGAGCACTGCTTTCGGTTTCTTCAAGGAAGTTCCCAGTGTAGTGAGCGAGCGCGTGAAAACATTATTCTCTATTGCGTTCATCGGACTCCCATGTCCGAGAAAGATAGAGGGTTGTTTTTCGTCAGATGGTAAATCGTCAGAGAACTTTTTGAGATCTGATAATGTCATAGCTAATTATCCAGCTGCTCCTGGTGTAAGCAGTTTTAATGCATTCCTTCTTTCCATGATCGAAGAATTTTTACAAAAATACACATGATATGTATGTAACTAAATAATATGATAGCCTTGATTCTAGTCTTCTTTCATGGCATTACATGCTGTAATGTGCGCGTTGGCCATCAGGGATAGCGTAAGGCCCTTTGCTGGCAAATACGTGAATCCTGAGCCGTCTGCAACGAACGTGCGTGAATGGTTATGTAACCTGCCAGAATAATCGAGCGAAAAAGCTGAAGGTGTTGTTGAGAATGGCAGTGTTCCCGAATAATGCACGCTAGCTCCGTTGCCCGGTTTCACTTGTTTGATGGCGTAGGCGCCGAGTTTTCGAAGGGCTGTTCGATATGCTTTCTCTCGTTCTGCAACGGCAGTGTTTTTTGCTTCAGACAGTTCGTATTTCGCAACAAGTGCATCACCGGTTGGAGAGTTGCTATTCTTCTGCAAGTGGATGTATTGTTGATCTCCATGCGTTTCGGGATGATGGATTCCCGCAATAACCATGGCAGGAAGAAGGTATTTCATGGCCATTCTTCCATCTCGAAAGTTCAGTGGTGTTTCTCTCAGTAAACGAAATAACATTAATGCATGATAAGAATACAACGAGGCCATTGCAATATCTTCTCCTGCGTTGTTGCGATCGTGGAAGAGTGAAAGTTGTGCCATTCCGAAATGTTGTTCTGAGATGGCATTTCCCAATAATCGCGGAATGAGGAGTGGTGTATAGTTATACGGATTACAAAGTAGAGGAAGTTTGGTTTGCATTCCTCCTTCTAACGAGCGTAACACAAGGCGTCCGGTACCTAACGGTCCGGCAGCCATAATAAGTTTACGCGCAGTGAACGTTTTTTCTTCATTGGATCCGATGCGGATTGCGGTAACCGTTACACTGTTTTCATTCTCTGAAAACTTTATTGCAAGCCATCCGCTTTCGTGCGCAACATTGGGTAATTTTTTCAATTCATCAATGCTCATCCACGCGCGCCAAGCCGATTTTCCATGATCGTCATAGAAATCCATATCGCGACGATTCAGTGCTTTTCTATTACCCTTGTCTTGGGTTAGTAACGCCAATGCAGGTCGGCCCAAATGAAATCCATTAGCGGCGAGAGCAGATTTTTTGTTCTCGAATTTCTTTTTCAGAAATGCAGCTTGTTCGTCCATCTCGGGCGCGGGCTGAATTCCTTCGATGTGCCCGGCAGTGTAAGGACGCGCATCATCCATCGCACCGCAAATTCCGATTCGATCTGCAACAACCTGATACGCGGATTTCATTTTTGCAATATCAAGTCCGGCACGTTTCAATTCTTTATCGGAAAAAACACAGCAGCCTAATCCCCAACCTCCGCCGAGTCCGCCGACAGCCAAACTTTCAATTCCGAAAAAATCATCACTGATCACAGGAAGATATTTTTCCACTTCTTTGGTAAGAAAGAATCGGGCAGGAGTTAATTGTGCCCCTGTGGTTGTTTTATCGGGTGGCAAACTTTCAAACTTGCTACCGAGAAAATATTCTTCCTGATTTTCTTCTGAGCTTCTTAGCGCAGTGAACGTTTTATCGGGAATACTCTTGGAGGAATCGTGATCGCTTTGTCCGCCGTCAATAATGAGCACCGAATGTCCTGCTTCAGCCAGCGTTTGTGCGGCCATTGCGCCGGTGCATCCGGAACCGATGACTATGAAGTCGTGAATTTTCACAGCTTAAAGATACAATAGCTAATCATTTCAACTTCTCATTATTCTTGTGACGCTCTGAATCGCGCAATGTTTTTTTCTCCAGATTTTTTTTCAATTCGTCTTCGAGGTTTACTCCCGTTTGATTCGCCAGACAAATCAGTACGAATAGAACATCCGCCATTTCGTCGCCAAGATTCTTCTTTAATTCTTCTTTCTTGAATGACTGATCGCCATACGTACGCGCCATGATTCTGGCTAGTTCTCCAACTTCTTCCATCAACACTGCTGTATTGGTCAGTTCACTGAAGTAACGCACACCATGCGTTTTGATCCATTGGTCGACTTGATTTTGAGCTTCTGATAGGTGCATTGGCTGAATTTTCCTGCAAGTTAACACTTGTTCTCCCTTGTTAATGGCACGACAGTCCGTCGTATATTTGCGACATGTCAGCAATGGACTACAGCAAACTAAAAAACCGCTCTTCCTGGCCGTTTGAAACGATAGGGGTAGCGGTGGCTTTTTCGCCGCGATTGGAGAATATCCTTTCGGAAGCCAAAATACTATCACGACAGTTTAACGCATCATTGATTCTAATGCATGTCGGAGAGCGAACGCGGAACAAGGAACACAAGCTTTCTGATCTTATGCAGAAAGTAGGACTTGATGAAAAGACTGTGCGCGTGGTATGGAATGAAGGAGAACCTGTGCAAACACTTTTGTACTTGTGCAAATTGAATGTCGTGGACCTTCTTATTCTCGGAGCAATGAGAAAAGAGAATGTTCTCCAATATTACATGGGGACATTAGCACGGAAAATTAGCCGCAAGGCCAAGTGTTCGGTGCTCTTGTTAACGGAGCCTTCTATTGGAGGATCAAAGTTCAAGAAGGTAGTAGTGAATATTGCAGAAAGTCCAAAGACAATACACACCTTGGATACCGCGATTTATTTAGCCAAGCAGGTCTGCTCCAAAGAAATCATAGCAGCCAGTGAAACGCATCAACCTGGATTAGCAATGACGATGGCGGATGACAATACCGTTAGCGAAGTAAGTCGTATTCGCAAGGATATCAAAGAACAGGCACACGACAAACTCAATGAATTATTGCTTGCATGCCAGGGTGGTGAAGGAATAGATATCTCAGAAAAGCAGGTTGCCGGAAAGCCGGGGTACGCAATTCGAGCATTCGCTACCTCGAAGAAAGCAGATCTATTGGTGATCAATTCTCCAGATGTGAAGTACGGAATCATTGACCGTATTTTCACACATGGAATGGAATACATTTTGGAAGATCTTCCTTGTAATTTATTGATTGTTCACTCTCGTATACAAGCGTAAATGCCGTTCAAACTCGGACATCAGGACCTTATCATTCTTCTTCTTGCTATAAGCACGATGCTCATTTTGTCGCGCATTGTTGCGGAATTAGGGAAGCGCTTTAAGCTTCCAGTTGTAATGGGTGAGTTATTAGTTGGTATTGCTCTCGGACCTACTATTCTCGGAACACTCTACCCAGAGGCGTACGACTACCTTTTTCCATTGGCTACGAATCCGAAAGTTGGTTATGCTTTAGATGGCATTTTTAGTTTGTCGGTCATCATGCTATTGTTTGTAGCCGGAATGGAAGTTGATTTACCATTGGTGTTGCGGCAGGGAAAAACCGCAATTTACACTGGGCTCGGTGGAATGATTCTCCCATTTTTTACTGGTTTCGCTGTTGCTTGGTGGCTCCCAGATGTTTTCGGATTGCACCCCGAGGGACAAGCGAGGTTGATATTTGCACTTTTTCTTGGCACCGCCTTGTCCATTTCTGCCTTGCCTGTTATAGCGAGAATTTTGATGGACATGAATTTGTTCAAGACCAATATCGGAATGATCATAATTGCTTCCGCGATGTTTAATGATTTGTTGGGATGGCTCATTTTTTCTTTCATTCTCAGCTTGGGTGGTAACGGTGCTTCAGAGATGGGAATTGGCACAACAATAGCTTGGATTATCGCTTTCGGTGCATTTATGTTATTTGTTGGCAGGCGAATAATCAACCGTGTGCTTCCATGGGTCCAGAACAAATTATCATGGCCTGGTGGCGTGCTAGCCATGTCGCTTGGTCTATGTTTGGTATGCGCAGCGTTTACGGAGAGTATTAATATTCATGCCATTTTAGGGGCGTTTATTGCAGGAATCGCTATTGGTGATTCTGTTCATTTGCGTGAACAGGCGCGGGAAATTATTCACCAGTTTGTTACTAATTTCTTTGCGCCATTATTCTTTGTTTCCATCGGACTTAAAGTGAACTTTGTTGAGAATTTCGATCTTGTTACAGTATCCGTAATTCTTGTTCTCGCATTTGTAGGTAAAGTTGTTGGAGCTAGTATTGGTGCACGCATAGGTGGGTTGAACCGTAATGCAGCTTTGGCTGTTGGATTCGGATTGAATGCACGAGGAGCGATGGAAATTATTTTGGGTACGTTGGCATACAATGCGGGGATTATCGGTAAGCCGATTTTTGTTGCATTGGTGATCATGGCATTGGTTACAAGTTTAACAAGTGGTCCATTGATGCGGAGATTCGTAAAAGACAATGGAGAAATCAAGCCATCACCGGATTTACGATAAATCTGAAAGCGTAAATCTGAAATCCTAAATCTGAAATCGTAAATTACAATGTTAGGGCTTAAGCTTTCCACTGATCCGCGATGGGTCAATATTGTTGAAGAGAACATCGATGAAATTCTCACTGACCACGCTTACTGTGAACAGAAAGCTGCGTCGAACGCGATTACAATCATTGTTAATCATCCTGAATATTCAGAATTGGTTGAAGCAATGACGGATCTTGTGCGCGAAGAGATGACACATTTTCGTCAGGTGCATGATATCATCATTTCGCGTGGACAAACATTGGGCAAGGAACGGAAGGACGATTATGTGAACGAATTGCTCAAGTTCATCAAAATACCTTTCCGCAGCAGAGAAGAAATTTTGGTTGATCGTTTGCTATTGGCAGCAATGATTGAAGCACGTAGTTGCGAACGGTTCCGTGTCCTTTCTGAAAATATTAAAGACGAATTTCTGTCGAAGTTCTATTTCGATCTCATGGTGAGTGAAGCCAATCACTATACAATGTTCATCGGATTTGCGCGTAAATATGCTATCGAAGTGGATGTCGACAAACGATGGAACGAGTTTCTTGTGTACGAATCTGAAGTGATCGCACGGTACGGAGTGCGTGGAAATGTTCATGGCTAACACATTCTGATCAGTGGGAATTATCCGGGCGCTCTTAGCAATTGCAGTAGTAGTTTATCATTCGTACTACTTATTCGGTCAACACATGACTGGAGGTATCGTTGCAGTGCAGGCGTTCTACATCATTTCCGGATTTTACATGGCGCTTATTCTGAACGAAAAGTACAAGGATCAGAAAGGCTCATGGCGTTTATTCATTACCAATCGTTTTTTGCGATTGTATCCTGTGTATTGGGTGGTGCTCATCATTGCGGTGCTCGCGTCTGTAATAGGATATTATGGTTGGGGACAACCTTTCTATTTGTACGCATGGATGGTGCAATGGGAAAATATGCACTGGACAGTAATTCTATTTGCGGTGTTTGCCAATTTATTCATGTTCGGAAGCGATTGGATGTTGTTCACTGGCGTTAATCGCGAATCTGGAATGCTGGAGTTGACGAAAAATTGTTTCGGCTACAAACCTATGACAATGAATTTTCTCTTCGTTCCGCAAATATGGACGTTGGGAGTAGAGGTCATGTTTTATCTCATCGCTCCGCTGCTGGTGCGACGTGCATGGTGGATTCAGTTGATTTTAGTATTTCTTAGCCTTGATTTCAGATGGTATGTGTATACAGAAAAGTTCTGGACTTGGGATCCATGGAGCTACAGGTTCTTCCCATTTGAAGTGGCCTTGTTCATGGCCGGTAGCTTGGCTTATCAAGTATATACACTGATTCGTAATAAGTCGATTTCACCTTGGATTCTACGGGCATGTTGGATCATTATTCCGATTTTGATTTTCTATTATCCGTACGCAACGTGGATTGTTGAAACTAAACGGCGTTGGTTATTTTACGCGATAGTTTTCATCTTGATTCCATATGTGTTTCATTACACAAAAAATATCAAGTGGGATCGGTGGATTGGCGAGTTATCCTTCCCAATTTATATTGGTCACCATGTGATCATGATGATCATCAAACGATATTTTTGGGTGCATACGGAGAACATGTATTGGTTTGGAATATCAACAGTTGCAGGGTCAATTATTTTTGCCGTAATTTTATGGAAACTGGTTATTGAACCAATTGAACGAATTAGGCAAAGGCGAGTATTAACGATTCAATAAAAAAGAACATATGTTGCGCAACCTCATCATTTTTTTATTCTTTTCTCAAATTGCAACTGCTACTTGGGTAGGTAATGATATTTGTGGTATTTGGTGGAACAAGGACAAAGACGCAAAAATCAAAATCTATAGTTCGTATGGTAAATATTATGGACAGATTCATTGGCTGAAGAATCCAATTGATACGGTGACCAACAAACCGAAGCTCGATAAGAACAATCCCGATGAGAAGGAAAGATGGCGTCCGATCAAAGGCTTGATTATTTTGAAAGATCTCGTGTGGGACGAAGATGATCAAGAGTGGAGTGACGGTGATGTGTATGATCCTAAAACAGGAAAGTCATACAGCCTCACATGTTCTTTAAAAGACAAAAACACGATGGAATTGCGTGGGTACATCGGTATTTCACTTCTTGGGCGAACCGATATCTGGGTCAGGACAGACGATCCGCAATAGGATAGGTGATGCGTTCTGCGTTTGTCCTACTATTAACTTACATTTTACTTGCGAACTCAAGTATTTCCGCTCAGCAACTTGCAACAGTTTATTCTGTTGAACAAGGTTTGCCGCAGAGTACGGTTACATCAATTTATCGTGATAACACTGCATTTTTATGGGTGGGCACTGGCGATGGATTAGGAGTATTTGATGGATATAATTTCAGACAGTTCAGATCAGGATTGAATCGTCGGAATTCATTGTTGAATGCTACGATTCGTGGCATCATTCCTTCTGCAGATAGTAGCACCGTTTGGGTGGGTTCTGAAGGTGGTGTACACCAGTTCGATCGTTACTCCCTTCAGCTTTTGAGGAGTTTTGATCTGTTCGATGATCCTGGTATTGCACAGAGACCTTTATTCGCAAACGATACAGCGGTATGGTGTATCGTATCCAACAAAGGTTTATTCAGAATTCGGATCGTTGATGGAATTAAGTTTCCAGTTTTAGCAATCCCATTCTTTGGTGCGAGTACGGAATCAGCATTGGGTGAATTATTCGCTTATACAGACACGTCTAATAGGCTTGTTATTGCTAAATTATTTGGTGGAAGCTATCAAGTCCTTTCTTTGCCCGGTGAACTTAAAAGCACTGACGTAACGTGCATACGTTGGAAACCCGGTGATAGCAACCAACTGATTCTCCTTTCAAAAAAGGGCTTGTATCTGGCACAACTTTCTGCCCGTACAATTTTACCATTTTCATTGGGGGATCTAAGTTATCATGATGCTGGAAAAGCTTTTGCTTCAATGGCGGTTCATCCCGATGGATCTTGGTGGTTCGGTGTAACTGGAGAAGGTTTAATGCGATATGATCCTACTACTAAACAGGTGAGATTCTGCAATTGGCAGCAGGATGGGACAAGCATGGCTAAAGTGATGTATAGTCCGAATAGTTTGATTTGTGATCAATTTGGTGTACTCTGGTACGGCACTAATGGGCAGGGATTGATTAAATGCCTTCATGGAAAAGTTCGCTTCAGGTCAAAATATAATGACGCATTAGTAACAGATACTTGCAATTGGTTTGTTCGTTGTTTTTTTGAATTCAAAAATGGAAATTACTTAGTAGGTACACATGGCCGTGGAATTCTTCTTGTAGATAATGTCAATGAAAAAGTTACAACCTTCAACTCTAATCCAATTTGGAATCAAACAACGCCACTTTTTATTGAGGCTGTTGATGGTGGAAAGCTCTTAATCGGTACTGACCAATTTTTGTTGATGTTGGATACGTTAAACAACACAACTACACGTATTGATGCCCCTGAATTGATTTCTCCGAAGTTCAAAGGGTGTCTGCGCTTGAGTGATAACCGTTTGCTCGTATACGGGAACTTCGGGGTACGGGAATTTGATGAAGGAATAGGCGAATTAACTACTTCGCCTTTTGGAA
>Ga0114980_10000890_pt1 | contig 21331 bp, 22 predicted proteins | sample S_140806_EF_Meta_FD_87018 | JGI IMG/M metagenome (GOLD analysis project Ga0114980, IMG submission 87018) | Freshwater microbial communities from Lake Simoncouche, Canada to study carbon cycling - S_140806_EF_MetaG | ecosystem: Environmental > Aquatic > Freshwater > Lake | place: Lake...
GCAAGTGCTTTCTTGATGTCATCTTTTGCAGTACCAACGAGTGCACCGAACATCAGCGTAATCGCACCGACGATAACAACTAAAAGTTGCGCATTTGGCGCAGCATCGAATACAAAATTAGAGCGAACAATTAGGTAAACACCTGCAGTAACCATTGTTGCTGCGTGAATCAATGCAGAAACCGGAGTTGGGCCAGCCATCGCATCGCCCAGCCATGCCTGCAATGGGAATTGCGCTGATTTACCAACAGCTGCAACCAATAACATGATTCCGATCGCTGTCATCGTCGCCTCAGATGCGTGATGCGAATGTTCTTTCACACCGCTAAATGAGACGGTGCCAAGGGATGCAAATGCAATCATGATTGCAAATGAGAGACCCATATCGCCGATACGGTTCATGATAAATGCTTTCTTAGAAGCAGTTGCGTACGCTGGTTTTTGATTCCAGAAACCGATCAATAGATATGAGGCAAGACCAACGCCTTCCCAGCCAACATAAAGATTTAAATATGAATCTCCGAGAACCAATAGCAGCATCGCGGCAATAAAGAGGTTTAGGTATGCAAAGAAGCGGCGGCGATCAGGATCGTGTGACATATAAGAAATTGAATAAATATGAATCAAGGTTCCGACGCCGGTAATCAAGAGAACGAAACAGATGGAAAGTTGATCGAGCAGTAGGGATGCATCTACGTTAAATGAACCAACGCTTATCCAAGTGAATAGTTTCTGGGTTACTGGGCGTGATTCGGCTGCGCGACCCAACATTTCAGAAAGTTGGAAAAGACCAACTGCAAATGATCCGGCAGACATAGCGGTGGCAAGTAAATGTCCCCATTTATCTGCACGACGCCCCAAAAGCAAAAGTGAAATTGCACCAAAAAGTGGCAGTGCAATTAGGTAAACGAGTCCGTTATTGGTAACCATGGTCATCGTTTCAACAAACTAGCGTCGTCGATTGATGCTGATCGGCGTGAGCGATAAATCGTCACTATAATTGCTAGTCCTACAACAACTTCGCAAGCTGCCACGACCATCGTAAAGAAGGCGATTACTTGGCCATCTAAAGTTCCGTTGATTCGCGAGAAAGTGACCAAAGTTAAATTCGCAGCGTTAAGCATTAGCTCAACGCACATGAAGACAACAATTGCGTTGCGGCGAACGACAACGCCGACGGCGCCGATCGTAAATAAGATCGCTGATAAGTAGAGGTAATTATCGAGGCTCATTACTTCTCCTCCACAACGGTTGTATCAACGTTATCGAGTTGGAATTGGCCAGAATCTAGTACGTCACCGCGAGCTTTAAGCGTTGCAGAAATTGAAGATGGCGCCGGAGTTCCATCAGGCAACAACGCTGGAACATCTACTGCGTTATGTCGAGCGAAAACTCCTGGGCCAGGTAAACCGGCTGCACCAGCAAGAGAGCCGCTACGGAAACGATTAATTGCTTGTTCGCGCTGACTTGGACGAGGGTTTGTGCGTTGATGATGAGCCAGAACCATCGCACCAAGTGCTGCAGTGATCAATAGCGCTGAAACAACTTCGAATGGGAATACATACTTTGAAAATAGGAATTGGGCGAGGCCCTGAACATTGCCTGCATTATTTGCGATCTCAAGACCAATTGGTTCGCGCCCTAAAGTTGCACGACCTAGAAGTGAAACTAACAATCCGCCTAGACCAACAGCTGCAGTAATCGCTATTGGGCGAAGGCCAGCAATTGTTTCGGTTAGGGAATCCGATGAATCAACACCGACCAACATAAGAATAAAGAGGAAGAGCATCATCACTGCGCCGGTATAAACGATTACTTGTACGACGCCGAGAAATACTGCTTCTTGTGCGATGTAGAAAATTGCAAGAGTAATCATTACCCAAGCAAGTAACAGCGCCGAATGAACAGCCTTCTTAACGAGCAGCATTCCAAGTGCCGCAGCAACTGAAAGTGGTGCTAAGAACCAAAAAAGCGCTGCTTCAGGACCCTGAATGGTTAGTAGTGGTTGCATTATTTCTGCCCCTGTGAAGGATGTGCTTCCGTTACATCACCGTTGTAATAATTTGTATCTGTAGATCCTGGATACATTGGATGCGGTGGTGGCAACATTCCAGCACGTAGCGGACCAAGCAAGTCATCTTTTTCGAAAATTAACTTACCGCGTGTTGAATCAGCAAGTTCATATTCATTTGTCATAGTCAACGCACGGGTTGGGCAAGCTTCGATACAAAGTCCGCAGAAAACGCATCGCAAATAATTAATTTGATACACCTTGCCATAACGCTCACCCGGTGACATTTGGTTATCAGGAGTGTTATCTGCGCCTTCAACATAAATCGCGTCCGCTGGGCATGCCCAAGCACAGAGTTCGCAACCAATACATTTTTCGAGTCCATCTGGATGGCGGTTTAACTGATGGCGACCGTGGAAACGTTCGGCGGTTGGCTCTTTAACTTCTGGATATTGAACCGTGTTTACTTTCTTGAACATGGTCGCAAAGGTGAGCCAAAAGCCCTGCAATTGCGTGAAAAAGCTCTTCGGTCCAGGTTGATCCACTTTTTCATATGCAACCGATGTGATGTCGACATCATTTGAACCTTGTGGTTGCAATGAATTGGATTCGTTCTGATCAGCCACGATCGCCTCCTTGTTGAGAAACGTTGATGGTTGTTATTTCAGATGGAAGGGATGGAACAGCAAAGCCTGGCGCCGCAGGTTCTGGGTGAACCACGGAAGCACGCTTATTCTTAGAATTTTCAAAGGCTGTTGAAATTCCTAAAACCATCAAAACAACTACGCCAGCAAAACCAAAAGTTACAACGCGAGATTGGCTAGTTGTCGAGATAATTCGCAAAGTTGCGACTACTAAGATCCAAAGTAGTGAGACAGGAATCAAAACTTTCCAACCAAATTGCATGAACTGGTCATAGCGCAGACGCGGAAGTGTGCCGCGCAACCAAACAAAGATAAAGAAGAAGAATAAGACTTTTATAAAGAACCAGATCAGGGTGAACCAACCGCCCAGCCATTGCTCGGTAAATCCAAGGCCTGGAATTGCATGGTAGCCACCAAGGAACAAGGTTGTTGCCAGTGCAGAGACGGCAATGATGTTTACATATTCAGCCAAGAAGAAGAGTGCGAATTTAAGCGACGAGTACTCGGTGTGGAATCCACCAACGAGTTCGCCTTCGGCTTCGGCCAAGTCAAATGGTGCGCGGTTTGTTTCGCCAACCATAGAAATTGCATAGATAACAAATGATGGGAATAGAACAAGTCCGTACCACCAGGTCTCTTGCTGAGCCTGCACGATTGCAGATGTAGACATCGAACCTGAGTAAATAAAGACTGCAACGAGTGAAAGTCCCATAGCGATTTCATATGAAATTACTTGAGCACTTGAGCGAAGTCCGCCAAGTAATGGATAAGTCGAACCAGATGACCAACCGGCAAGAACAATTCCGTAAACACCAACTGATGCGATTGCCAGGACGTAAAGAACTCCTACTGGCAGATCAGTTAACTGCATAACGGTTTCTTCACCGAAGAAATTAACTGGACCCGTCAGTGGCATGACCGCAAAGGCCATAAATGCGGCAGTTGCGCTGATAATTGGCGCGATTATGAAGACGATTTTATCTGCGGCTGCTGGAATCAAATCTTCCTTTAGCGCCAGCTTCACACCATCAGCCAACGCTTGGATAAGTCCAAACTTACCGACTCGGTTTGGTCCAACGCGCATCTGCATGCGAGCCACAATGCGACGTTCTCCCCAAACAGACATGATCGTTAGAACGACACAGACTACGAAAACAATTAGCGCCTTGAGAGTAATAATCCAACCTGGATCATCTAATAAAAGCGTTGCGTTTTTCATGCCTTCACCACCGATACGACTTCGCCGTGCACCGCATTTAGAGAAATCAAGGTCTGTGTGCCAAATGAATTGCGAGGCACCCAAACCGCGTCATCGTGAATATCTTCAACAAGTGCTGGTAATGAAATAGATCCATGTGAATTGGATACGCGCAGTGTTTCGCCATCTTTAACGCCAAGAGATTCGGCGCGCTTTGGAGAAATTACTGCAACAGATTTACGTGCAGTGCCCGCCAGATTCGCTTCACCCTTTTGCAGAGTTCCAAGATCTAATAAACGGCGCCATGAAGTAAGTAGCGCTTCATTATTTGAAATACTCTTTGCGCCCGTTGGTGCAACGTTTGAAAGTTGTACTCGAACACCATCCCATTTACCAAGGGATGCAATCTCACGCGCTGCTTGTGTAACCGTTCCAAGCATTATGGATTCACCCATCACATCAGCAAGTGCGGACAAGATACGCAGGTCTGAACGGTTTAGTGAATCAGATACTGCGGCATCAAAGGCACGCGTGCGACCTTCCCAGTTAAGGAATGATCCGGATTTTTCGGTAACCGCTGCAACCGGCAGAACTACATCTGCCACATCAGTGACGGAAGATGCTGCGATTTCCAGTGACACAACGAAAGATTTCTTAAGCGCTGCAAGTGCGGCTGCGCTATTTGGCATATCAAGTGGATCTACTCCACCGATTACGACGGCATCGAGTTCGCCAGAAGTCAGCGCGTTGATAATTTCAGAAGTTGTTCGACCTGGATTTGCAGGAAGTGTTGGAACGCCCCAAACGGCTGCAATGTCTACGCGGGCTGCGGCATCAGATACTGGTCGACCACCTGGCAAAAGTGCACCAATTGCGCCAGCTTCAAGTGCGCCACGTTCACCAGCGCGACGCGGAATCCAAGCAATCTTTGCGCCAGTTTTATCAGCAACACTGGCAACTGTTGAAAGCAAGCCAGCGGTTTCAGATGCTCGTTCTCCGATAAGAATTATTGACTTGCCAGTTAATTCAAGTGAAGTAACCGCTGCACTTTCCGCACCAGGTGCAACCTTAATGAAGTTGGCTTTTAGCTTTTCGACTCCGATGGAAAGCTTTGTGGCAACCGCGCTTACTTTTAGCGTGCGCTTGCGAACCTGCTTGTTAATACGTAAGAAAACAATTGGTGATTCTTCTTCAGGTTCGAATCCGACAAGCACCACATGATCTGCAATATCAATATCGCGGTATGTCGTAGTTGATCCGACAACCTTGGCTGCGAGGAAATCGCGTTCTTCATCTGATGTAACGCGGGTGCGGAAATCAATATCGTTTGTACCAAGTGCGATACGAGCAAATTTGCTGTAACCGTATGCATCCTCTGTTGTTGCGCGTCCGCCAACCAATACAGCAGCACGCTTGCCTTTTATTCCGGCTGCCGCTGCAGCAAGTGCTTCTGGCCAAGACGTCGGTGCAAGTACGCCGTCTGCGCCGCGGACCATTGGAGTTGTAAGGCGATCAACTGCGGTTACATATTTAAATGCCCAGCGACCCTTGTCGCAGTTCCATTCTTCGTTAACTGATGCATCATCCCCAGCCAAACGACGTAAAGTTTTTCCGCGACGAACATCAGTGCGCATATCGCAACCTGATGCGCAGTGTTCGCAAGCAGATGGAGTTGAAACTAAATCAAAGGGACGTGCGCGGAAGCGATAGGCAGCACCAGTTAGCGCACCGACCGGACAAATCTGAACAGTATTGCCTGAGAAGTAAGACTCGAATGGTTGGTTCTCGTAGATACCAACTTGTTGCAGAGCGCCACGTTCGTTAAGAGTAATAAATGGATCACCTGCGATTTGATCAGAAAATCGGGTACAACGTGCGCAAAGTACGCAACGTTCGCGATCGAGCAGCACCTGTGATGAAATCGCAACTGGCTTTTCAAATACGCGCTTTACGCCTTCAAAACGGGTTTCTCCGTTGCCAGTGCTCATCGCTTGGTTTTGCAACGGACATTCGCCGCCCTTGTCACAGACTGGGCAATCAAGTGGGTGGTTAACGAGCAAAAGCTCCATGACACCGCGCTGTGCTTTTTCAGCAACTGGTGAAGTTAATTGTGTTTTAACAATCATGTTTGGTTCTACTGGGATTGTGCAAGAAGCCTGTGGCTTTGGAAATGCACGACCATTAATTTCGATATCAACCAAACATTGGCGACATGCGCCAACTGGATCAAGAAGAGGGTGATCACAAAAACGTGGGATTTGAATTCCAAGTTTTTCAGCAGCGCGAATAACCAGAGTTCCCTTTGGAACGCTAACTTCAAAACCGTCGATTACAACGGTGATGAGTTCTACTGCTTGTGCAGTTGGGTTCTCTTGAGTTGTTGTCATTATGCGTTTACTCCAGAGAAGAGCGTTGATTTAACCGGATCAAATGGGCATCCACCATTTGTTAGGTGTGCCAGGTATTCGCCGCGGAAATATTTGATTGAAGATGTGATTGGGCTAGTTGCACCATCGCCAAGTGCGCAGAACGAACGTCCCATGATGTTGTCGCAGAGATCGAGCAACTTGGCTAGATCGGCTTCGGTACCAACGCCGTTTTCTAGATCGCGCAGAATCTGAACCAACCACCATGTGCCTTCACGACATGGTGTGCACTTGCCGCAAGATTCGTGCTTATAAAATTCAGTCCAACGCAATACCGCGCGAACAACACAAGTTGTTTCATCAAATATCTGAAGTGCTTTTGTTCCGAGCATGGACCCTGCAGCAGAGACACCTTCGTAATCAAGTGGCACATCTAGATGTTCATCAGTAAATAACGGAGTTGATGATCCACCTGGTGTCCAGAATTTAAGTTTGTGACCGCTTCGAACTCCGCCGGCAAGTTCCAATATTTCGCGGAGAGTGATTCCAAGTGGAGCTTCGAACTGGCCAGGATTGTTTACGTGGCCAGAAAGTGAATAAAGCGTAGTTCCCTTTGATTTTTCAGTACCCATCCCCTGGTACCACTCGGCACCGTTGGCAATAATTGCAGGAACAGATGCAATTGATTCAACGTTATTTACAACAGTTGGTCGCGCATAAAGTCCGGCGATTGCAGGAAATGGCGGACGCAGACGTGGTTGACCACGGAAGCCTTCAAGTGAATCAAGCAACGCAGTTTCTTCACCGCAGATATATGCGCCAGCGCCGACGTGCAGAACAACATCAATACCTTTTCCAAGGTGGCCAGCCTTGTAAGCATCTTCAATTGCTTGGTTAACACGACGAACAACGTGGGTAACTTCTCCGCGGATATAAATAAATGCGTGCTTTGCACGAATTGCATGACAAGCGATTATGCAACCTTCGATAAGAACATGTGGATTAGCCATCAAGAGCGGCGTATCTTTGCAAGTACCTGGTTCTGATTCGTCAGCATTTACAACTAGGTAATGATCCTTCTCATCGCCTTGTGGAATAAATCCCCACTTCATTCCGGTTGGGAAGCCTGCGCCGCCGCGACCGCGAAGTCCAGAATCTTTAACGAGTTGAATTACTGCATCCGGATCCATAGCAAGTGCTTTCGCAGATGCTTTATATCCACCGTGACGTGTGTAAGCCTCGATGGTAAATGAATCTTTCTCATCCCAATGCGCTGAAAGTACTGGAGCCAGTTTTGTCATTACTTGCCCTCTTTCGAAAGATTTAAACCAAGCAAAGTTGGACCGCCCGCTTGCAGGCCTTCGCCAGCTTTTCCATCATTTATTCCGGCAAGAACTGCTGATGCTTCTTTCCAAGTTACAAGTGAATTAGGTCCACGAGTTGGAGGCTTTGGAGTTCCCTTGCGCATTGAATCAACTAACTCTTTGGCAGATGAAACATCTTGGTTGTCATAGAACTCCCAGTTCGCCATAACAACGGGTGCGTAATCGCAAGCCGCGTTGCATTCGATATGTTCGAGTGAAACTTTGCCATCTGCTGTAACGCCATCATTTTCAACGCCTAGGTGATCTTTTAGCGCTGCAAATATTGCATCTCCGCCCATAACGGCGCAGAGCGTGTTGGTGCAAACACCCACGTGATACTCACCAACTGGTTTGCGCTTATATTGCGTATAGAAAGTAGCAACTGCAGATACTTCAGCAGTTTCAAGGGTCAGAAGCTTGGCAATTAATTCGATGCCTTCATTCGTTACATATCCAGCGATTGATTGCACGTAATGCAAAAGCGGCATGATTGCAGAACGGCTACGTGGGTAGCGCTTAATCATTGAATCCATAACTTGTAATTGTTCAGGTGTATAAGCCATTAGCGGTCAACACCTCCCATCACAGGATCAATCGATGCAACCGCCCCGATGATGTCAGCAACCATTGAGCCTTCACACATTGCAGAAGTTGATTGCAAGTTATTAAAAGATGGTTCGCGGAAATGCACGCGGTATGGGCGGGTGCCACCGTCAGAGACCACGTGCGCACCAAGTTCGCCACGTGGTGATTCAATTGCTGAATAAACCTGACCCGCTGGAACGCGGAAACCTTCAGTAACTAACTTAAAGTGGTGGATCAAAGATTCCATTGATGTGCCCATAATTTCGCGGATGTGGTTAAGCGAATTGCCCATTCCGTCCGCGCCAATTGAAAGTTGGGCTGGCCAAGCAATTTTCTTATCGGCAACCATTACTGGTCCGCCCTCAAGTGATTTAAGTTTTTCAGCACATTGTTCGATGATGCGTAGTGATTGTTCAAGTTCATTAATACGGATTAAGAAGCGTCCGTAAACATCGCAGGTATCGGCTGTTACAACATCAAACTTATAGTTTTCATAACCAGAATATGGCTGGATCTTACGAAGGTCTAGTGGCAGACCAGTTGCGCGAATTACCGGCCCTGTAACACCAAGTGTCGTTGCGCCAGCAAGGTCTAAGTAACCAATTCCTTCAGTACGCTTCATCCAGATGCTGTTTCCAACCAGCAACTTTTCATTATCTTTAAAGCTATGGCGCAGATCTTTAACGGTTGCCAAAACCTTATCAACAGTGCCGGCAGGTAAATCTTGAGCGACTCCGCCAGGGCGGATGTACGCCATATTCATGCGCAGACCTGAGATAAATTCAAAGATATCCAGAACTTTTTCGCGTTCGCGGAAGCAGAAGATCATTGGTGAAAGTGCGCCAAGTTCGAGGGCGCCAGTACCGAGAGCAACCATGTGTGAAGAAATACGGTTGAACTCCATCATCATTACGCGAATGACGTTGGCTTTTTCTGGAACATCATTTGTGATTCCAAGAAGTTTTTCAACGCCGAGGCAATATGCCGCTTCGTTAAAAAGTGGCGCCAAATAATCCATGCGAGTTACAAATGTTGTGGCCTGAGTCCAGTTGCGGAATTCGATATTTTTTTCGATGCCGGTGTGCAGGTAACCAATTCCACAGCGCACCTCAGTAACAGTTTCACCTTCAAGTTCTAGAACCAAACGAAGCACTCCGTGAGTTGATGGGTGTTGTGGCCCCATATTTACAACAACGCGTTCTTCTTTAGCTTGACCAATTTCAGTTACGAGTGAATCCCAATCGCCACCGGTTACTGAGAAGACAGTACCTTCAGTGGTTTCGCGCGATGATGCATATGGATCTGCGTATGTACTCACTTGTATGTCCTCCGATCTGATGGAGGTGGTGTGACTGCGCCTTTGTATTCCACACCGATTCCGCCAAGTGCGTAATCCTTACGTTGTGGATGTCCCTGCCAATCATCTGGCATCAAGATGCGAGTTAAACCAGGATGGCCATCAAAGATAATTCCGAACATGTCAAAAGTTTCGCGTTCGTTCCAGTTTGATCCTGCCCAGACTTCAACCAATGAAGGAATGTGTGGATCGGTATCTGCAACAGATACTTCTAAACGAATGCGCTGATTGTTGGTGATTGAGAGCAAGTGATAAACGGCATGTAGTTCGCGATTTGTATCTTCTGGATAATGAACTCCAGATACGCCCATATTCATTTCAAATTTAAGTTTGTCACGCAAGATAAGTGATACTTCAACTAAACGCTCGCGCTTTATATGCAAAGTAAGTTCGCCACGATCAACAACAACGCGTTCGATGGCATCAGCGAAATCTGTATATGCGCGTTCTAGATCATCGGTTACTTGATCAAAATAGCCACCGAATGGACGCTCAGTTGAGCCCGTGCTTGCGGCGCTACGAACCAAGCCGCCATAACCTGAGGTATCCCCAGTTCCGGCAGCTCCGAACATTCCTTGTTGGTCTTGAGACATTTAAGCGAGCAACCCCTTTAACTGATGAGTTGGGACCGCGTTCATCGCAGCTAGTTCTACTTCTTTAATAACCTTCTCGCGATTTGGTCCAAGTTTTTCATCGTAAATTTGATCGTGCAATTTAAGAATTGCATCCATCAACATTTCAGGGCGTGGTGGACAGCCAGGCAAATAAATATCTACTGGCACAACGTGGTCAACGCCTTGCACAATCGCGTAGTTGTTAAACATTCCACCAGAAGAAGCGCAAGCACCCATCGCTATAACCCACTTTGGTGCGGCCATTTGATCATAAATCTGGCGAAGAACTGGGGCCATTTTATTTGAAACGCGGCCGGCAACAATCATTAAATCTGCTTGACGTGGGGAGGCGCGGAAAACTTCCATTCCAAATCGCGCTAAGTCGTAACGGCCAGCACCAGCTGCCATCATTTCGATTGCGCAACATGCCAAGCCAAATGTTGCTGGCCAAAGCGAGTTCTTACGCATGTAACCTGCAAGTTTCTCAACAGATGTGAGAACAATTCCGCTAGGTAATTTTTCTTCTAATCCCATTCGAGACCTCCACGGCGCCATACATATGCATAAGCGACGAACACTGTTGCGATGAAGATTGCCATTTCAACTAACCCAAAGAGTCCAAGTTGATCGAAAGTAACAGCCCATGGATAAAGGAAAACAATTTCAATATCAAAAATGATGAACAACATTGCAGTCAAGAAATACTTAACTGGAAAACGTCCACCTTGCGCAGCCTGCGGTGATGGTTCGATTCCGCATTCATAGGCTTCTAACTTGGCGCGGTTGTATCGGGCTGGCCCGGTAACTGCGGCGGCAACGATAGAAATAAGTGCGAAGCCAAAGCCAATTGCGGCTATTGCCAGAATCGGAACATACGGATTTGCGCTCACGAGTGAAATCCTAAGGTGGGCATTGGGGTGGTCATGACCGTTAGGCCTTGACGCCTCTGTGAACTGCAACAACTCCGAAAGTCAGGTTGGTCCAGCCGACTTGGCTCCAGCCGGCGGCCTCGATCTTGGCGGCGAGCGCCTTCTGGTTTGGCCAGGCGCGGATGGATTCGGCTAAGTAAATATAGGCATCTGGATTTGATGAGGTCTTCTTGGCTATAGCGGGCAGGGCGCGCATTAAGTAATTGGTGTAAATCGTGCGGAATGGGCGCCAGGTCGGGCTGGAAAACTCGGCTATGACTAACCGCCCGCCCTTCTTCGTCACACGTAGGGCTTCCCGTAGGGCTTTATCGGTATCTGATGTATTGCGCAGGCCGAAAGAGATTGTGACAACGTCGAATTCGCCATCGCCGAAAGGCAGATTTAGGGCATCGGCAAAGGTGAATCTCAGATGCGGGCGGGCTTTGCGCCCCGCAGCCAACATGCCTTCTGAGAAATCAGCTGGGATCACATCGGCGCCGGCGGCAGCCAGTGGTTCAGAGCTTGAGCCCGTGCCAGCGGCCAAATCCAAGATCTTCATCCCAGGTGCTGGGGCGATGATCGCAGTTGTTGCCCGACGCCACGCCTTGGTCTGGCCCAAACTCAAAAGATCATTGACGAGGTCATAGCGCTTGGCCACCCCATCGAACATTGCGGCGACTTCATCTGGGTTTTTATCCATATTTGCGCGCGACATGGTCCAAGTCTCTCTCAATAGTAGGTACTTCCACAAATTAAAAATTTAATGGGTCGCGTAAAACCGATAGATTAATTCTTATGCCGCAGTTAATCCCCGTAACTACTACACGCCTGGGTGAGCACTTGCCCCTGCTGGAGTTACTTCCAGATAGCGCACCCGTGTCTTGGGTTCGTGGCGGCGATGGTTTAGTTGGATGGGGAAGCTATGCGACGACGAAAGTTAGTGGCCCAAATCGTTTTAGCGATGCACGTATCTGGTGGCATAAGCAGCTAGAAAAGTTATCCATTTCCGATTCGGTACATGCCAGCGGTACTGGTCCAATACTTTTCACATCTTTCTCTTTCGATGAGACTGAAGAATCCGTACTAGTAATTCCTGAAATCGTCGTCGGCATGCGCAACGGAAATTCATGGATCACTTGGATAGGAGACCAAGCCCAACCGAAGCTCGCTGAAAACGTTCAATATTTAGAGGATGCCGAATTTAACTGGGGCGATGGCTCACTTAGCCCAGCCGAATGGCAGATTCGTGTTGCGCAAGCAATCAAGGAAATTGAAGATCGCAAGTTAGAGAAAGTTGTTCTTGCGCGCGACTTAAAAATTAATTCTCACCGCGCAATTGATCCAAGAAAAATCTTACGTAATTTAAGTGCTGAATATCCATCAACGTGGATCTTTGCTGTCGATGGACTTGTCGGTGCAACACCAGAGCTGCTACTCCGTCTATCGCGCGGCATGGTTACATCACGCGTCCTTGCCGGCACTATCAGCAAGACGGGTGATGATGAGAAAGATTTAGCACTTGCCGCTTCTCTTGCGCGGTCATCAAAGGATCTAGAAGAGCATGAATACGCTGTTAGATCGGTGGCAGATGCCCTCGATCCTTTCTGTACATCCACCAACGTTCCTGAATCACCATTTGTTCTTCACTTATCAAATGTGATGCACCTAGCAACCGATGTGACGGGGGCGTTGATTGAAAGTAAGAAGAGCGTTGATGCCTTTACAATTTTAGAAAAACTCCATCCCTCTGCCGCAGTCTGTGGCACTCCGACTAACGTTGCAGCAGATTTGATTAAACGAATCGAGGGTATGTCGCGTGGACGCTATGCAGGTCCGGTTGGCTGGCTAGATGCGCGCGGTGATGGCGAACTTGGAATTGCCCTGCGTTGTGGTCAGATTACAAAGAATGAGATTCAAATTTATGCCGGCTGCGGAATTGTTGCTGGTTCTAACCCTGAAAAAGAATTGACCGAGAGCAATGCAAAGTTTGCGCCAATGCGCAGCGCTCTGCTTTCATAACACGATTGAGACTTACTAGATTTACTTAACTAGTTTCTTAACTACTTTTTTGGCTTTCTTCTTCGCAGCGGCTTTTCTGGCTTTTGGTTTTTCATCAATATAAAATTCCTCTGCACTGGAATTCAATATTTTTATTGCTTCCTGGACTCTTGTAGGTTTCATTTCTTTGGTTGACATCCGTTATGCACGTTTACCCCTGGGCTTGAAGAATGGAATGTCTTTTCAGACTTGGGCAATAATGCCATAAATACAGAGTCTGTCTATATTTAAGGGCGCCATCTGACTGACATGACCTATGCCATACCTGTCCTTCGACTCTAGAATTCGGCTATGGCAGCAAAAAAGAATTCGGCGGAGGAAAGCGGCAGTCGCCAGGCTGCGTATAGCGCCCGCAATCGCGCCCGCCTGGTTAAAGATGCACAGGAAGTCTTAGCTGAGATCGGGCCATCAGCGACCATCGAGCAGATCGCTGCCCACGCCGAAGTTTCACCGACAACTATCTATAAGTATTTTGAAAATAAAGATCAACTCTTCATCCAGGCTATGGGTGAGATGTGGCACGAATGGATTTCATGGGCCTTTGCACAAACTTCGACGACCGATGAAATTGAGTCAATCTTCGAAGTCACTCGTAGACTTTTTAGAGCGAAAGAGACACATCCTAACTTTGCTCGGGTTCTTCACAACACCATTAAAGAGATGCCTGATTTCTTTATCCAGGCAGATGAGCAAACTGCCAAAAGAGTGTTAAAAAAGTTGGCGTCGTCGGGACAATTAATCGCTGAAAATTTTGAATTTAGATATCAATTATGGGAGAGCTTGGGTCTCGGTTTAGTATCGTCAGTGCACGTTACAGAAACTCTCACCCCTGCCGAAGCAGATGTTGCGTTGGGAATTGGAATGTCTGTTTGGGGAATTAGTGAAGCAAAGGCTAAAAAACTAATTTCTCGGCCGCTTAAGTTATCTTCAATCTAATTGCGCTCACATAGAAGCAACGCTGCTATAAATTTCTTTTAGAAAATCAGCGGTCACTTCACGATTTGGTGCGTTTACTACAATAACGCTCAGGCCCTTTACTGGTTCTGAAAGTTCTGTGACTAGTTCTTTCTGTGTGCCTATTGTCTTTGCGCCTAATCCCATAGAAGACGCAATCGCTGCTGGATTTAATCCGTGTGGAGTTCCGAATACTTCTTCAAAGCCATCGACTCCGCGTTGAGAAAGTGTGGAGAATATTCCTCCCCCATCGTTATTGATCACAAAGATCTTCAGGTTTATTTCTTCTTTTTGAATAAGGCCGGTGAGGTCATGGAGGAACCCCAAGTCCCCCAGTATTGCGATCGTTTCTTTGCGTTGAGATGCAATACCGAGCGCCGTAGAGATATTGCCATCGATGCCCGCAAGTCCGCGGTTGGCAAAGGTTTCAACACCTTCTCGGGCTACGGCAAATCCTTCAAGGTCACGGATAGGGCGTGAAGATGAAATAAATAGTGAGGTACCGGCAGGAATGTTGACTGCGATTTCGCGAGCGATAAGAGCTTCAGACCAGGTTGATATATCTGCAACCATTTTCATTGCACGTGATGAGTACTTATTCCACTTCTCGGCATATTCAGCATCAGGAGTTTGTACTTGAACAACGGGTAGCTGAGCAAATTTCTGATCTGCCATGCGGTCTGTATCGACAGTTGCCATACGCGGGTCAATGACAATCTCTTTCCGGGCCATTTTGATAAATGCATTAATGGAACGTGACAGGGTGGTGCGACCTATAACAACAACTATATCTGGGGCTAAATCTTTTGCGATTGCGCTGTTGGTTAGAAAGACGCTGGCGTGTGAAATTACCTTTGCAAATGTCAGTGGATCTTCAGAGATTACTGGCCAACCAAGTTCATCTGCAAACTTCTTTACTGATTCTGCACTTAAGCCACCGCGATCATGGCCAATAACCAAAACACCTCGAGTTGATTTTGTATAGAAAGTTCCGGGGCTTTTGCGATCAAATACTTTAGGTGGAGTAATTTTTAGGTTTTCCAACCAAGATTCATCTGCCTCACCAATGAGTGGTTCTTCAAATTGAATGTTTAGGTGAACCGGGCCTGATTGCAGTGAGTTAAAGGGAAGTTCCATTGGATAAGCAGAACCTGAAATATCTGCGAAGTAGCGGACGGCTTTGCCAAAGATGCGCGCTTGTTCAGTTGTTTGGTTTGCCCCTGTGCGACGAAGTGCAGCGGGGCGATCTGCGGTAAGAACTAGTAAAGGTTGATTTGTGTGTGATGCTTCAAGAACAGCCGGGTGGTAATTCGCAACGGCGGTACCGCTAGTGCAGACAATCGGAACAGGCAGCCCAGATGCTTTTGCGATACCCAAAGCAAAGAAAGCAGCAGTTCTTTCATCTATACGGACGTGCAGGGAAATAAGGCCTTTCTTACCAGCTTGATAAAAGGCAATCGATAAGGGGGCGTTGCGTGATCCCGGAGAAATAACAACATCTTTAACGCCAGCTTCAATTATCTGGCGAACGATGACTTGGGCAAGTCGCGTTGACTGGCTCATGCGGTTAACTCCCAAGTCTTCATAACGCGATTCTTCCACCAATCAAAGCGATCAGGTGCCACTTCATGAGAACCGAAGTCAGGCTCAAAATCCTTTATCTCAATTTCACCACTAACGATTGGCAAGTCAGCAACATTGGCGTTGAGAAGGGAACCAGTGCCTAGACCGCAATCGAAGTTTAATTCTTGAAATGAAGCTGCTAATTGCAGACCGTAGTTAATTCCAACCGCGCTTTCTAGCGCACTGGAAACAACTATCGGAAGTTTGTGATGCTCAGTCAATTTGTTTGCCCGCTCGATCCCGCCAAGTGGTTGAACTTTCAGTGCCAAGATATCTATTGCACCAGAGAGATCAACTGCAAATGGATCTTTCGCTTTACGTAAAACTTCATCGCCGGCGATCGGGATATCTAGCTTTAGCTTCTCTTTTAGCTCTCTTAATTCCGCAATTGTTGCGCAAGGTTGCTCCACATATTCCAGCGCGCCAATGCTTTCAAATATTGCGCGCAAGTTAGTGACTGCAGTTGCAACATCCCAATTTCCATTTACATCGATGCGTAATTTGGCCTTTGGTGCAAGGGCGCGGACCTTTGCTAGGCGCGCAATATCTTCAGGCAGGTTATTTCCAACTTTTACTTTAAAGCTTTGAACGCCAGGAAAAGATTTCACAATTCTTTCTATTTCTGATGGTTCATTTAGCGCGGGAATAGTCCCGTTTACTTTTACGGAATTGCGATAGAGCTTTGGGCGGGGCTTTGTTGCCGCTTCAATTGCGCACATCAACCAAGGCGCTGATTCTTCATATCCGTATTCGAGAAATGGTGAGAATTCTGCCCAGCCGTATTCGCCCTTAAAGAGCGCGACTTCACGGATATTTATTCCGCGGAAGTTGGTCTTAGTTGGCAACGCAACGACGCGCATCGTTGAGAAAAGTTCGAGCGACATTTTTATTTAGCCAAAGTTAAGGACGCTTTGGAAACTTTCCGAAATCAGGAGCGCGCTTTTCTTTATAAGCATCACGGCCTTCTTGGCCTTCTTCACTTAAATAAAATAGCAAGGTGGCATCGCCGGCAAGTTGTTGAATTCCGGCAAGGCCATCATCGGCGGCGTTCATTGATGATTTAAGTAGACGAAGTGCGAGTGGAGAATTGCGAAGCATTTCGCGACACCAAGAAACAGTTTCGGCCTCTAACTCTTTAAGTGGAACAACTGTATTAACAAGTCCCATAGCGAGCGCTTCTTGCGCATCGTATTGACGAGTCATAAACCAGATCTCGCGCGCCTTCTTTTGTCCAACACTTGCCGCAAGTAGTCCTGAACCGTATCCACCATCGAATGAGCCAACCTGTGGTCCGGTCTGTCCGAACTTGGCATTATCTGCAGCAATTGTTAAATCACAAACTACGTGCAGAACATGTCCGCCACCAATTGCCCAACCAGCAACCATGGCAACAACTGGTTTAGGTGTGCGACGAATCTGAATCTGCAGATCTAAAACATTTAAACGGCCAATACCTTTTTGTGCCAGCGGATCATCCCCGAGGTATCCATCGTCTCCGCGAACGCTGATGTCACCACCAGAACAGAAAGCTTCATCGCCAGTTCCGGTAAAGATGATTACGCCAACTTCAGAGTTATCGCGCGCGAGTGAAAATGCTTCTTGTAATTCAATAATTGTTTGAGGTCGGAAGGCGTTGCGAACTTCTGGACGATTGATTGCAATCTTGGCCATGCCTTCTGCAACTTGGTAGGTGATATCTGTAAATTTTTCTCCGCCCGCACCTTTTACCCACGCAGGGATGTCACGGTTACCAAATTCACGCTTGATCGGCTTGCTCACGATTCCTCCATCTTCGACTTCGAGCGATAGCCTACGCGTGCAATGGAGCAGACGTCACAACGAGAGATTCGTGCGATCGATCCCACGTGGACCCTCGCCGAGATAATCACGCGCCTTGCCAAAGCGCTGGCCCACGACGGCCCGGCCATAGCCCTTTCCTCAATTGCATCTAGTCACGTTCCTTCCGAAATCGCGTTAGTTGTTTCAACCAGCGGTTCGACCGGAAGTGCGAAAGAAGTTGGACTCTCAACGGATGCACTCCTGAAAAGTGCCAAAGCAACAAATAAATACTTAGGTGCTTTGCCAGGACAAATTTGGTCACTTCTGCTTCCGCTAACTCATATCGCAGGTATAAATGTTTTGGTGCGCAGTTTGGAACTCGGGACCACCCCGTTGGACTTGCGCCAACATGAAGGTAAATATCCCTACGCTGATTTCACGGCCGTAGTTCCTACTCAGTTGTTTCGTGCCTTAAACGGCGATAACGAATTGCTAGAACACCTTAAGTCTGCAAAATCTGTTTTGGTTGGTGGTGCAGCACTTGATACCCAACTACGCGGGCAAGCAATTGCTGCGGGTATTAAAGTGATTGAAAGTTATGGCATGACCGAAACTTGTGGCGGATGTGTCTACGACGGCTATCCATTGCCTGGTAACAAGATTTTGATTGCTGATTCTGGTCTAATTTGGATTTCTACTGGCTCTCTGGCAACAACATATTTAAATGATCCAACGGGTTGGAATCAACTGCTTGAAGATGGTTATTTCCAAACTTCTGACAAGGGCGAATTCCGCGAGGGTAAATTATTAGTTACGGGACGAAGCGATGACGTGATCATCACTGGCGGAGAAAATATCTCACTAACGGTGGTTGAAAAGGTTGTTCGCGAAACTTTCGCTGGGGTGAAATGCGCCGCTTTTGCAGTCCCGGACTCGCAGTGGGGCCAAGCACTTCATTTAGCTATTGCTGGCTCAGTCAAGCCAGACCAAGAAGCAATCAACGAAGTTCTTTCGTTGCAGATTAGCGTTAGAGCTAAGATAAAAGGGAACTTATTTATTGATAAGTTGCCACTGACTGCTTTAGGCAAAATTGATCGCCAAAAACTTATTGAATTAGCGCTCGGAGAAACCAAATGACTTCTGTAAGTAAATGGGTGGCCGGTGCGCGCCCGCGCACCTTGGTTGCCGCAATTGCGCCAGTAATGGTTGCAACCGCATTTGCTGGAAGTCAGTGGCGCCCATGGCGCGCGCTGCTGGCGCTTATCGTAAGTTTGGCGTTACAAATCGGAGTTAATTATGCAAATGATTACTCTGATGGAATCCGCGGCACCGATGATTCTCGAATAGGTCCAATGAGATTAACTGCCAGCGGTCTTGCTAAACCTGACGCCGTGAAAGCTGCTGCTGCGATCTCTTTCCTAATTGCTGCTTTTGCAGGGTTAGCTCTCGCCAGCTTAACGACATGGTGGCTAATTCTTGTCGGAGCCCTGGCCCTTAACGCAGCCTGGGGATACACCGGCGGAAATAACCCTTACGGTTATAAAGGTTTGGGGGAAGTAGCTGTATTTTTATTTTTTGGAGTTGTTGCAACTGTTGGAAGTTATTTCGTGCAGACCGAAAAAATGAATTTGCAGGTATTCATTATTTCAATTCCGATGGGCGCTTTAGCGTGTGCGATCTTGGCTATAAACAATCTGCGCGATCGCGCGCAAGATGAACTTGTTGGCAAAAAAACTGTCGCCGTGCGCTTAGGCGATAAAGATGCGCGGCGCCTTTACATCGCGCTACTTCTTTCGGCGCATCTTTTTGCACTCTTTACTTTTGAACCGGGGGCGCTGCTAACTCTTCTGGCGGCTCCCCTAACCTGGAACTTGGCTCGTGGCGTGACAAGCGGGGTGCACGGTGCGGACTTAATCCCGTATTTGGCCAAGACTGGTAAGTTGCAACTGGCCTTTGCACTTCTTTTTGCACTCGGCTTAATTTTCTGACTTTGGCTAGAATAGGGGAATGATTAGATTGCTAGGCATAATCTCAATAGTCTCACTGGTTTTGACTCTGTACGCATTCATAGATTGTGCGCGACGAGATGATTCACTGATAAACAAATTGCCTAAGTGGGGTTGGCTACTGCTAATTCTTCTTCTTACGCCATTTGGAGCTATTGCTTATATTGCTATCGGTCGCGTACGTGGTGAAAGAGGTCCGCGTCCACCGAAGCGTCGCATCTTGCCACCAGATGACGACCCAGATTTTCTGCGCAAGCTGTAATTTATTTAACGATTAAAGGCCGCTGTAAGTGTGCTTTCCAGTTCCCCAGACATTTACATAAACATAATTAAACAAGAACGTTGAGCCGGCAAATAAGCAGAGCCAAGCAGCGCGCTTGCCACGCCATCCGATAGTTACGCGAGCATGTAAGTAAGCGGCATATGCCACCCAAGTAATAAATGCCCAAGTCTCTTTTGGATCCCATCCCCAATATCTGCCCCAAGCACTTTCGGCCCAAATTGCGCCAGCGATTACTGCAAATGTCCAAAGCGGAAATACAAATGCAACCAGACGGTAAGAGAGTTGATCTAGGGTTTCTAAATCAGGCAAACGCTTGGCCCACGCTTTTCGTTCACCACGCGATTCCATCGCATCTAGATATAAGTACGCACCAGCGATTACATTTGAAAGTAAGAAAACTCCACCCGAAATAATCGCAGCGATAACATGAATTACCAGCCAAGTTGATTTCAAGGCAGGCACCAACGGGGCGCTGTCGCGATAGAGGAGGGTTATGGCGGTGCCAAGTGTTAAAAGAACAGAAATCGAGATAAATAATCCAAGCCAACGTAAATCATATTTACGTAGCGCCGCTAAATATGCTCCAGTAAAAGCAAGTGCGCCAGTTAATGAGAATTCATACATGTTTCCCCAAGGAACATGCTTGGCAGAAATTCCACGTGCGATAGTGCCACCTAATAACAAGAGAAACCCTAAAACCATCAGCGCGGTTGCAATTCGTGCAGCGCGTTCGGTGCGCGTGTAATCCAAAGTCTTGGTTTTTACAGAACCTTCTGTTTCCTCACTTTGCTCTGGAGTTCTCACTGCCCACGCAGTCTCAAAAGCATGTGCAAAAAAGGAGAGAGCGAAAACGCCCATCGCCGCATAGACCAAGTTATTTGATAGGTAGGCCCAAGTCGTTTGCATTTATTTCTCTTTCCTTAAATGGGCGACAAATTTTTCTATTTCGGCGGGTAAGCCAGGTGCACCATTCTTAGCCAGGCCAGCAACTTCTACAACTCCAGTTGTTGTTATCCGTATCCAAATTCGACGTCGGCGACCAAATAGTGATGCAAGCAACCCAAGAATGGCCGCAATCGCGCCATAGAGCGCATAGGACTTTCCAGGATCATCAACAATCTGCAGGTTTATCCAGGGAGTGAAAGCTTCAAAGGTAATTGAACCTTCTGGGTATGAAAACGTTTCACCGGGTTTTAGTGAGTCAAGAGCTATTCGCTGCATCTTAGAAGTATCAATACGATAAACAGATTGCGGAATACCGGAATCTAAACCTAGGTCACCTTTCCAAATTGAGAATAGTAACTTTGGATCAAGGGCTTCAGGGAAAACAGAAATGCCACCATTTGCGCCATCGCGCGCGTAAGTCGGCAAGAAGCTGGCTACAAATCCAACTTGAGGATTCGCATCAGGAACTTTAATGGCACCAATCGAACGCAAATTTCCATCCTGTGGCAAAAATGGAACTGGCCCTTGCAACGCAACCATGCCTGCAGAATCACGAACCGTAACAATCGGTGAGTATCCATTGGCTTGCAAGTAAACGCGGGTATTTCCGAATGTCAGTGGGCTGTTTACTTTAAGC
>Ga0114980_10000891_pt1 | contig 21329 bp, 15 predicted proteins | sample S_140806_EF_Meta_FD_87018 | JGI IMG/M metagenome (GOLD analysis project Ga0114980, IMG submission 87018) | Freshwater microbial communities from Lake Simoncouche, Canada to study carbon cycling - S_140806_EF_MetaG | ecosystem: Environmental > Aquatic > Freshwater > Lake | place: Lake...
GTTAATATAATTAAAAATGCGAAGGCTATTTGCCTTCGCATTTTTATTATGTCGCTTTAATTTGGTTGATACACCTAGATAAATTTTGAATTATCAATTACGAATTGTCAATTACGAATTACGATTTTACAATTTAGAAATTAGAAATTAGAATTTAGAAATTAGAGCTTCGAACTTAGAATTTTTTCCTCTTCGCAGAGTCTGTGCTTCACGACTCTGCGATTTTTATTAAGATGCGTTTTCGACCCAGGAAGCAATCTAGGTTTCGTGCCTTTCCGGATAGCGGAACAGGCGCAGTGACGTCCAAATAATAATACTGCTTCAAACTTACAATTTAGAATTTAGAAATTAGAGCTTCGAACTTAGAATTTAGAGTTTCGTAATTGAATAGTGACATTGTCTAAAAGTCAGCATTCCCTTTTTGCGGGTGACATTATTCCTATTAATAGGTGTTTTTTAGACAATTTGACACAATTTAATCTTTGGCAAAAAAATTGAGTAACACATACTATTAAAACTAAATTTAGAACATACAGATATGTCAGAACAAGAAAAAGAAATTAAGATAGAAGATATGAACGTTGAAAATCAAACAACGGAAGAAACGCAACCAATTGAAAATGTAACGGAAGAGGTAATGAATGATATCGACAAATTGGAGTTGGAAGTGGCTGAGTGGAAAGATAAATACATGCGATTGTTTGCTGAATTTGACAACTACAAAAAACGTTCATTCAAAGAAAAAATGGAGGTGATTCAAACCGCTGGGAAAGATTTAATGTTGAATCTGTTAGAGGTTTTAGATGATTCGGATAGAGCTGAAAAACAAATGGAAACCGCTACTGATGTTGAATCTGTTAAAAATGGTATTAAATTGATTATCAATAAGTTGAATAATACTCTTTCAAGCAAAGGATTAAAACCATTTGACAGCATAGGAGAAGTTTTTGATGTTGAAAAACATGAAGCAATAACCGAGATTCCAGCACCTACGCCCGATATGATTGGCAAAGTAATAGACCAAGTGGTGAAAGGTTATACCCTAAATGACAAGTTGATTCGTCATGCAAAAGTGGTAGTAGGAAAAGGCGAAAATGCTTGAATTAAAACGGTAAAAAATTTATTTAAAAAATCAGAATAAACCATTGGGTTTATCAAATGAATATGAAACGAGATTTCTACGAAATATTAGGTGTTAGCAAAACTGCCTCTGCAGACGAGATAAAAAAAGCGTATCGTAAAGTGGCTATGAAATTTCATCCAGATCGTAATCCGGGTGACAAAAGTGCTGAAGACAAATTTAAAGAAGCTGCAGAAGCGTATGAAGTATTGAGTGATGCATCTAAAAAACAACGGTATGACCAATATGGACATGCAGGTTTAGGAGGTGCTGCCGGTGGCGGAGGCTTCGGAGGTGGTGGTTTTGGCGGCGGTATGCGCATGGAAGATATCTTTGAAAATTTTGGAGATGTTTTTGGTGAAGGTTTTTTTGGAGGCCAACAACAAAGAGGTGGAGGAAGAAGCAGAGGTACCGGCAACAGAGGCTCCAACCTACGAGTGAAAGTAAAATTAAACTATGAAGAAATTGTCAAAGGCGCACACAAAACCATTAAAGTAAAAAAATACATTAAGTGCGACCCTTGTGGTGGCAGTGGTGCAAAAGACAAAGCATCTATTCAAAATTGTAACACCTGTGGTGGCAGTGGACAAGTTCGTAAAGTAACGAATACTTTTTTGGGCCAAATGCAAACCGTGACTACCTGCTCAACTTGTAATGGAGATGGCACACAAATCGCCAATAAATGCACTTCATGTAAAGGGGAAGGAAGAGTATATGGAGAAGACACCATTAGCATTGATATTCCTGCTGGAGTGCAAGAAGGCATGCAATTGAGTGTGAATGGTAGAGGGAATATAGGCGAACGAAATGGTTATCCTGGTGATCTATTAGTGGTGATAGAGGAAGAGAAGCATGCTGAGTTAGTGAGAGAAGGACTAAATGCCTTATATGAATTGCACATTTCTTTCCCGGATGCAGTTTTAGGAATCGAAGTAGAAATACCTACCATTGGTGGAAAGGCTAAAATTAAAATTCCTGCAGGTACTCAAGCGGGTAAAATTTTACGATTAAAAGGCAAAGGGTTTCCTAGCGTAAATAGCTATGAAAAAGGCGATCAATTGATTAATGTCAATATTTGGACTCCTCAAGAATTAACTAGTGAAGAGAAAACGATGCTGGAGAAATTAAAAGAGTCCCCTAATTTCAAACCCAATCCGTCAAAATCAGATAAAAGCTTTTTTGATAAAATTAGAGAAGCCTTCTCTTAATCGATTATCAGCGATATTTAAATAAAAAAACCGTTTCCATAGAAACGGTTTTTTTTATTATTATAATGAAATTTATTTAGAAATTACAGTATCTGCAACGCCCGTTTTTGTATTTTGATTGACAATTACATAAGTAACTTTCCTATCCTTAGGGATATCAGCAGCTGATTTATAAACTGTAGGTTCTTTTTGGTCGATGTTGTTCGTTTGGTCTTTCGATTCAGATTTAGCATTTGTTTTTACAGAAGCCGTTTCTGAATTAGCATCTCTGAAATCTTCGATATGATGTGTGTTTAATTTTTTAGGTAAATTTAAATCCATTATATCGGCTTCTTGCGGCAATTGATTAATTTTATTGTTTAACCAGTGTGATTTTTTTAAGTATTGCTTAGATGCACTATAAATAAATAAACAGTCTCCTCCTTTGATTCTGTCAATGATTTTGGGCGCTAAATTTGTTGGCAATGCTGGACAGCCATGACTTCTTCCTAAACGCTGATTTCCCTTAATAAAATCTTCGCTCACATAATCTGCACCGTGTATCACAATCGCCCTTTCATAAGCATTGTTATTGAATACACCATCCACTCCATTTAATTTTAAAGAATATCCATTGTTGCCTTCATAGGTTTCGGCAGTTGTATAAAAACCTAAACTCGATTGGTGAGAGTCATTGATATTTGAGAAATTAACCGCAAACTCTTCGCCTGTTCCCATACCGTGCGCAACCAAAGTATTAAAAAGTACTTTTTTTGATTTTACATCAATCACCCACATTCTTTTTTCATTACTTGACAGTGTAAAATCACAAATAGACAAAGTTGCTCCAAAAGAAATTTTACCTGCTTCAACCAGATTTAAATATCCATAAAACCCAGTTTCAAAAGCTTCAAATTGTAATTTATGATTTTTAGGAAATTTGATCCTGTCATATACATATTTTATGTAGCGATCGGTTTTGGAAACAAAGATGTTTTCACTCTCATTTTCCAATGCGATATTTACATTAGCATTGGATTGAAATGAAAATATCATTCCTACCAGCAATAAAGCTATATGTAGTTTTTTAACCAAGCGTAATTTTTATATTTAGTAAATATAGGCCATAATTTAAAAACTAGACCTTATAAAAAAGTTAAAAAATGTTAAAAATCACTATTTATCGGTTAATCACTTAGATTTTAGTACTTTTTTTACAGATTCAATGATGGCATTTGCCGTCAAACCGTATTTTTCAAGTAACTGCATTGGGGTTCCACTTTCACCAAAACTATCTTTTACTGCCACATATTCTTGTGGGCATGGACAATGAGTTGCAGCCACTTGTGCAATGCTATCTCCTAGTCCACCGTTTTGTTGGTGTTCTTCAGCACTAACAATACATTTCGTTTTTGTAATTGATTTTACAACTGCGTCAATGTCTAATGGTTTAATGGTGTGTATATTGATTAAATCGCAAGAAATTCCTTCTTTTTCTAATTGCTCCACTGCTTTCATTGCTTCCCAAACCATGTGTCCGCAAGCAAAAATACTAACATCGGTTCCTTCATGAATTACTTGTGCTTTACCTATTTCAAAAGGGACATCTAATGGCGTAAAATTGGGCCATTTGGGTCTACCAAAACGTAAATAAACAGGTCCATCATGCGAAGCGATAGCCATTGTAGCCGCTTTGGTTTGGTTAAAATCACAAGGAACAATAACCGTCATACCCGGTAACATTTTCATCATTCCAATATCTTCTAACACTTGATGGGTAGCACCATCTTCACCTAAGGTTAAACCTGCATGCGAAGCACAAATTTTTACATTTTTACCACTGTATGCAACACTTTGACGAATTTGGTCATATACCCTTGAAGTAGAGAAATTGGCAAACGTTGTTGTGTAAGGGATTTTACCTCCAATGGTCATTCCTGCTGCAATACCTATCATATTTGCTTCTGCAATGCCACATTGTACGAATCGATCTGGAAAATCTTTCATAAATGCATTTAACTTTAATGAGCCCGCTAAATCGGCTGTCAATGCAACTACATTGGGATTGGTTTTGGCAATTTCGTGAATACCTTCACCAAATCCACCTCTTGTTTCTTTTTCGTTTTGTACAGGAAAATCTTTAAGCATGCGCAAAAATAGTAAAAAGTAGTTAGTCACATGTACAAAGTCCTAAGATTTTTTTAAGACTTTTATAAAAAATTAATTATTGAAAGTCAAGCTCCATTTCTCTGTATTAAAACGAATGGCTTCGCATGAATAATATTGTAGAAAAAATACTAATTTTGAAAAATGAAATATGCGGTAATTGTAGCTGGTGGTGTTGGAACAAGAATGAAAAGTTCGGTTCCTAAACAGTTTTTACTTTTAAATGAAAAGCCCATTTTATATCATACTATCAAAGCTTTCCAAAAAAATATTTCAGACATAAAAATTATTTTGGTATTACCAGAAGCCTATTTATCTCAACAAGATTATTTACATACACTTTCAGATAATATACAAGACATATTACTTGTATCTGGTGGAGCAACCCGTTTTCAATCAGTAAAAAACGGATTAAATGCCATTCAAACAGATGGAATTGTTTTTATCCATGATGGTGTTAGACCATTTATCTCACAACATTTATTGGAAAATTGTTATCAAACCGCTTTAGAGAAAGGCAATGCTATCCCGTGTGTATTGATAAAAGACAGTCTACGTAAAATTCATTCGGATCAAAATGAGTATGCTAATCGAGAAGATTTCAGAGCTATTCAAACCCCTCAAACATTTCAAATCGCTCAAATAAAAAAAGCATTTGAACAACCTTATCAAACATCCTTTACAGATGAAGCATCCGTTTTGGAAAGCTTGGGAGAAGAAATTAATTTAATTGATGGAATAGATGAAAATATAAAAATCACCAACCCATTTGATTTAAAAATAGCGGAGATTATTATCAATCAATCTTCCATTATTTAGATGAGATTCCTACAAATTTTAATGCTTTCGTGTAAGATCCAAATAAAATAGAATCGTTTGTTGCTTTTGAAAATTGAATTTGATTAGAGTTTACGGTTGCTCTAGATGAAAACAATCCCAATACATTTTCTCCCTTCATGTTGGTATAAAAAGGTTTAATTTGATCATAGGTAATTCCTCCTTGAGAAGATGTAACGTCAATATAGGTTTTTAATTCTTGACCTGCAGCTGCAATCACTACATCTGGAGTATCCAAAAAACGAGTAATATTATTCCCTGCTGGAGATATTTCTCCTTGTAAAGCTCGGTAAAAATCTTCTGCAGAAACGGTAATATTCATGGGTGAATTTTCATTAGGAATACTTTTCACTAATGGAATCATTTTTACAACACTTGTAATTTTAACAGGATTATAAGCACTATTTTTTTCTTCATATCTAAAACGAAGATATAAATCGAAAATACTCACATTGTCTGGCGTGTTCCAAGTAAAATTGGTGAAGCTCACGCCTACTTGTGCAAAATTCAATTTGTCGCTAGAAACAGGTCTCGAAAAAACAATTTTGGTATTATCTAATACATCTGTTTCTCCAAAAACAATTTTACCTGTATTTAAATTTTTGACTACTAATTTATATTTTTTAGAAGGATCTAACAGCTCTTTAAATTTATATGCATAGTTAGGCGTATTCACAAAAATACCAGAGTCTTTGTAGTATCCTTCTAAATTTAAATCTACTTTTTTTAACAAGATAGAATCCACTGTATTCAGCCCTGCATATTTATACATTTTCACTTCAATATTATTAAAATACAAAGAATCAACATTTTGCGCTATCAAAAGATTGCTGTTTTTTTCATCATAAAATCCTTTGGTAATTTTCATATAATGTGCCGTATCGCTTCGAGACAACAATCCAAACACCACAGTATAATCTTTATAATCGGCACCTACCTTAAAATCTGTAGAGCATGCATTGGCTAATAGAACGATACTTAAAAGGGAAAATAAATAATTAATTGACTTTTTCATTAAAGCAAAAATACTATTTTTTACTTTAAAACGTAAAAGCATGTTTTGATATCGTATTTTTGCGACCTAAAGATAAAATAATGAGTCTTATACAAGAAATAAAAGTGCATGCTGCCAAGGTGTTGAATGAGATATACCAAGTTGAATTTCCAATTGAAAGCGTTCAAGTAAATGATACAAAACCAGAATTTGTGGGAGATTACACCATCGTCACTTTTCCATTTACCAAACAAACCAAACAAAAACCAGAAGAAGTAGCTGAACTATTAGGCGCTGCGTTGGTTGCAAAAAATACCATTTTTACTTCGTATAACGTTATCAAAGGATTTTTAAATTTAGAAATAAAAGATGCCTATTTCAATGATTTTTTAGAGGCTAATTATACCAACGCTACATTCGGACAATCTGCATCTAATGGTCAAAAAGTGATGATTGAATATTCATCACCCAACACCAATAAACCACTCCATTTTGGCCACTTACGAAATATTTTTCTAGGTTATTCGCTCGCCAATATTTTAAAAGAAACTGGATATGAAGTAATTAAAGCTAATTTAATCAACGATCGAGGTATTCATATTTGCAAAAGCATGATTGCATGGATGAAAGAAGGTAAAGGAGCAACCCCTTCTTCTACAGGTATCAAAGGAGATCATTTAGTAGGTGATTATTATGTTTTATACAACAATTTATTTAAAAAAGAAGTAGCGCATTTAGTTGAGCAGGGAATAGAAAAAGAAGTTGCTGAAAAACAAGCTCCAATTTTATTGGAAGCGCAAGAATTGCTTCGAAAATGGGAAGCGAATGATGAAGAGACCATTCAATTGTGGAAGATGATGAATGCTTGGGTGTATGAAGGTTTTGATGTTACATTTAAAAAATTAGGAGTTGATTTTGATCAATTTTATTACGAAAGCAATACCTATTTATCTGGTAAAGAAGTGGCATTAAACGGTTTAAAAAACAATATTTTATATCAAAAAGTAGATCAATCTGTTTGGATAGATTTAGAAGCTGATGGCTTAGATCAAAAATTACTTTTGCGTGGAGATGGGACTTCGGTTTATATGACACAGGATATTGGAACGGCCATCTTAAAATACAATGATTATCAAATGGATAAATCTGTGTATGTAATTGGTGATGAGCAAAATTATCATATGCAAGTTTTGAAGTTAATTCTTAAAAAATTACAAGAACCTTGTGCCGATGGCATTTATCATTTATCGTATGGGATGGTAGAATTGCCTCATGGTAAAATGAAAAGTCGAGAGGGCAATGTAGTTGATGCCGATGACATGGTAGCTGAAATGACCCAAATTGCGCAAAAAAACACCGAAGAATTAGGAAAGGTAGAGGGTTTTACACAAGAAGAATTGTTGAATTTATATAATACCCTTGGTTTAGGTGCTTTGAAGTTTTATTTGTTGCGAGTGGATCCTAAAAAGAAAATGATTTTCAATCCTGAAGAGAGTATCGATTTTCATGGTTTTACAGGCCCATTCATACAATATACACACGCGCGTATTTCTTCTATACTAAGAAAAGCAAATGAGATAGAATTAAAAAAAGTTGCTGTCGAAATGACGGCTCAAGAAAAAGGATTGTTAAAACAAATAGAACAATTCCCAACCTTATTATTGCAATCAGCTGCAGAATACAACCCGTCTTTAGTCTGTATTTATATTTTCAATTTGGCCAAAGAATACAATAGTTTCTTAGCCAATCATTCTATTTTAAAAGCAGATACGAATGAGCAAATGATTTTCAGATTGCAGATCAGTACTTTGGTGAAAAATGTCTTGGCTAAAGGATTAAAATTAATTGGAATCAATGCCCCTGAAAGAATGTAGTTTTCGCAATTACTCATTTTTCTGGATAAAAAATACATGCTCATTTATTTGAAAAAAAATACTTATTGAAAACTATTTGATAAGTTATCTATTATGCAAACAATAATCCATATTAATTAGCGGTAATGATAAAAGGAAATAATAGTGATGAATTAGCAAATTTCATTTCCGAAATTTCAAAAACTGATTACCAATAAAATTCAACCAATTAAAATTTTACTTTAATACGGACTCAATTGTTTTTCCAATGCAAGCGTTGGGCATTTGAATATGTAATAAGGTAGCCAATGTAGCTGCTATGTCGATCATTTGTACAGGTTGCAGCGTTTTCCCTTTTTGAATGCCTGTACCAAACCAAATTAATGGAATATGCGTATCATATGGATTCCAAGTGCCGTGAGTAGTTCCTGTTTTTGCATAGGCATCTAACCAAGCTGGATTTAATAACAACAAAATATCCCCGCTTCTTTTAGCTACATAGCCATTGATTGCCATTTCTTTTATCATAGATGGTAACATCGCTTTATCAATATCATTCATATCTATGGCAAATTGAATTTCTTCTTTTTGTTTACAAAAATTTAAAATTTCAACTATTATTTCATCTTTCTTATATGTTGAATTTTTTAATAAACTGTCATTTAGCCAAATGAAGTTCTCTCCTACTTCGTTCACCATTTTAGGATGTTGAAATTTAGTAAGAAGATATTTATTTAATGTGTCCTTAAAAATCTTACCTAAAAAATAACCTGCCGGAATTTTATTGTCTATTAAAAATTGGGGATTGTGGGCTACAGCATGATCAGCCGTTAAAAACAAAGTATAATTTCCTTCCCCCACTTGCGCATCTAAATAGGACAATAGTTTCTCAATTTCTTGATCCATTCTCAAATAGGTATCTTCAATTTCTATTGAATTGGGGCCAAATTGATGTCCAACATAATCAGTAGAGGAATAACTGATGGCTAAAAAGTCGGTTTCATTCCCTTGTCCTAATTTTTCATTTTTTAATACTTCTCCAGCAAAGATTGTCAATATCTCATTCCCAAAAGGTGTTTTTTTAATATCGCTTAATTTTAAATTAGACGTAAGATGAGGAAATGTGGGAGCATATTCTCCAGCAAATTTTCCTTCATATTTATTGTCGTCTGATGTACTTTCTGTATAACTTTCAATAGACTGAACAGGACTCCAGTTTTGCTTCATTAGTTTGCTTGCATAATTGATTGCATTAAAAGCACTCACCCAATTTGGCAACGATTTCATATAAAAATCACTGGTCATAAATACGCCATTACTGTCATCCATCCAATAGGAAGCATTGGCAGTATGTCCACCTGGCAAAATAGAACCCCTATCCTTCACTGAAATGGCAATCACTTTCGATTTAAAATTGGATGCTAAACGCAATTCATCGGTTATGGTTGTAGCCCACAAGTTTTTAGGACTCATTTTCCCAGCTTTCATCGTACCTCCAACATTTTTAGCATCATTGTCTTGTGTACAATAAACCGATTTTCCTGTATTTCGATCAATCCAATCATTACTCGCAATGCCGTGTAATGCGGGCACACTACCAGTATATATGCAGGTATGACCCGGACCAGTATAGGATGGTAAATAATTAATAAATGTGTTTACGCATTCATTGCCATTTTTTAATAAACGATTAAAACCCTTTTGAGAATACTTTTTACTGAATCGTATCAAATAATCTGGGCGCATTTGATCCAATACAACCCCTACTACTAATTTGGGCTTTACGATGTTTTTAGGTTTTTGAGCAGATAATTGGATCGAGATCAAGGTCAATAAAATGAATAGATAACGCATATGTTAATAATTGATTTGCAAAAATGATGTAGAAAGCAACAATAAACCATTTTATTTTAATTAATTTTGCGAAATCTTAAAAAATTTAATTAAAATATAACATGGCAGATTTATTTGAAAAGTTCGCAAAAAACAGAGGTTCACTGGGTCAATATCAAGATAAAGCACATGGCTATTTTTCATTTCCGAAATTAGAAGGTCAAATTGCTAATAAAATGATTTTTCAAGGGAAAGAACGTGTCATTTGGAGTTTAAATAATTATTTAGGTCTAGCAAATCATCCAGAAGTTAGAAAAGCAGATGCAGATGCTGCTGCTAATTATGGACTAGCCTATCCAATGGGTGCTCGTATGATGAGTGGTAACAGTACCTATCACGAACAATTAGAAAATGAATTGGCGGCTTTTGTATCAAAACCAGATGCATTTTTATTAAATTTTGGGTATCAAGGTTGTGCATCTATCGTGGATGCATTGTGCAGTAGAAGAGACGTAATTGTATACGACGCTGAAAGTCATGCATGTATTATAGATGGTTTAAGAATGACAACTGCACATCGTTATGTGTTTAAACACAATGACATGGAAGATTTCGAAAAACAAATGACTCGTGCTACTAAAATGATTGCCGAAACTGGTGGTGGAATTTTAGTAATCACAGAAGGTGTTTTTGGAATGGCTGGTGATCAAGGTAGATTAAAAGAAATTTGTGATTTTAAATCTAAATTTGATTTTAGATTGATGGTTGATGATGCCCATGGATTTGGAACAATGGGTGAAAAAGGTGCTGGTGTTGGTGAGCTACAAGGTTGCCAAGATGGAATCGACATCTATTTCTCAACATTTGCAAAAAGTATGGCTAGCATTGGTGCTTTTGTTGCCGGTGAAAAAGACATTATCAACTATTTGAGATATAATTTGCGTTCTCAAATTTATGCGAAAACATTGCCAATGCCTATTGTTATTGGAAATTTAAAACGTTTAGAATTATTGAGAAGCCAACCTCAATTAAAAGCTAAATTGTGGGAAAACGCTTTGTCACTTCAAAGTAAATTAAAAGAAGCAGGTTTCGATATTGGAAATACAAATTCTCCTGTAACTCCTGTTTACATGCATGGTGGTGTTATGGAAGCGGCTAACTTAACCGTTGATATGCGTGAAAACTACAATATATTTTGTTCAATTGTGGTTTACCCTGTAATTCCTAAAGGACATATTATTTTACGTTTAATCCCTTCTGCTGTTCATACAGAAGAAGATATTGTTGAAACAATTGAAGCTTTTAAAGCAGTAAAACATAAATTGGATAATAAATTATATCCAAATGAAATTCCAAATATGAGCTAATTTTTCGTTGAGAATATACGTTTCTAGCATATTATTTAATTGAAATCAAAACCATAATAAAAATGAGTGTGACAATTGTCACACTTTTTTTTATCTTTTATCAAATTCAAACCCCCATATCAAATATACTTTTGCTGCAGAATAATAAACATTCATGCAACAATTAGGAATTCAATCAGTCGCAATAAAAACAACAGTAGAAAATATTGCTGCTGTTAAGCGATTTTATATTGAGTTTTTAGGAGGAAAAGAAATGGTTGAAATGCCGGGAAGTTATGTAATCGAATTACCCGATTTGAGCATCATTGAATTGTACACCGAAATTTCAGAAACGCCTGATTATTTGTTCAGGCAAAACCAAGTAGTCATAGGATATAGAACTGAAAATTTACAAGCCATGTTTGAAAAAATTCAATCAGCAGGATATCCAATTTTATCTTCTATCCAGCATGCAGGAAATTGTTATTCATATTTTCATTTCATTGATCCTAATAATCAAATTAGCATGATGAATGAAGTACACAAACACTCAATTATTAATTAAACAAAAACATAAAAAACATGAAAAAAGGATTATTTATAGCTTTAGCAGCTATCACCACAGGGTTAATGTCATTTACTGCAGTTCAAATGAACAAATGGAATTATGACAATGCACATGCACGTTTAGGATTTACAGTATCACACATGACAGTATCTGATTGTGATGGATATTTTAAAGATGTTACTGCAACCATTACTTCTTCAAAAGCTGATTTAACAGATGCTGTAGCAGAAATGACAGCAAAAGTTGCTTCTGTAAGCACAGACAATGCAGGTAGAGATGGTCATTTACAAGGTGCTGATTTTTTTGACGCAGCAAAATACCCTACAATTACATTTAAAAGTACTTCATTTACTAAAATTAAAATAGCAAATGGATATGTTGTAAAAGGAAACTTAACCATGCACGGTGTAACAAAACCAGTAACTTTTACTACAATTATTAAACAAGGGGTAAATCCAATGAGCAAAAAAAATATTGCAGGTTTTAAAATCATGGGAAAAATTAATCGCAAAGATTTTGGAGTTGGAGTAGACACACCTAATGCAATCGTTGGTGAGGTAGTTTCTATCGTTGCCAATGCAGAATTTATTCAAGAATAATTATTCGATATATTTTTTAAAATGCTCCTCCAACGGGAGCATTTTTATTTTTGTAAAATTTCATCTTCTATTTTGTGGGTTTACTATATAATTTTAAAAGATTTACTCGCATTGTAAATTTTTATCTTTAATTTTAAGATGTATTATTAATTGAGCTCCAATTATGAAAAAAATAATCCTCATTTTACTTTTCATTTGCAATGTGGTCGTGCTTTTTGCACAAAGAAAAACTACTTATAAAGTACTATCCAACACATCCAATGAAACCATTATAGATATTCAAATGGGTGATATCAATCAAAAAAATATCGCAACTCCTTATGGCGATGCTGTTAAAATTTCGATTGACAAAGGAACTGCCATGTTAGAAAAAGGATATCCAGATTTACCTAAATTGGCATTTTCAATCATTGTACCCAACAATAAAAAAAGTACCATTACCATCATTGAAAATGAATTTATTGATTATAAAAATGTATTCGTAGCACCCAGCAAAGGTAAAATTTATAGAAATGAGCATCCTGATTTAATTCCGTTTACCATGAGTCCTCAGTATTCAAAAAATGAATTTTATCCAACTAATGTAGCCAATCTAAACCAACCTTTTATTATTAGAGATTACAGAGGACAAAATATACATGTCAACCCTATACAATATAATCCAATCACTAAAACATTAAGGGTGTATTCGCATTTGAAAATAAAAATGACGTATGAGGGTATTTCATCTGAAAATAGCATCCCGAATGATGAAAAAATTAGCCATGTAGTTGAAGAGTTTGATAATATATATGCGAATCAATTTTTAAATTACAAAACAGCGTCCACATTATATTCTCCTTTAATCCAACAAGGCTCCATGTTGATTATATGCCCCGCTAATTATTTGCCAGAAATTGCCCCATACAATAAATGGAAACAAATGAAAGGCATACAAACGTTTTTAGTCAATACTGATACGCTGGTGGGTGGTGTAAATGAAAATTCTATTTTTGAGTTAGTACAAACTTATTATCATACCCACAAAATTGCTTATGTAACGATTGTAGGTGATCATGCCAATATTCCTGCCATGATGGGATTAAATAAAATACCTAATTTAATGGGACCCTCAGACAATGCTTATGGTTATATGACAAACAGTGACCATTACCCAGAAATCATCGTAGGTAGAATATCGGGTGAAACAAAAGAGGAAATTGCCACCCAAGTAAACAGAACGTTGATGTATGAAAAAACACCGAATACATCGTCCAATTGGGTACAAAAACAAGTAGGCATGTCGAGTGATCAAGGGCCTGGAGATGATAATCAATTTGACTATGAACATATTTGTGATATTTTGGATAGCAATAAAAATCACTACCATTATATCAATAATCCTGGCTACTTTGATGGAGATCAAATGGGCTGTAATGATGCCATAGGAAGCCCAAGTCCAGGCGATTTAATCAATGAATTCAATGCAGGATTTGGATTATTAAACTATTGTGGTCATGGCAGCACAGCTTCATTTACAACCAGTGGGTTTGGTATTTCGGATATATCTTCATTACAAAATAATACAGGCAAATGGCCATTTATTTTTTCTACTGCCTGTGTGAATGGAAATTTCATGTTTCAGACATGCTTAGCAGAATCTTTATTGAGAGCAAAAGACAATACATCAGGAAATCCTCAAGGAGCCATTGCTGCATTAATGAGTACGATTAATCAAAGTTGGGATCCTCCAATGCAAGGTCAAGATGAAATGAATGCCATCATGAGGGGAGCAAGAATAAACAATAAAAAATCAACTTTTGGTGCTTTGGTTGCCAACGGGAACATGAGCGTTATGGAAAATTATAACAGTTTATCCAATCCACAAGATGGTGATGAGATTGCGGATACCTGGACTGTTTTTGGAGATCCCAGCGTAGAGGTTCGAACCAAACATGAAGGGGTTTTAACTTGCTCTCACAGTGGATGGATACAACAAAATTCAACAGATTTATATCTTAGCTGCAATGTAGATGGTGCAACCATTGGTTTATATTACAAAGGAAAATATTGGGGCTCAACAACGGTTATTGGTGGAGTGGCTCACATTACTTTTGATGCATTAACCGATTTAGATTCGCTGTTGATTACTGCTACCAAACAAAATTATGTTCCGTATTTAGGAAACGCAATGGTAGTTAATTATCCTGCCTCTGTTCAAACCCTAGAGCGTAATTTAAATGTATTCGTATTCCCCAATCCATTTAATGAGCAAATTGAAGTTTCAACAAAAGATCTTGCTATCATTCAATCGTTTGAAATAATTGACATGAGCGGAAAAGTTATTTTAGCTGAAAAAGCAAATGCTGCTTCTATAAAAATTAATACCAAGTCAATCAGTAAAGGGTTTTATATCGCTAAAATAACTACCCAAAATGGTATGGTCATACAAAAATTAGTGAAGTAATCGTACACCATCTAATTGGTATTTACTGCTGTCTATTTCTAATGCTTTGTTTTTATCTCATTCCAATCTAAAAAATAAATGAAGCGAGCAGCGATTTCAAACGCTTTTGGTTTTTGAATAATTTGATACACATTTTGTGCATACACATTGTCCATTTTAGAATTGATAATGTATGAGTCATTTAACCATTGTTTGTAACTCAATACAAATCTACTTCCTGGCTTAAACATCCAATTGAAAAACACATCCACATTTTGTAAATTATAATTCTCATTCAACCCATTTTGATAAGGATAGGGAGAATTTTTCCAATTTCCGTTATTGTCAACCAAATGGAATGATCGATTCGTAATGAAATTAGTGTAATGCCTGAATCGTGCCGTGAAATTCATGTTCGGACTTACATTGTATTTTACAGATAACAATCCTGAATATTCTCTCACATTTCTTAATCCCACAACGGGTTCATTTACAATAGCATCATACAATGCATAACCGATATTCGAATTGTCTCTGGTCATATTGCCACTTACAGACAATTCAAATTTATTTTTTATTAAATACCGCAAACCATTTTCGATGTAACAATAATTATTGGTTTTATTGCTTGAAAATCCATAGCCAAAATAATAATTCCAAAATAATTTCTTTCTACTATCCGAACTTCCATTGAGTGATTGAAAGAAATAAGGAAATTGCTTTAGCTTTTTATTGAAATTGCGAAGCTGATAATAATCAGTAGGTGTTATGGGTTTGGTTTCTATTTCATAGGTAACATCCCAAAAGTTTTTGAACAACCAAAAATAACTTGCATTCATTTGATAGGCCTTCAACTTAAATGGTTGTAGATTTTCAAATAGTCTGTTTTCTAATGAAATTCGATACGATTGAAGGAAACTTAATTTGGGTTTATTTTCATTATAACTCAGCAAAAGATACTGACTTGCATGGTTGTAATCAAACAATATGCCCATGTCATTGTGGTCATATTTGGGAAATAATACATTCAATCCACTGTTGAATTGAAACTTTCCTGCTACTTTGTTAAACTCTCCATTCCAAGAGGAACCTACTTTATATTGTTCCTCATTTTGCACACTCAATCTGCTGGTTATTGAAAACGAATAATCTTCTTTTTTTGAAAATTGCACCCACCTTAAACTGCTAACATTGGCATCTCTTGAAAAGCCATTTTTCAATACATTGGTATTGGTAAAATTAATAAAGGATTGTCCTTTCAAGGGTTTATCTATGACAACCACATTATAATTTGCAATGGGTTCGGTTTGTATTTTTAAATTTTCATTCCTTGTTTTGTCTTTTACTTTGGCATAAATAGGTGACCCTACCGCATTAAAAAAACCTATTCCAATATTGTTTTTTGTTCGTCCAGAAAATTTAATGGCATTGAGCAAGGAGGTATTGTTCGGATTTTTTTCTATTGAATAAATAGAAGTATCTCCATACTCATTTTGAATTGTAGAATATCCTTTGGGTCGCGCGCCTACCCTTCTAGAATAAAAAATAGCCGCTTTATTAAATAATTCTGTGCCTTCTGTAAAAAAGGGTCTATTCTCTGTCAATTGTTGTTCAAATGGTGAAAGATTGCGAATTAAATTATCTGAAACCACTTGAGAAAAATCGGGTATCAATGTTAAATCCAACGTAAAGGATTCATTGATTCCATATTTAATATCCATGCCCCCACTTCTCAAAAAACCTTTATTAATGGAATTGTTTTCTGGCTTTTCATAATATCCTCCTGAAATATATGGATATAAAAATAATCTTGTAGGAGGCTTCAAATTATCTAAACCTGTCAATAAGCCAGTCTGTTTCAAAAATCCTTGTTGATTCACATTGATTGGATTCCAATAACTGTTTTCATTTATTTTTCTTACTAATCTTAAAAAATTTACGCCCCATTTTTGCTGCTCATTTTTTGAAAAACGAATCGCACTGAAAGGGATTTCCATTTCTACTATCCAATAATCTGCAGTTGATGAAACCTTTGAATTCCATACTGCATCCCAAGTTATATCTCCATTGGATAAACCATTTGAAAGTCTTTCATCTTGCTGAACTCCTGCAGCAGAAACACGAAATGCAAACCCATTTTGATGATCATCATACGTATCCAAAAAAATAGAAAATACGTCTGCATTACAACGATTCAGCTCATCCCTTGCAGTCATTTGTTTCAACTGATTTGCTTTTGGTTGAAACAGTTTCGCACCTACAAAAATAGAATTTGTCGTATAGAATAGTTGTACCTCTGTTTGATATACGGAGGGTTCGTCGGGCTTGGGTATCGTTTGAGTAAAATTAGCTGCTACGGGTATGTTTTTCCAAACATCCTCCTCTAAAATTCCATCAATTTTTGGAGAACTGATTTGAAAATTGGTTTTGTATACTCTTCGTTCTTGAGCAAAAACTAAAAGATTAGAAATTGAAAAAAAAATTAAAAAACAAAATCTCATTTTATAACTAATTATATCTTTTTCAACGCTTGTTCTAAATCAAAAATAATATCTTTATAATTTTCAACACCGATGGAAAGTCTAATCATTTTTTCTGTAATATTTAATCGTTTACGAAGTCCTTCTTCCACATCTACATGGGTCATTGTTGCAGGATGTTCTGCTAAACTTTCAGTACTTCCTAAACTAACTGCTAACTTTATCAATTTCATGGAATTTAAAACAGTAAACGCTTCCTTTTCTCCACCAATTACATCAAATGCAATCATAGCTCCATTGCTATTGCACTGACGTTTTAATATTTCATAAGGAGCTCCATGTGCTGGTTTTAAGTTTCCTAAAAAATATACTTTCTCTACTTTAGGATGATTATTTAAGAATTCAGCTACATAATTTGCATTAATAGCTTGCATATCCATACGAACTTTTAACGTTTCTAAACTACGAAGCAATAACCAACCTGTCCAAGGACCAGCCATATTCCCTAAAAAAGTTCTCAAAATTCTAGTCCGAGTAACCAATTCTTTTGAACCCAATACTGCACCTGCTATTACATCACTGTGTCCACCAATATATTTTGTTGCTGAATAAATGACTAAATCGGCGCCATGTTTCAATGGATGTTGCCAAACAGGTCCCATGTATGTATTGTCAACTGCTAATAATATTTCTTTTTCGTTTGATGAAAAATGACGTGCAATCTCTTTACTCATTGCGATATCTATCAAATCATTAGTAGGATTAGCTGGCGTTTCAATATAAACCAATGCTAATTTATCGGCTTTTCCAGTTGCTTCTACTCTATTAATAATTTCTTCTTTGGTTTCCCCTACAATAAATGTTACAGAGTCAATCCCAAATTTTGGTAAAATCTTTTTAATAAAATGATCACTTCCTCCATATACTGGCGAACTCATTAATAATAAATCACCAGGTTTTAAAAACTCTAAAAGTACTGTTGTTATAGCCGACATACCACTTTCAAATACAGCACAATCTTCTGCTTCATCCCAAAGGCACAATCTATTTTCTAATATTTCTAAATCAGGATTATTGATACGACTATAAATTAATCCCATTTCTTCACCTTCATTTTTTGCTCGAATTCCATAAGCCACTTCAAAAAATGCCTTCCCTTCTTCTGCATTTTTAAAAACAAATGTTGACGTTTGAAAAATCGGACTTTTAATTGCTCCTTCTGAAAGTTCAGGTTTGTAGCCATAAGACATCATTAAACTTTCTGGACTCATTTTGTGTGACATATATTTGTTTTTAGTGTAAATATTTAGTTAGGTTTCTTTTGGATAATTTAGTAATTTAGATGTTTAGAATTGAAGTATATAACAAAGTACTTACAAGTAAATACTATTTTAAATTTTCATCAAAGTAGTCGCTGATTTTTTGCATTAAATGCACCCTGTCTTTTCCTCTTACATTGTGTTCGTAACCTGGATAGACAAAATAATCTACTTGTACATTATCCGAAACAGCCTGTTTTAAAAATCTCAAACTGTGCTGCCAAACAACCGTTGCATCATCTGTACCATGTATTAATAAAAGCTTTCCTTGTAAGTTTTTGATTTTATTAAATAACAAACTAGTTGAATATCCTTCAGGATTTTCTTTAGGTGTATCCATATATCGCTCTCCATACATAATCTCATACATACTCCAATCTAATACCGGACCACCCGCTACGGCAGCTTTAAATATACCTGGGTTGCGCAACATAAATGAGGTAGTCATAAATCCACCAAAACTCCATCCATGTATCCCTAATCGATTGGTATCTATGTAAGGCAATGATTTTAAATAATTGATACCCACCAATTGATCTTGCATTTCTATGGTTCCCAATTGTCGATGTATAATGCTTTCAAACTCAAAACCACGATTCGCACTGCCTCTTCCATCTAACACAAATACAAAATATCCTTTTTGTGCCATATAATCATACCACAAATTTCCACTAAACGGAAATGCATCTTTATTTAATTGCACATGCGGCCCATTGTATAAATACACAATCGCCGGATAGCTTTTTGACTCATCAAAATCGATTGGATAAATTATTTTGCTATACAAAACAGTACCGTCATCCGCTTTCAATTCTTTCAATTCAACGTTTGCTGTTTGGTAATCAACTAATGGATTGGGTGCTGATAAAATATTGGTTGTGTCTCCCGTATGTACATTCACTAGATTGATATTTCTTGGAATATGTTGATTGGTATAATTATCTAGTAAGTAATTTCCATTGGCACTCAAAGTAGCTGTATGCGTAGCATCAACACTTGATTTCTTGTCAATTTTTCCAGTTTCTATATTAACAGTATAAATGTTTTTTTGTAACGGACTTTCTTTGCTGGAAGTAAATACAATCTTATTTAATTTTTTATTATACCCTAAAATTTCATTCACTATCCATGCTCCTTTAGTCAATTGCTTCATCAATTTTCCTTCTGAATTGTACAAATACAAATGTGTATAGCCATCGCGTTGACTCCAATAAATAAATTCATTCGCTTGGTCATTTACAAAATACAATGGATGTTGAGGCTCTACATATTTTTCGTTTTTCTCTTCAAATAAGGTCTTGATAAATTCACCCGTTGATGCATTGTATTGATTTAAACAAGTATGATTTTGTGCTCTGTTAATGAGGTTGATATAGATATACTTTTCATCTGGGCTCCAAGTCACATTGGTTAAATATTGTTCTTTAGGCTCCCCCGTTTTTAAATAGATTGTTTTCCCTGTATTGATATGATACACTCCCAAAGTAACCTGATGCGAGGTATTTCCTGCAAATGGATATTTTACCATCTTCACGGTAGCAGGTGTGTCCGACCAATTAACCACTGGATATTCAGTCACTGCAGTTTGATCCATTCTGTAAAATGCCAAGGCATTCCCTTTGGGAGACCAAAATAAACCATGATCTATGCCAAATTCACTTTGATGAACCGTAGTTCCGTAAACGATGTTTTTAGTTCCGTCTGTGGTAATTTGTTTTTCTATACCCGCTACATTTTGAATGTAAATATTATTGTTTACAGTATAAGCTAATTGTGTTTTTGTAGGTTCAAAAAATAAATTTTCAGCCTCTTTATCATACGATAATTTACGCAAAGGTTCATACCTTTTATTGGAAATTTGATACAAAGAATTTTCATTCATAAAATAAAATGCTTGGTTATTAACCCATTCAACAGCAGGCAATGATTTTAATTTCAAATTAGAAATTTCATTAATTCTTTCCAACGTAATCACCGTATCAACAGCTCCATTTACAGGATTAGTAGATACAAAACCTTTAAAATTATCAGTAGAAATAGCTTGCGCATATTTTTCTGAACTGCCCATCCACTTCAATTGCTTTACATTTTTTACAGCCAACGTGGAACCCAAACCCAATACGGCCTCTTGCATAGTAAAGTTTTTTTGCTGAGCAAATAGTGTGGAGCTAATAAATAAAATTAATAATAATAACTGTTTTTTCATGTTCATTTTTTAAGATTCAAAGTTCATTAATTGTTCAAATAGGGTTTCATACTCGGGCTGAATAGCCGAAATTTTATATTGTATGCTGTTGTAGTCCGCTTCTGTTTTTTGAAAAATGGTTGGATTAGAATATGTATTTGGATCTGCTAACAAAGCTTCTAATTTCGCTTTTTCAGCATTGTGCGCATTCATTTCTTCTTCTAGCTTTGCAAATTTTTGACGCAGTCTTTTTTCTTCTTTACTTTGAAAATTGTCGGATGTCGATTGTCGGTTGTCTGTCTTTTGAGGAACTACTTCTTTAACATTTGAATTGTCTTTTTTAGAATTTGGAATTTCTGATTTTGAATTTTTCAACTCCTCTTCTTTCTTCTTTTTAAACAACATCCATTCGTCATA
>Ga0114980_10000894_pt1 | contig 21318 bp, 27 predicted proteins | sample S_140806_EF_Meta_FD_87018 | JGI IMG/M metagenome (GOLD analysis project Ga0114980, IMG submission 87018) | Freshwater microbial communities from Lake Simoncouche, Canada to study carbon cycling - S_140806_EF_MetaG | ecosystem: Environmental > Aquatic > Freshwater > Lake | place: Lake...
ACGTATTCCCGCATGAGGGCAAACGCCGCCGGGTCGAAGTCTACCTCGAAGGTCTCGAACCGCCAATTAGTCGGCTCAAGAATCGCGAACGCCCCCCACCGATACTCTGAAAGACCCATATACCACTGGATCTGGAGTTGATACCCAAGCGGGATGCCGTTCTTTTGCATCTCGCGGAATGCGCGCTCGTTGGCCGACTTGCACTCGAGGACGCCCGGACCCCGCACATCGCCGAGGATCACGCGATCCATCGCGCCCATCTCGTGATCGGCGATGCCCTTGCTGGCCTTGCGGCGCCGCACTTTGTTGCCTGTCCTGGCAACGTACTCCTCGACGATCAGCGGCTCCAGCTTGACGCCGCGAACCAGATGCCCACGAAACGGTACCTCGTAGTCGGGCTCGATCGCCCGCTTCTGATACCACAACTTCCGAGCGCAGCCGTAGGGCGGCGCGTTGACAATGGACCCGAGGTCGGACCCACCGATAAATCCTGTTCTTTTCATCGCTCTCTCCTCTTAATGATGCCCCCGGCTTTGGTAGTGTCGGGTAACCGGAGGCTTCGTTAAACGTTCGCTATCGTTTTACTCGGTTCTCCTTGTTGATTTACCGCCCATGAGGCGGCTGGCTTGCGCCAGGTGGCCGGCCAGATTCCACGCTTTCCACAGCGTTCCTCCGGTATTGCTCCTTTGGTGTAGCCGACCACCAAGCGCAATCAGCACTCTCTCCCCCCGACGATCCTCCCGAGGGCCATCAGGAACGCACCAGCAGACCCAAGGACCACGCGATCCTGGCACTCGAATATGGAATAAGCGATAGTCGCTGCCCCGGCTGCCATGATGGTTACCGCGATTGCGATCTTCACTTGACTGCGCCTTCGAGGAGTTCTTCAATCAAAGCACGCAGCGAAACTCTGCGAACTGCGGCGACCACTTTGAGCTTGGCGTGAAGCGCCTCTGACAGTCTTACTTGGAGCATTTTCGTTTCCATGAGTCAATCATCGCCCAGCGGAATAATAAAGTCAATAGTTTTATTTAAACTAGTTTTTCTATTACTTTATGTGTTTCATCGTTGCTGAAATAATGGGGAGATGAAGAGAGGAAAGAAGGAAGTCCCCCTGACGGTGCATCAGGCGGCAAAGAAGCGGCTGTTGTCGATCCAGGATCTCGTGGCGAAGATTAACGCAGCCATCCGCGATCCGACTGGCGAGATCAGCCAGCGATTCCGCGCCCTACCGGAGGACAAGCGGACGAACATTCTCCGGCAACTGGAGGAACTGAGGGCTCAGTACAAGCGTGACCAGGCCGTGACGGACTTCAACACGTTCGTGCGACAGGTCAGCCCCAACTTCGTCGAAGGCCCGCACCTTCGTCAACTTTCCGAGGTATTCCACCGCATCGACTCCGGCGAGTCCGTCCGGGTGATCGTGAACATCGCGCCGCGGCACGGCAAGTCCGAACACATCTCGGTACGTTTCCCGGCCTGGTACCTCGGCAAGAATCCAACGAAGCAAATCATCCAGGCCTCGTGCAACCTGACGCTGGTCGAGAAGCTCGGCCAATCCGTCAAGGACATCATCGCCAAGCCGGAGTACGGCGAGATCTTCCCGGACTTCCGGCTATCGACCGACACCAAGGCGAAGACGAAATTCAAGACGCAATCCGGCGGATACTACTTCGCGACCTCGACTACGGCCACCGCGGTAGGCTTCGGTGCGGACGTACTGATTCTGGACGACCCGCACGGGGAGCAGTCCTCCATTGGGTCAGAGAAGGCCAGCGTCATGCCGTCGAAGGAAAACTTCGACCAAGTGTGGAACTGGTTCACGCAGGTCCGAGCCCGACTCCAGCCGGGCGGATCCATCCTTATCGTGATGCAGCGGTGGTCGCCGTTCGATATGACCGGACGGATCATTGAGCGGATGCGGACGGACCCGAACGCCGAACAGTATGAGGTGATTGAGTTCCCCGCGCTGCTGATGGAGGAGGACGAGGCCGGCGACCCTCTCGTCGACCAGAACGGCGACCCGGTGTGGAAGTCGCTCTGGCCGGAGTACTGGAAGGTCGAAGAGCTTTTGAAAATCAAGAACACTATGATCAAGTGGCGCTGGAATGCCCAATACATGCAGAACCCGCTCATGGAAACGAGTTCGATTGTCCCGCGGGAGCGGTGGAAGTGTTGGGGCATGGACAAGGACGGCGAGATCGACTATGACCTCAAGCCGCCCATCTGCTCATACGTCATCCAAACGTGGGACACGGCATTCAGCGCCGACACCCGCTCCGACTACTCGGCCGTGACGACCTGGGGCGTGTTCGATACGGCCGATGAGCACGGCAACCGGCGCAACGGGATCATCCTCCTCGACGCATGGCGAGGCCAGGTGGACTTCCCGGTGCTCAAGAAGCGGGCCAAGGAGAAGTACCAGCAGTGGAAGCCCGATGCCTGCATCATCGAAGCGAAGGCGACAGGAACGCCGCTGATTCACGAACTCCGGCAGACGGGCATGAGTATTCAGTCCTACACGCCGACCTGGCAGACCGGCGACAAGATGGTCCGGCTGAACTCGGTGAGTCCCATCTTCGAGCAGGGCTTCGTCTACTACCCTCCCCGCGAATGGGCTGACGCCGTCATTGATGAAGTCGCGCTGTTCCCCGCCGCCGATCACGACGACTACGTTGATACTGTCATCATGGCGATGATGCGCTTCCGCTCCGGCAGGTTCATGAGCCTGCATGACGATCTCCAGGAAGAGGAAGACCGCCCCTATCGGAAGGTGAAGGCCTACTATTAGCCGATGTGATATCGAATGAATGAATCATAGTATTAGTTGATGTGATACTGTAAGAGAAAATGATCGAGCGAGTGAATGCCGACGAAATCCCTCTGGTCGAGGTCCAGGAGACGGTAATCGAGATTCCCGAAGGGAAGGAGACCACCGTTGAACTGGAGGACGGCAGCATCGAGATCACCATCGAGGACCCGGAAGAGTCCTCAAGCATTCTGGACGCTCCATTTGATTCCAACCTTGCCGAATTCCTTGAGCGAGACAGGCTCAACTCTATCGGCTACGATCTCATCGACTTGGTCAAGGCCGATGAGCAGTCGCGAGAGGATTGGCTCGAAGGATTCCGCGATGGCATGAAGCTGCTCGGCTTCAAGCCGGAAGACCGGACGGAGCCATGGGCCGGCGCGTGCGGCATCGTTTCGACAATGATCCCCGAGGCGGTGGTTCGATTCCAGTCGAACGCGATGACAGAGATCTTCCCGGCGGATGGCCCGGTGAAGGTGAAGATCATGGGGCGGGTGACGAAGGAAGTCATCGATCAGAGTGAGCGCGTCCGCGACCGGATGAACTATACGCTGACCGAGGAGATGCCCGACTACCGCACCGAGACCGAGAAGCTGCTCTTCGGGCTGGCGTTCATCGGGTCAGCTTTTCGCAAGGTCTGCCCAGATACCCAGACCGGAAAACCTGCGGCGACCTACGTCCGCGCCCAGGATATGATCATCCCCTACGGCGCGTCATCGCTTCAGACGGCGCCCCGCTACACCGAGGTCCTCCGGCTATTCCCATCCGACGTGCAGCGGCTCCAGGTGACGGGGCAGTGGATGGACGTTCCCGTTGACGACACGCCTGACGTTTCCGACCTCCAGGAAGCTATCGACGAGGCCACCGAGCGGACGCCATCCTCGATGGAATCCGACCCAGGGACGTACTATGAGTGCCATACCCTGCTGGATCTTGAGGAAGACCCTCTCCGCAACGAAGACGGCCTCCCGCTTCCGTATGTGGTGACGTTCGACCGCAACGGCGTTGTTGTGGCGATCCGGCGCAACTGGGACGAGCCCGACCCGAGGAAGCAGAAGCTGGTGTGGTATGCGGCATACAGCTACATCCCCGCCGAAGGCCCCTATGGCTATGGCGTCCTGCATCTCGTCGGCGGCAGCGCGAAGGCGGCCACCTCCATCGAGCGGCAACTCATCGACGCCGGCACTCTCGCGAATCTCCCCGGCGGGTTTAAGACGAAGGACGCCCGCGTGGCCGGATCCGACGACCCGGTTCCTCCCGGTGAGTGGCGAGACGTGGACCTCGGCGCGAACACCCTGCGCGAGTCCTTCTTTCCGTTGCCCTACAAGGAACCGTCCGGCACCCTGCTCACGCTGCTGAACCGCATCGAGGAGAACGGTCGCCGACTCGCCTCCATCTCCGACATCCAGGTTGGCGACATGAGCGGCAACGCCCCCGTGGGCAGCGTGCTCGCCGTGATGGAGCGGGAGATGAAGGTGATGTCCGCGGTGCAGGCGCGGCTCCACGCAAGCCTCCGCGACGAGTTCCGCATCCTGGCGCGGGTCATGCGGGACATGGCGCCGGATGAATACGAGTACGACGTCGAGGGCGGCAGCCGCCTGATTCGGAAGGCCGACTTTGACTCCCGCATCGACGTCATCCCGGTATCCGACCCGAACGCCGCGACTTTGTCTCAGAGGATTACTCTGTACCAAGTTGCGGTCCAGTTGGCTCAGCAGGCCCCGCAGCTCTACGATCTCGCGGCGCTGCATCGGCAGATGCTGACCATCGCGGGGATCAAGGACGTTCAACTCATCATTCCCGATAAGACGGACATCAAGCCCGCCGATCCGGTTGTTGAGAATATGGCTATCGCCACGGGCAAGCCGGTGAAGGCTTTCGAGTGGCAGGACCACGAAGCGCATATCGCATCCCATACGGCCTTCGTCCAGGATCCGGCAACGGCAGCCGCGCTTGGGCAGAATCCACAGGCGCAGGCAATCTTCGCCGCGGCGCAGGCCCACATCGCCGAACACTTCGCCTACCAGTACCGGACGAACATCGAACGGGAACTCGGCGTACCGCTCCCCGGCCTTGACCAGAAGCTTCCCGGCGATATTGAATCGCAGTTGGCGGTTGCAGTGGCTCAAGCGAGTCGGCAGCTGCTTCAGAAGAATCAGCAGGCGGCCGCACAGCAAGAGGCACAGGCCAAAGCGCAGGACCCGGTGCTACAGATGCAGCAGATGGAGTTGCAACTCAAGCAGGCTGAGATCCAACGCAAGGCCCAGTCCGACGCCACCAAGGCGCAACTGACTGCAATGACGTCGCAGCAGCGCAACCAGGTGGAGATCGAAAGAATCCGGTCGCAGGAACGTATGGCGCAGGAGGCGGCGCTTGACCGCAACCAGCAGTTCCTCGCCGAAACGAAGGTGAACGCCCCTATGGCGAACATCGAAATCGAGAAGATCAAAGCGCAGATCGCCGAGATTCTTGCTCGAATTGACCAGATGATGTGACGTGATGAAGCAAATCGAAGCACTCATCCAGCAACTGACGGAGCAACTGGCTCAAGGCGCAGCCAAGAGCTATGATGACTACCGTTTCATCGTCGGGCAGGTAGTTGCCTACCGACGCACGATCCATATGATCCGCGAATCCGAAAAGAATCGCGAGCACGAAGAGGAACTGTGACCGAAAAAACACCCGCTGAGATTATTCAGCCGACCAGGTATCACCTTCTCGTTGAGATTGTGAAAGCCCCCCGCGAGATCCGCGGCATTGCCGTCCCTGACGAACGCGCCCGCCTCGAAGATCAGGCCTCCCAGATGGGGAAGGTGCTGTCGATGGGCCCCGATTGCTTCATGAACTTCGACGTTCACCCCCCAGTGCGCCGAGGAACCCCCGCTTGCAAGGTAGGCGACGTGGTGATGTTCCGCTCGTATACCGGAACCAAAGTCGCCTTGAGGTTTACAGATGGCGACTTCCGCTTGATCGTGGACGATGCCATCGAAGGCGTCATTACGGACCCGGATCTGGTACGGAGGGGTGAATAATGGACGAAGAGATACTCCTAGACGAGTCCCTTGGCGAGGGAGCCCCGCAAGAGGAAGTCGAGATTGAGATCGTTGACGAGACCCCGGAGGACCTGAAGCAGCCGGCCAAGGAGCGGACCAATAAGAGAGTCCCGGAGATGTCCTCCGAAGAGGAAGTCTCCCTCAGCGAGAAGGTACAGAAGCGAATCGCCCGGATGACCTACGAGGTTAACGAGCAGAAACGCAAGGCGGCCGAAGCAGACCGCCAACGGTTCGCCGCGATGAGGCTGGCGCAGTCGGCCATCGCCCACCAGAACGAACTCGCCAACCGCCTGAACTCACTTCAAACAGGGTTCAAGCAGGAAGCCATCGACCACCGCGTTGCGCGGCAGCAGGCAGTCCGCAACGAGATCGCGAAGGCGAAAGAGACCGGCGACACCGAGAAAGAATCGCTTCTGATTCAGCAGATGGCCGAACTCGCCGCAGCGAAGACGGCGGTCGAGAACTGGAACCCGCAGCAGCTCCAGCAGGTCGACGTTCCGATGGTGGCCGAGCCGCAGCCCGAGCAGCCAGAGCAGCCGGAGATCGACGAAGAGGCGCTCTCGTGGGCGCAGCGAAACGCTGAGTGGCTAAACAAGGCACGCTCCTCGCCTGAGGCCGCAGCTTGCATGCAGTACGCCGTGAACTACCAGGCGGCGCTTGGCCGAGTGGGTCACGATGTGAACTCTCGTTCGTGTTACGATAAAATCGACGAAGAAATTCGTCGAAGATTCCCGGATGTCGTCGGCGCCGAAGCCCGAACGTCCGCAACCAGCCCGAGGGTCTCTGCGGTGACCAACGCCTCTCGCGTAAATACCGCTGCACACGGCAAGCGTGTGATTCGACTGTCCCGCGATGAAGTGGCAGTCGCTGACGGATTGGGCATCTCCCACAAAGACTATTGGGAAATGTTGCAAAAGGGGAATCAATAATGGAAACACCACGTCGCACACGCGCCGAAGAGACCCGCGATTTCAAGTCGCGCACAGCGCAATGGGAACCTCCGTCCCACTTGCCGGAACCTGCTCACCGCGAGGGCTGGGTACACCGTTGGTGTGCTCACGCCGTCCAGGGTGAACCCCACGTTGTCAATATGAATAAGCGCCTCCAGGAGGGCTGGGTTCCAGTCCCCGCTGAAGAATATCCCGAGGTCACCTTGCGGATCTTTGGTCATACCGGGAAGGGCAATATTGACTTCGGCGGCCAGACGCTGTGCCGGATGTCGTCGGAAATGATGGCGAGCCGCAGGGCATACTTCGAGCAGAAGAACCGGATCGAGTTGGCGGGGGTGAGAAATGATCTCGCCGCCGTGAAGACAGATCCCAAATATGGACGGTTCACCGAAAATCGCATTGAGCAGACGGCCACGAAAGGCCGGCAGGCTCTCGACTTCGGGACCGGCGAATAGTTGGATTCGTTTTCCTGAGCGGTGACCAACCACCAGGAGAATTTCAATGTCCGCTACTTCTACGCCCTACGGCCTGGAGCCGACTGTCCTGGCTGGCGGGAGCCCGAACGGAGTTATCCGCTCGATCCTTCTGACCGCCAACGTCGCGACCGGCTTCTTCAACGGGGACATCGTCAACGTCGGGGCGGGGGTCGCCACCCCCGTCACCGCCACGCCGACGACCACCCGAAACGGCAACAGCCCCACCGGAATCTTCATCGGCTGCACCTACTTCGACACGAACAAGCAGTTTGTTACCGCGAACTACTTCCCGGCGAATGGGTATACCAGCTTCAACGCCAACGGCCCGATCAACATTTTGATCATGGACCACCCGGATTTGCAGTTCAAGATTCAGGCCAATGGCTCGGTGGCGTATACCTCCATCGGGAAGAACGCCGCGCTGACGAACTTCTCGAGTGGCAGCACCAGCACCGGCAACTCCCGCGTCCAACTGGACGCCAGCACGATTGCCACGACCAACACTTTGGGTGTTCGCATCATCGACATCGCTCCTGTCCTTGGGAACGCCGCGGGCGATTCCTACACCGACGTCATCTGCATGTATAACCAGAACGTCCACGCTTACCGGAACATCCTGGGGGTCTAAGTCATGGCTATCACACGCGCACAACAACAGAAACAGCTTTTGCCTGGCCTGCACAAGGTCTGGGGCGACGAGTACAAGCAGTACCCGCCGCAGTGGTCCGAGATTTTCCAGCGGCAGACCTCGAAGCGCAGCTTTGAGGAAGAGCAGAAGATCTCGATGTTCGGCCTCGCCGCGGTGAAGAACGAAGGCGCGGGCATCACCTACGACACCGCGCAGGAAGCGTTCACTGCCCGGTACACGCACACCACCTACGCTCTCGGGTTTGCGATCACCGAAGAAGCCATCGAGGACAATCTGTACATCCCGGTGGCCGGTCGCTACACCAAGGCCTTGGCTCGTTCCATGGCTCACACCCAGGAGATCGTGGCCGCTTCGATCCTGAACAACGGCTTCACCTCCGGCCTCGGTGGCGACGGCGTGGTTCTGTTCTCGACGGCTCACCCGCTGGTCAACGGCGGCACGAACTCCAACCGCCCCACGACCGGCGTTGACCTGAACGAAACCGCGCTTGACGCGGCTCGCATTCAGATCGCCAAGTGGACGGATGAACGGGGCCTATTGATCCAGGCCCAGCCGACGAAGATGATTATCCCCGTCGAGTACGCCTGGACTGCGGAGCGGTTGCTGAAGACGGTCCTCCGCCCTGGCACCTCGAACAACGACATCAACAGCATCGTCTCGACGAGCTTCCTCCCCGGCGGCTACGTCGTCAATAACCGCCTGACGGACCCGAATGCCTGGTTCCTGAAGACGGACGTTCCCGATGGACTGAAGATGTTCGAGCGTGTCCCGGTGAGGTTCTCCGACGACGGCGACTGGGAAACCGGCAACATGCGGTACAAGTCCCGCATGCGGTTCTCGGTCGGCTGGAGCGATCCCCTCGGCATCTGGGGCAGCCCCGGCGTCAACTAACCCACTCGCGGGGAGTCGCAAGGCTCCCCGCCTCATAAGGAGAATCATATGGCAATTTCAAATTGGAGTGGTCCGATTGCGACCGAAACTGGGGTAATCGCGGAAGTCGAGAATGTAGCGAACGTCTCGTTGCCGTTGTCCGCGAAGGGCACTGGCGTCGTCGTGAATACCCAATCGCTCCCGTACTTTGCTATCACGGTAACAACGGAAGCCACGGCGGCAGCGGTCACCTACACGGCGGCGCAGTTGAAGGGCGGGCTGATCCTCCGCAACACGAACGGCGCGGCGCGTGCCGACTTGTTCCCCACTGCGGCAAACATCGTGGCGGCGCTTCCGAGTGCGTTTGTTGGTCAGACCTTTGAGGTCACCATCCGCAACACGGCGGCAGCAGCGGAAACGATCACCATGACCACGAACACCGGCCTCACCCTCAGCGGCACGATGACGATTGCCCAGAACAACCAGAAGCCGTTCCTGGTTCGCCTGACCAACGTCACCACGGGCTCTGAGGCTGCGACGATCTACTCGATGGGGACTCTGGTGTTCTAGCCATGGCGCGGCCCATCGTCCTTACCACGACGGGGGTATCCGCTTCGAGCGTATGCCCCCTCTGCTTCTACACAGAGAAATTCAACGTGTCCGTGAACACGGTCGTCACCGGGTCGGCGACGTACAGCCTGGAGTTCACTGCGGACGACCCGTTCGCGGCGACCTTCACGCCGGCATCAGCGAACTGGAAGTCGCACCCGTCGATGACCGACGCAACTACGGGCGACATCGTGGAGTTCACTGCTCCAGTTCGGGCAGTGCGGATCAACCAGACGGTTGGCGCGGGCAGCGTCCGGGCGACCGTGATTCAAATGGATGTTTAGCATGATGAGATACCTGCTTTTGCTTGCGGTCGCGACAGCGGCCCACGGTCAGTATGGCGCGGCCACGTCGATAGTGAGTGGCAACGGAGCCCCGGTCGCCGCCCAATGCACCAACGCCAACAACGTCGGGCGGGTCTGGGCGCGGAAGAACGGCGGGGCGGCAAGCAGTACGTTCTACATCTGCGCGGCCACCGGGGCGGGGACGTATGGCTGGCAGTTGAACGACGGTGCTATCGGCGGCGCGGGGAACATCGCCTCCGACCAAGTGCTCTACGGCACGGCGGCGGGGGTGGCGGGGAGTGAGGCGAACCTGTTCTGGGATGCGGCGAATGATCGGTTAGGTATCAATACCGCTTCACCTACATGGGCGTTAACCGTATCGAATACGTTTACCGCTAACCCATTTTTTATCAATCCGGGTATTGGCGCAGGCGTCGTGGACACCGGAACATCCTTAAACTCTGCTTATACTTTCTACGTCAATTCAGTCGAACGCGCTCGCTTCGCCGCTGCCACCGGCAACCTCCTCCTCGGCACCACCACCGACGACGGGTCGAATCGGTTGCAGGTGGCGGGGAGTGGGTCGTTCAGCCAAGTATCCACCGACACGACCCTGACGATTGCACGAACTACTACGAACACCTCGTCGGTCGCTTTGGTAGCGGGTGTGAATACGCCCATCCTTCGCTTCTCCGGCTCGTCTCCGTTTAACATCGGCGACACCTCCGGCAACGGATTCTTCTACGTCGCAACGGATGGAACGGTTACTGTCAGAAATCCGATTGCCACCACCGGCGCCACCCAGCTCATCGTCCGCGCCGGGGCGGGGCAGAGTTCAACGAACCTCCAGACGTGGCAGAGTGCGGCGGGGACGGCGTTGGCGGCTATTTTGCCGACTGGGCAGTACCGATTTATTGGCGTCACCGTTGCGTCTCTACCTGCTGCCGCTGCGGGAAACGCTGGGGCAACTGCCACCGTCACCGACGCCACCGTCACCACCATCGGCACCACGGTGGCTGGGGGCGGCGCAAATACGGTGCTGGTGTGGTCGAACGGCACGAATTGGCGGATTTACGCGAACTGATATCATCATCGTATGGACCCGATCATCATCATCATCATCGAGTGGGCTGCCGAGTTCGGCATCTCGCTCTAACCGACATAAAGCCCCGGCCATCGCTCGTGCTGGCCGGGGCAAACCCGGAGTTAGCCGACCTGAGAAAAATCCTAGAGAGGTCGCACTAAAGAGGAATGGACATGAAACTCACCCTACAGCGCGGCGATCTTCCCGCCTACGAAATCACGATCCCCTCAGCGACCGTCAGCGTAGCTGACCACTACGCACAGAGCATCAACTTGGCGAACACAGAGCATCTCATGATGCGGATGCTGCTCGACAATCTGCTCGTTAGCGTGATCCTTCCCCGTGCGGAGTATGCGCCGGAAGTCGCCGCGCAGATCGCCGCGATGGAAGCGGATCTGGCGACGAAGAAGAAGCAACTGGACGGGGCGCGGATCTCGCCGTTGCTGCCGACGCTCACGGTGGGCGGCAGGCCGATTACCCTGACGCAGATCGAAGCGGCTCTCGCGGCCGCACGGGCAGCGGCGCAGAATCCTCCGGCTCCGGCTCCCGCTCCCGCTCCCGAACCGGAACCCACGCCCATCCCCACGCCCACGCCGGAACCCTAATGTCCATCGAGTATCGTGGCCGCACCTTCCCCGGATACAACAAACCGATCCAGTCGGATAACCCGGAGAAGAAAAAAATGGTCCTAGCCAAGGAGGGCGATCAGGTCAAGCTGATCCACTTCGGCGATGCGAGCATGGGCCACAACTACAGCGCCGCAGCACGGAAGTCCTACCTCGCCCGCAGCGCGGGGATCAAGGGGAAGGACTCCAAGCTGTCGGCGAATTACTGGTCGCGCAAGGTCCTCTGGGCCGGTCCCGGAGGGAGCAAGAAGTCGCCGCCAGGAGGCAAGGGGAAATACTGATGAAGAAAGAAACGAAGGTCCGCAAAGTCATGCGCGAGTTCAAGGCGGGCAAGCTGAAGTCCTCCTCTGGCTCGAAGGTCAAGAGCCCCAAGCAGGCCATCGCCATCGCGTTGAGCGAGGCCGACCGGATGAAGAAGAAATCGAGGTAGCCGCCGTGGCATACACGAACCCCTCCCTCCGCGAACGTATCAAGGACGAAGTCATGGCGTCCAACAAGGGCGGCAAGCCGGGGCAGTGGAGCGCCCGCAAGGCGCAACTCTTGGCGCAGCGGTACCAGAACGCGGGAGGGGGATATCGCGCCGGAAAAACCTCCGCGCAAAAGAGCCTCAGCAAGTGGACGAAAGAAGACTGGGGCACCAAGAGCGGCAAGCCGTCCACGCAAGGCCCTGAGGCCACCGGAGAGCGATACCTGCCGCGCCAAAAGCGCGAGGCCATGCCCGACAAGGAATACGCAGCCACCACCCGCAAGAAGCGTGAGGACCTCGCCAAAGGCAAGCAGTTCTCGAAGCAACCAGTCAAGAGGAAATAACCGATGCCCACGTCTGGAGTCACCAGCTACAACCCGTCAATCGCCGAGATCATCGACGAGGCCTACGAACGCGCCGGCATCCAGACGATGACGGGCCACGAGTACATCACCGCCCGCCGGAGCCTCAACCTGCTCACGCTGGAGTGGGCCAACCGCGGCATCAACCTCTGGACCCTGGACGAGGAAACGCTCCCCCTCAGTGCAGGGGTATCTTCGTATACCCTGCCGACCGATACGGTGGACGTTCTGAGCGGCGAACTGCGCCTCTTCGCCGGGAACACGACGTTGCAGAGCGACTCATCCATCGACCGGATCTCATTCAACCAGTACGCCTCCCTGCCGAACAAGCTGGCCCCCGGTAGGCCCACGCAGTTCATGATCCATCGGGGTGTCGTGCAGCCGACGATCTATTTCTGGCTGGTGCCGGATCAGAGCAGCACCTATACGTTCTACTACTGGCGGATGCGGCGCATCCAGGATCCCGGCAGCGCGGTGAATACGGCAGACGTGCCCTTCCGCTTCGTCCCGGCGCTGATCTCCGGTCTCGCGTACCATCTCGCCTCCAAGCGCAAGGAGTCCATGGCGCTCGTCCCGGCGCTGAAGGAACGCTACGACGAGGACTGGGACCTGGCGTCCGACGAAGACCGCGACCGCTCTCCGCTGCGAATCGTGCCGTACCGGAGCTACCGGTGAGCGGATACTCCAGCGGCCAGAACTCGAATGCCTACTGCGATATCTGTGGTCGGCCGATAAAGTATCGTGAACTACGAGATCACGTATATAATCAAAAAAGGGATGGCCTCAGGGTCTGCTCCCAGTGCGACGACGAGGACAACCCACAACTCCAAGTCGGTCGCTTCTTCCGAGCAGAACCACAGGCCCTCTGGCAACCGAGACCGGACACGCCAGAACTCGCAACGTCCCGCGCATTTGCCCGTTGGAATCCAATTATGAACCTAGTAATGGAAGTCACGCTGGGTGAGGTAAATGCGAGGTTGACATGAAGTTTCAGGGAAAGGTAGTCCGTAAACAACTCGGGGGCACGCTCCCGACCAACGCCGCTGCCGATAGCGCGGCGCGGATCATGGGCGGTGTTCGATTCCCGAACGCGCCGAGTCTGGCCGGCATCCCCGGCGTCCCGATGAGTACGCCCGCCCCCGGCATGTCGCAGAGCGCGGCGATCCCCGCTGCTCCTGCTGCCGGAAGGCGTCGGCAATCGACCCAGGATCTGCTCCAGTCTGCCGTGATGGGTGGACTCGCCGGATTCGGCGGCAACGCTGGCATCACCGCTGGCCTTGCGATGCAGATCATACCAATCTTGGCGGACCTGATGAAAAAAGGGTCCGCAAGTCCAAAGAAAAAAGGAGGTGGTCCAGTGAAAGGTCGTATGAAGAACGAGGTCGGGAAGAACGCAATGCCCAAGCCTGCAAAGAAGGTCGCTGCGGCGAAGAAAGGATACGCCAAAGGCGGCATGATGAAGATGAAGGGCAAGGCGTGCTAGGGTGACCTACGATACCCTGGTACAGCTGATGAAGGACTACCTGGAAAACCAGGAAGCATCCTTCGTCAGCAACATCCCGGACATCGTCAGACTGGCTGAGGAGCGGATCTATAACACGGTTCGCACCCCAGACCAGCGGCAGAGCGTGACGGCGACGACGGCAACGGCAACACTTACCACACCAGGCTCGTTCGTCGAGCCATTGGGCCTATACGTCAACTCCGTCCCGCTGCCGCCGAAAGCAGTCAGCTATATTCGCACAGCTTATAGTGGTCTGACGGGACAGCCGCAGGCATACGCGATGGTCAACGCTATCGCGGACTCCCCCAATGCGAATGCCCCTGCCACAATTCTGATTGGGCCAGCCCCCGATACCACCTACCCCTACACGCTCGACTACGTTGGCGCCCCTACTTCGATTACCGTGGCCGCCACCCCATCGCGGACAACGTGGCTGTCGGCAAACTTCTCGTCGGTGCTTCTGTACGGGTGTCTCATTGAAGGCTACGTCTACAACAAGGGGCAGGCTGACATGATGGCCGAATACAAAGCGCAATACGAGGCGGGAATGAAGGAACTCAAGCGCAGCGCCGAGGGCCTGCTGCAACAGGACGAGTACCGGGATCGGCCGCTCGGCAGGGAGGTCACGCAGTAATGCCATTCACCGGCTCCTACGTTTGCACGTCGTTCTACACGAACCTGCTGGCGGGAACAATCCACACCGGAACCCATAACTTTAAGCTGGCCCTGTATACCAACGCGGCCACGCTGAACGCCTCGACCACCGGGTACACCATCTCTGGGGAAGTGGCTTCGGGTGGAGGTTACTCCACGAAAGGCGTGATCGTCAACGCCACCGTGACGACGACCAACACGACGAATGGTCCGGTCGTCATCCTCGACTTCTCCGATGCGGTCTGGACCACGCCGACGTTCACGGCGCGGGGAGGGCTCCTCTACGATGCAACCGCGGGCGGCGACCCGTCCATCGCGGTCATTGACTTCGGACTGGACATCACAGGGAACGGAGTCAATAACTTCACCGTGTCCTTCCCGCCTCCCACGGCGAACGCGGGATTCCTTGTCATCAAAACCGTCCTGAATAATCTATAAATGCCCAGTACCTACACAGCGAATAACGCCCTCACGCTGCAAGCGTTCAACGAAAACCCCTCGACCTGGGGAACGATTGCCAACACTGTATTCAGCCTGATCGACGCCTCCCTCGACGGAGCGGAGGCGATTGATGCCTCTGGCTCCGGGGCGAGCGCAACGCTGACGATTACGGACGGAGCGGATGCGCCGGCGCGGGCTCGGGTGCTGAATTTCACGGGAGCCAGAACGGTAACCAATATCACGGTCACCATTGGCCCGAATACGGCTGAGAAGATCTACTGGGTGAAGAACTCCACGACGGGCGGATTCAGCGTGATCCTAGCCCAAGGGAGTGGCAGTACAGTTACCATCGCTCCGGGCGCGTGGGCCCTTGTCTTTTTGAACGGAGCCGGAAGCGGGGCCAGCGTGACTACGCTGACCAGTCTATCCTTGGCCGGGTCTACCTCTGGCATGACCACCGTCCAGCCGTCCGCTACCGCGTCTGGCACCCTTACGCTCCCTGCTGCTACCGACACGCTGGTAGGCAGGGCGACTACGGATACGCTCACGAACAAGACGTTCGATACCGCGGGCACGGGAAACGTCCTTCGTATCAACGGAACCCAAGTGAGCGCCGTGACGGGGACTGGTTCGGCGGTGCTGGCGACCTCTCCGGCGATTGCCACGCCCACGATTACCACCAGCGCCACGGCTCCTCTCGTCATTGGCGGGACTGGGACGACATCGACATTGGCCATGCGTTCGACATCGGGTGTTGGTACAACGGGAGCGGACATCATTTTCCAGACCGGGAACAATGGCGCGACAGAAGCCATGCGGATCCTGAATGGGGGCAACGTTGGCATAGCGAATCCAAGTCCAGCGTATACATTAGACGTGACCGGGACAAAGAGATGCACCGGAAGGTCTTTAGCGTCCTACGGCGTGTTCTCTGGGGCTCTATCGGCCTATGACGCCTCCGCTGGAGCGGTATATGTTGGCTTCACCAGTGGAGGATACATCCGGTCGGTCAGTAACAATAGTGGCGCGGCCTCAAGCCTTGGGTTCCAAATCGACAACGCTGGCACCAATAGAATCTTCATTGATACCTCCGGGAATGTCGGGGTTGGGTTGACCTCCATAAGCTATCAATTTCAGGTATCCACCGATTCTGCCGCCAAGCCATCGACAAATACTTGGACCATCGCCTCGGACGCTCGACTGAAAACCGTTAAGGGCGAATACACGAAAGGGCTTACGGAGATCTGCCAAATTCGTCCGGTGCGATATGAGTACAACGGAAATGGCGGATTCGATCCTGACGGGAAAGAACAGATTTCAATTCTAGCGCAAGAATTGATGCAGGTGTTTCCTGAATGCGTTGGCACATTCAGGGGCAAGCTAACCGAGAAAGGCCCCGAAACCGATCTCTACAACTACAACGGACACGCGATCACCTTCGCCCTCATTAACGCAATCAAAGAGTTAAAGGCTGAGATTGATCTACTGAAAGCGGCACAATAAACAATAGGAGACCAATATGTTTCTAGACGAAGTTAAAGCAAGTTTCATTGCCCAAGGCCATGCGATGGCGAATCACTTCAATACGGAGAACGAGAAGCAGTTTCTCGAAGCCGCGAAGAACTGGGCACTCAACGGTGGCGGCGAGAACCAGCCGAGGCCAGCCGAAGCCATCGAGGCACAGTTTGACTTTGACGGTCTATGGAAGATGACCCTTGAGCCGGCTGGCCGCCCGGTGTCGACGCTGGACCCGAACACGCTCTTGTCAACCCGCGGCACCGATGAGAATGCTATCGGCGGCCCGGTCGGTGGCCCGATTCCTGGACAACCGGGGCGTTTCTACGCCGCCTCGAATGCGACCCCCTGGCTGGGGCAAACCGTGACCATCCACGGCAAGCGGTACCTGTACACCGCCAACACGCCGTTCAACCGCGCTTGGGAGGTGCTGTAATGTGGAGCTGGCTGAAAAAGGTCGTGAACTACGGCGTGCCGATTGCCGTGCAACTGGTTCCCGGAGCGTTTCGCCCGGTGGCTGACGTGGTCTACAACGGCGTGCGGAACGCAGAAATGGCGGGAGGCACGGGGCCGGAGAAGCTGTCGTGCGCCATGCGGTATATCACCTTGGCGATCCCCGCCGTCTCGTTGCTGCTGCGGCGAATAACCGGCAAGGACGTCGTGAACGAACAGGCTCTGGTCGAGGCGCTTGCACACCTTGCTGAGTTCTTCGTTCTGATCGAAAAGGCGGTTGGGATTAAGCCGTCGTGAAGAAGGCAATCGCGGCCATTCCTGGCCTGATTCTGGGGGCAATCTATTCGATGCCGACGTTGTTGTGGGGGCTCCTTGGCCTCCAGGTCGTCGACTTCGCAACCGGATTTCTCGTTGCGTGGTCCACGGGCGCGGTGTCGTCCGATGTCAGCCGCAAGGGCTTCGTGAAGAAGACCGTTGCGCTGCTGCTGATCGTAGCATTGCAGATCGCCGAGTCGGTTCACCCGATGCCGGTAGAACTATCGGCCTACGTTGCCGGGTGGTTTTGCCTGACGGAACTGATCTCCATCGTGGAGAACTGTGGCAAGGCGGGGCTCCCCCTTCCATCGAAATTAACCAAGGTCCTCGCGCAGCTCCAGGACGACGCAACGAAATGAACTGGACGGTAACCCGCACCGATAAACAGTGCGTGGATATCGACTTCGACTGCTCTCAGAAGAAGGACGTATCGGTGTTGCTACTCGCCGATGAACACGCAGATAATGCTCATTCGGACATTGCGCTGATCCGCAAGCACCATGCCGAAGCCGTTGCGCTCGGCGCGCCGATATTGAAGTTCGGGGACACCTTTTGCGCAATGGAGGGCAAGTGGGACCGGCGCGCCAGTGAGTCTGCCTTGCGGCCGGAGATGCGTGGCGGAAACTACCTAGACAAGCTGGTCTCGTTTCACACCGACCTGTACCTACCCTACGCAAAAAACATCGCCGTCCTCAGTGACGGCAACCACGAAAGCTCGATCTTGAAGCACCACCAGACGGATTTGCTGGAGCGCCTGACGCAGAACCTTCGCACGTTCGGGGCGCCCTGCGAGCATATGCCATTTACCGGGTTCGTGCGGTTCAAATTTGACTTGGGCAACAAGCATCGCGACTCGAAAACGTTGCACTACCACCACGGTTACGGTGGCGGCGGCGAGATCACGAGGGGGATGATCGACAACTCGCGCACGCGAGGCCAGTACTCGGCCGACATCTACATCAGCGGCCATATCCACCGGCGCAACAGCGACGAGAACGTCATGATCAGCGTCAACGGAAGGGGGCACGTTGTGCGGCAGGACCAACTATTCCTTCGCGCCGGGACGTACAAGCGCGAAGAAGTGGGCGGGTCCGGGTATCATACAGAGAAGGGCCGCTCGGCCAGGCCGGTGGGCGGTTGGTGGCTTGATTTCGAGATATCCAGAGACAAAAATAATACGTTCGTTGATGTCAATTACCGATCCGCAAAATGAAAACTCTACTATTCCTTATCGTTGCCCTGCCGCTTGTTGCTGAAGAGAAACTCTCGAAGCAAGAACAGCTCGAGATCGAACTTGCTAGCCTCAAGCTGGAGAACATCGCCCTGCGTTCGCAGATCATGAGGACGCAGGAGGCGGAACTTCAGAAGTCCGTCCAGGTCATCTTCGAGACCGCCTGCAAGCGCGCCGGCCTCGAAGTCACCGCCTGCCAGTACGATCCCAAGACGCAGAGCGTAACCGCCAAAAAATAATGCCCTTCAAGAAAATCCAGCTTCGCCCAGGAATCGTTCGGGACGTAACCAACTTCTCGAATGAGGGCGGCTGGTACGACTGCGACAATGTCCGCTTTAGGATGGGCATGCCGGAGTCGATTGGGGGGTGGATCGAACTTCTTGACGGCGGGGATTCCGTCTCCCTGCCCAGCGTCGGATATGGCGTCTGCCGGTGCCTCCACCAATGGACAACCCTCGCCGGTCAGCAGTTCACCGCAATCGGGACAGACAAGAAACTCCTACTGCTGAACCAGACGACCGTCTCAAACATCACCCCTGTCGAGCCACCAATAGCATTGGCCGCCAATCCGTTCACGATGAACCAAAACCCAGGAGGGCCGCCGTTTTTCTCAAGCTCTCTTCGGGTTCAGCATGTAGGGCACGGGAGAGTCACTGGCGATTCTGTCATCTTCTCCGGCGCTTCTTCGTTCGGCGGGTTTTCCGCTGCCGACATCAATAAAGAGTTCCAGATCACGGTGGTCAATGCCAACAGCTACGACATCACCATGTCGTCTACCGTTTCCTATACCGCAGGAAGCGGCGGCGGATCGTCAGTAGTCGCGACGTATGAGATACCTATCGGTTCGGCGAGTAACTCTTTCGTCTCCGGCGGATGGGGTGTCGGAACATGGGGACAGGGAACGTGGGGCACCCCCAGGAGCGGACTGGAGTCCGGTATTCGCGTCTGGTCTATCGACAACTTCGGCGAGGACCTCGTGGCCGCCATCATCGGCGGGAAGATCTACTACTGGGATGCGTCCGCTGGAGTTGGGTCGCGTGCGGTTGAACTTTCGAGCATCGCGGGAAGCAACCAGTGCCCGACCATCAACTCCGCGGGCATTGCGGTTTCCGAAGGCGACCGCCACCTCCTCGTGTTCGGCTCGAATGAGTTCGGGTCCGCTACCGCTGATCCGCTCCTGATCCGCTGGGGGAACCAGGAAAGCCTCGTCGAGTGGGAGCCGCGGCGCGATACCACGGCAGGCGGCTTGCGGGTTTCTGCTGGGTCGAGGATCATCGCACAGACCAGAGGGCGACAGGAGACCGTCATCTGGACGGACATCGGTATCAACGCCCTCACGTTCGTCGGCCCCCCGTATACGTTCGGGCTAAACACCACCGCGCAGAACGTCTCCATCGTAGGACCGAATGCCGTCATTGAGGCGCGGAATCAGCTTTACTGGATGGACTTGAACGCATTCCGGTTCTATAACGGCAGTGTCAACTCCCTCCCTTGCACGGTCCAGTCCTACGTCTTCGACGATTTCAACTGGTTTCAGCGAGCAAAGGTATGCGCCGGCCACAACTCGCGGTTCAACGAGGTGTGGTGGTGGTACCCATCGGCAGACTCAATTGAGAACAACCGCTACGTTGCGTACAACTACGTCGACAACTACTGGATCATTGGCTCCATGTCCAGAACGGCGTGGCTTGACTCCTCGTTCAGCGGATACCCTATCGCGTGGGGGACAGAGATCGAACAGTACCGATTGTTCCAGCACGAAATCGGAGTCAATCGGATACTGAGGACTCTATCGGGAAATCTCCAGGCATATTCCCTTGATTCGCATGTCGAAGGATCGGACCTCACGCTTCTGGACGGAGAATCGTTCGCGTTCATCAGCCGGATCGCCCCCGACTTCAGCAAAACCGGGGTATCAAGCAACGGGCCCGTGGTCTTCGAGATCAAGGAGCGCAACTTTCCGCAGAACGCCTCGGCAACCGGCTTCAGCGGGGCGCTCGTCTCCACCTCGGACCCGAAAGAACTTTTCGTTCGGGTCCGGACCAGGCAGTTTGCCCTTCGAGTATCCTCGAACACGGTCGATCTGGGCTGGCGTCTCGGCACAACGCGCTTTGACATCCGCGAGGATGGGCGCAAGCAGTGAACCGTCACTACCGAATCAAGCCGGTTGACATCCCGCCAAAGGATTGGTCCGACCAGGACATCTCGAAGGCATTTCAGATCGTCAATCAGATTATAATTAACCTATACAACCCCGGCGACGTAGTCGCTGCATCCCTGCGGTTCATTGGCGCCGCGGAATCTGGATATGGACTCGACATCGGTCAGGTCTACGTCGATGCGAATGGGTTCCTGAAGATTGTGCGCGAAGGAGAGGCGTTTGCCCCGTCATCCTCCATGGTCGTCACGATGGGAACCGTGACCGTCACCAGTTAAAAACAGGGGTTTTATGATAAATCGAATCGCTGACGCACTCGCGCAGTATGGCCGTTATGGCGATACGGAACTCGTGCATATGAATCCTGAGGAGATCAGGGTCCTAGAGCAAATTACCGGCGCGAACATGACGACCAATCCAGCTACCGGACAGCGCGAAGCGTTCAGTCTGGGGAAATTGTTGGCAGGAATTGGCGCGTTGGTTGCGGCACCGTTCACGGGCGGAGCCACGCTCCCGATTCTCGCCACGCTAGGAGGTGGGCTCCTGGGGAGTGGGATCTCCGGCAGTAAGAAAAAAGAGCCCGACGCCCCCGTCTCCGATGCCCGTAAGTACGTCGATGCCCTCTATGATCGACGTAAACAGCAAGCCGATGAGCGCGGGTTCCCGATCATCAACCTGGAGAGCATGGCTCCGCCCCCGAATCTTCTGGGCGTCGAGCAGCAGCAGTTCTCCCCCACGGGCGTTGCCCCGATGGGCATCGGCGCACTCTCGCAGCGACTGGCTCAGGGTGGCATCCCCGGCATACCCGG
>Ga0114980_10000896_pt1 | contig 21280 bp, 17 predicted proteins | sample S_140806_EF_Meta_FD_87018 | JGI IMG/M metagenome (GOLD analysis project Ga0114980, IMG submission 87018) | Freshwater microbial communities from Lake Simoncouche, Canada to study carbon cycling - S_140806_EF_MetaG | ecosystem: Environmental > Aquatic > Freshwater > Lake | place: Lake...
CACCACATCGCCCAAGGCTTTGAGGCCAGCGGCCAAGCTGTTCCCGAACTCCAACACCCCCTCAGCCTCGTGGCCAAAGCCTACGGCCTGAAGTAATTGGGGTCAGATTCCAATTATTTGAAAGCAATTCATGCAACTCACCGGACACATCACCGCAGACAACCTGATGAGCCTCGAGGCTTACAGCAAATTTCGCAAGACCCATAAAGCCGAGGTGCTGGCCCACCGCAAATTGCGCTCGGTACATTTGGGCGACCACATCACTTTGCAGTTTGAAAGCGAAACCACCATCCGCTACCAAATCCAAGAGATGCTGCGGATTGAAAAAATCTTCGAAGAAGAAGGCATTCAGCAAGAGATAGACGCCTACGCGCCCTTGGTGCCAGAGGGCAGCAATTGGAAGGCCACCATGCTGATCGAGTACCCCGATGTCAACGAGCGCAAACGCGAGTTGGGGCGGCTCATTGGCGTGGAGGACCGCATGTTCATCGAGGTCGAGGGCCATGCCCGTGTGTACGCCATCGCCGACGAAGACCTGGACCGCGAAAACGACGAAAAAACCTCAGCGGTGCACTTTGTGCGCTTTGAGTTTGGCCCTGCCGCCAAGGCGGCCATCAAAGCGGGTGCGGCGGCGAAATTGGGTTGCGACCACACCAACTATCCGGCGCACACGCAGATCGCGGAAGACGCGTTGGCATCTTTGGCTGGAGATTTGAAATAATCGCAGGATGTTATTCCTGCTCTCCCCCGCCAAATCCCTGGACTACGCGTCCGCTTTGCCGCCTGTCAAGGCCAGCGAACCGCAGTTTGTTCCGCAGTCCACCGAGCTGATTTCAACGCTCAAAAAGAAAACGAACAAGCAAATCGCCGAGTTGATGGACTTGAGCGATGCGCTGGCCCAACTGAATGTGGACCGCTACAAAGCTTGGTCGCCAAAGTTCACCGAGGCCAACGCCCGCCCTGCGGTACTGGCTTTCAATGGCGATGTCTATGAAGGCTTGGACGCCAAAAGCTTGAAGCCCAAAGACTTGCAATGGGCGCAAGACCATGTGGCCATTTTGAGCGGCTTGTATGGCGTGCTGCGCCCACTCGACTTGATGCAGCCCCACCGCCTCGAGATGGGCACGGCGCTCAAGCACGGCAAGGCCAACAACTTGTACCAGTTTTGGGGCGCGCAAATCGCCGAGCATTTGAACCAACAACTGAGCCACAGCAAAGACCCCGTCATCGTCAATTTAGCGTCGCAAGAATACTTCAAAGCAGTGGACCGCAAAGCCTTGCAAGCACGGGTGATTGAATGCGTGTTTCAAGACTTTAAAAACGGCCAGTACAAAATCATCAGCTTTTTTGCCAAACGTGCGCGAGGCTTGATGGCGCGATACGCCATACAACAGCAAGTTAAGACGCCGAATGAACTGCAAGGTTTTAATTTAGAAGGCTACAGTTACACCCCCGCGGCTTCAAGTGAAGATACCTTGGTGTTTCGCCGTCAACTCAAGGACTGAAAGGTCAGGTCATGCAACTCTTTATCAATGGTGTTCGACTTGAAGTTGAAGACACCGGTGAAAAAGACCGCGTTGCGGTGTTGTTGATTCCCGGCATGGCCATGCAGTTGATTGTTTGGCCTGAGGCCATGGTGCATCAATTGCACCAAGCAGGCTTGCGAGTCATTCGCCTAGACAACCGTGACATCGGCTTATCGCAAGACATGGCGCATCTGTCTGCCCCGAATTTAATGTGGTTCATGCTTCAACAAAAATTGGGTTTCCACCCTCAAGCCCCTTACAGCATCCAAGACATGGCCAACGATGCCTTGGGTGTGCTGGACCACTTGCAAATCAAGCAAGCGCATTTGGTCGGTGTGAGTATGGGCGGCATGATTGGGCAACGCATTTGTATTGGCTCTCCACAACGTGCCTTAAGCTTGACCAGCATCATGAGCAGTAGCGGTGCCAAAGGCTTGCCAGGCCCTACCCCCAATATGCGCCGCGTCTTGTTCACACCGCCCGCCAAGCCTGGCAGCGACGCTGCGCGTCAGCATGCACTTGACTTTGTGCAGTCGCTGGCCGGTCCTGGCTTTGTGCACCCTGAAGGCTCACAACAACAACTGGTCAATGATTCTTTGAAGCGCAGCAACCGTCCTATGGGTGCTTACCGCCAAATGCTGGCTGCCATGGCCGACCGTGAACGTGCTGGTCTGCTGGCCCGCATCACCACGCCCACCTTGGTGATACACGGCAAGGCTGATCCGCTGGTGCCCTATGCCTGTGGTGAGGACACGGCCAGACGCATCCCTAACGCCAAATTGCATGGCATCGAGGGCATGGGCCACGATATGCCGCCTGGCGCCATAGACAACATGATGGCGCGTTTGATCCCTTTTTTAAATGCACACACGCCTTTATGAATACCCCTGAAACATCGTTGCTGGGTAAGGTAGCCACTTATGCCGATCGTTACGACGCTGCCTTGCTCTACCCCTTGCCCAGAGCAGCGCAACGTGCGCTGATTGGCGTCACAGACCTTCCTATCTTTTTGGGTGCTGACTTGTGGACCGCTTACGAATTGAGTTGGCTTAATGCGCGAGGCAAACCCCAAGTAGCGCTAGGACGCTTTACCGTGCCAAGTGAAAGTACGCATCTGGTAGAGAGCAAGTCCCTCAAGTTGTACCTCAACAGTTTCAACAACACGGTGTTTGCAGACATCGATTCAGTTCGTCAAACTTTGCAAAAAGACCTGTCTGAGGCGGTTTGGCGTGGTGGTGTGGTGAAGTCCAGTGTGGGTGTGCAGTTAATGTCGCCCGAGCAATACGCCAAAGAAAAAATTGCTGAAATGGACGGGCTGAGTTTGGATAGATTAGATTTGGACTGTAGCCATTACCAACCTGCGCCTGAATTGCTCCGTGCCGCCGCCAATGAAGCGCCGGTGACAGAAACACTTTACAGCAACTTACTCAAAAGCAATTGCTTGGTAACGGGTCAACCCGACTGGGGCAGTGTCAGCATCAACTACAGCGGTGCGCAAATAGACCAAGCCGGTTTGTTGCAGTACATCGTGAGTTTTCGTAACCACAACGAATTTCACGAGCATTGTGTGGAGCGCATCTTTATGGATATTTGGACGCGTTGCAAACCCACCAAGCTGACCGTCTATGCCCGCTACACCCGTCGAGGTGGGGTGGATATCAACCCTTGGCGCAGCAGTCATGCACAAGGCTTGCCCGCGCAAGTGCGGACCGCTCGGCAATAAGTGGCTTAGTCGTTAAATGATTTCAGGGGCGCCAAATCGGCAAAGCTGGCCGAGCGTTTTTTCTGAAACGCATCGATGGCTTCTTTCACATGGGCATTGCTCCAAATGCCGCTTTGCAACCAACCCATTTGTTTGAGCGCATCTTCTGTGCTGTGGTCTCGGGCATAGTGAAGCGCTTGTTTGGTTCCCCAAATCGCCACAGGTGGTTTGCAGGCAATTTCTTTGGCAGCTTGCAAGGCGGCGACCAATGCGCTGGCAGCGTCAGGCAACACTTCATTGACCAAGCCGTATTGCAAAGCTTTGTCTGCGCTCATGCGTCTGCCGGTGTAGGCCAGTTCTTTCACCACGGCCATGGGCATGAGTTTGGGCAAGCGCTGCAAGGTACCTACATCGGCCACCATGCCGATATTGATTTCTTGGATACAGAAAAAAGCATCTGCGCTAGCGTAGCGCAAGCAAGCGGCAGTGACCATGTCCACCGCGCCACCAATGCAACCACCCTGCAATGCCACGATGACAGGGATGCGCAGGTTTTCTATGCGGGTGAAGGTGGACTGCAAACCGGCCAACATGTCTGCAATGGCAGCACGGCCTTCTGCGCTTTGATCGTCCATCGCTACCGATGAGCCAAAGACTTCAAGCGACATTCCTGCACTGAAGTGTTTACCCGTGCTGCTCATCACCAACACCCTTGCTTGGTTTCCTTGGTGTAAATCGTGAAGTACGCCATCGAGTTCGCGCCAAAAAGTCAGGTCCAAAGTGTTGAGCGATTGGGGGCGGTTCAACACCAAGTGGGCAATATGGTCTTGGATGCTCAGTTCAAAACAGGTCAGCTTGTTCATGGTGGGGCTCATTAGGGGGTGAGAGTTCGCGCAACAACAAGACAGATTTTGCAGCATCAGGCTGAAGTGCTTCTTGGGAATCGGCTTTCACCAAAGCACCGACGCGTACACCCAGTAAGCGCAAACGCCGCTTCATGTCCACGCGTTTTAAACACAGTCCACCAATCTTGCGAATGTCTGCTGCATTGGCGGTGTAATGCTCAATGGTTTGGTCTCGGGTGACACTTTGAAAATTGTCAAAGCGCAGCTTGATGCCAATGGTTTTACCCACATAGCCTTTGCGCTGCAAATCAGCTGCTACTTGTTGGCACAAGCGGGTAAAAATATCACCTAGGGCGGCGCGATCATTCACTACATGCAGGTCTTTTTCAAAAGTGGTTTCGCGGCTCATGGACACGGGTTCGCTCTCGGTCACGATGGGACGTTCATCAACACCATGGGCTGCATCGAACAGCCAAGCACCATAACTCTTGCCAAAGTGTTGCATCAACCATTCACGCTCTTTGGCAGCCAAGTCGCCAATGGTATGAATGCCCTGTGCCTGAAGTTTGGTTTCAGCTTTGGGGCCAATACCGTTGATCTTGCGACACGATAGCGGCCAAATTTTGCTCTCTACATCTTGCTCGTAGAGGATGGAAATACCGTTGGGCTTATTCAATTCACTGGCCATTTTGGCCAACAACTTGTTAGGAGCTACGCCAATGGAACAAGTCAGGCCAGTGTGTTCAGTGATGGTTTTTTGTATCAACCGTGCCAAGGCCTTGCCGCCATCGCGCTGACCGCCAGGTACTTCGGTGAAGTCAATATAGATTTCGTCTACACCTCGGTCTTCCACCACAGGCGCAATGTCTGCGACGATGTCTTTGAAAGCTCTGGAGTAAAAACGGTATTGGTCAAAATCTACCGGCAGCAAAATGGCGTCGGGACAGAGCTTGGCCGCCTTCATGACCCCCATCGCTGAGCCTACGCCAAAGACCCGTGCGGCATAGGTGGCGGTGGTGATGACGCCACGGCCGGTGTAGCCTTTGAGGCGAGGAAATACATCGAGGGGAATATCTGCTAAGTCAGCAGTGCTCCATTCACGATCGGGTTGTATGGCACGCATTTGCCCTAATAAATCATCTTCACGGCGGCGTCCCCCACCAATGACCACTGGCAAGCCTTTGAGTTGGGGGTAGCGCAGCAACTCCACCGACGCATAAAAAGCGTCCATGTCCAAGTGGGCAATGCGGCGCAACAAGGCCATGAACGCCTAGGCTAAATGCTTAGCGGGGGAAAGTTCCTGGCAGCAAGATGTCACGGTTGACGGTATTGATGTCGGTGTGTCCGCAAAATGCCATGCTCAATGAAAGTTCGTTATGGATGATTTGCAAAGCTTTGGTAACGCCTTGCTCACCCATGGCACCTACACCGTAGAGCATGGCGCGGCCAATGTACACCCCTTGTGCGCCCAATGCTTTGGCTTTGAGCACATCTTGACCGCTTCGAATACCGCCATCCATGTGTACTTCAATGTCTTTGCCCACAGCTTCGACGATGGCAGGCAAAGCGTTGATGCTGGACTCTGCACCATCCAATTGACGCCCACCATGGTTGGAGACGATCAGTGCATCTGCGCCGCTTTGTACTGCTAAGCGAGCGTCCTCCACGTCTTGTATGCCCTTCAATATGAGCTTGCCACCCCAAAGTTTTTTCACCCATTCCACATCCGCCCAATTGAGGGTGGGATCGAATTGGCGGCTGGTCCATTCGCCCAATGAGCTCATGTCATTGATGCCTTGCACATGACCGACGATATTGCCAAACTGGCGTCGCTGGGTACCCCACATGCCCTTGCACCATTGGAGCTTGGTCATCAGATCGATAAGGTTGGCGATGGTGGGCTTGGGCGGCGCAGACAAACCGTTTTTGATGTCTTTGTGTCGCTGCCCCAAAATTTGCAAGTCCAGCGTCAAGACCAAGGCCGAGCAACCCGCCACCTTGGCGCGTTCAATCAAGCGCGCCACAAACTCGCGGTCGCGCATGACATAAAGTTGAAACCAAAAACCGGCCCCTGCATGTTGGGCCACGTCTTCAATCGAGCAAATGCTCATGGTGGACAAGGTAAAGGGGATGCCAAAATTCTTTGCTGCACGTGCGGCCAAAATTTCGCCATCAGCATGTTGCATACCAATCATGCCGGTAGGTGCAATCGCCACAGGCATGGCCGCGTCTTGGCCAATCATGGTGGTGGAGGTGTTGCGGCCTTCCATATTGACCGCCACTCGTTGGCGAAATTTGATCTTTTGAAAATCATCTTCATTGGCGCGGTAGGTGCTTTCAGTCCAACTGCCTGAATCCGCATAGTCGTAAAACATTTTGGGCACACGCTTTTTTGCCAAGGCTTGAAGGTCTGCAATATGGGTGATGACGGTCATGGAAGCTCCTGATCAAACTGACCTGATGTTAGCCGCTGTCAGTTCTTAAGCCTGTCGCCAAGATTCACCATCGTGAAGGCTGCTATCGCTGGCAGCGATAGGATACGGGTTCCCTTTTCATAGTGATGCCACGCATGTCCTTTTTCAAAGATGTTTCCGTTTCTACCGTTTTTGCGGGCGCGGTGACGGTGATGGTGGGCTTGACCAGTTCGGTGGCGGTGGTGTTTCATGCGGCGCAGTCAGCGGGTGCAGATGCAGCTCAAATGGCTTCTTGGATCTGGGCTTTGGGCTTGGGCATGGGCATCACCTGCGTGGCCCTGTCTTGGCGCTATAAACAACCTGTGGTGACTGCGTGGTCCACACCGGGGGCGGCGATGTTGATCACTGCCGCCAGCGGGATGCCCATGGCCGAGGTGATTGGCGCTTTCGTGGTCTCGTCTTTGTTGGTCGCGGTAGTGGGCTTTAGCGGCATGTTTGAGCGATTTATGCACCGCATTCCTCTGCCGCTGGCAGCTGGCATGTTGGCGGGTGTATTGCTGCGTTTGGGCTTGGACGTGTTTATCAACATGTCGCAGCAGTGGCCCCTGCCTTTGCTGATGACAGTGGTGTATTTGTTGGCCAGGCGCTGGCAACCGCGCTATGCCGTTGCCCTGTCATTGTTGGCAGGTACAGCACTAGCGGCATGGCAAGGCGATGTGCATTGGCAAAGCATCGATTGGCAATGGGCGCAACCGGTGTGGGTGACGCCCTCGTTCAGCTTGGCTGCATTGATCGGCATGGCCTTGCCTTTGTTCATCATCACCATGGCTGCACAAAATATTCCTGGGGTGGCAGCCATGAAGGTGCACGGCTATTCGCCGCCTCTCTCGCCAGTCATGGGTTGGATAGGTGTGGTGAATGTGCTGCTGGCGCCCTTTGGCGCATTTGCCTTGAATTTGGCCGCCATCACGGCAGCGATTTGTTCTAACGAGGAAGCCCATGCCGATAAAACAAAACGCTATACCGCTGCCATGAGTGCGGGTATTTTTTATATTTTGATGGGTTTGGCGGGTGCCTCGGTGGTCAGTCTGTTTGCAGCCTTGCCCAAAGCGCTGGTGATGGTGATTGCGGGCTTGGCCTTGTTTGGCACGATTGCTGACGCCTTGGCTAATTCACTCGAAGATATTTCCACCCGCGAACCTGCCTTGATTACTTTTTTGGTGACGGCGTCAGGTTTTAGCTTGTGGGGAATTGGCGCAGCTTTTTGGGGCTTGGTGGCGGGTGCCATTGCTTGGGGCTTATCACCTCACCCCAAAGACTAGGACCAAATCACGATGCTTTTGCTGGCATACCAATTGTCTAACTGGTGTTGCACCGCGAATTCAATGCGGCTGCGTTTGATTTTCATGGTGGGCGTGAGGCAACCGTTTTCAATGCTCCAAGGCTCAGAAGCCACCACCAACATTTTCAAGCGCTCGTAGTCCGCAATGCCTTGGTTGACTTCGGCCAGCAAGTCGGCCAACGCTTTTTCAACTTCAGAGCGGACATCGCTTTGCTTGAGTTTGGGACGCAGGTCTTCAGCCAAAACCACCAAGCCATAAGCTGACTCAAAACCCGAACCCGAAACCATGGACAACTCGATCATGGGATGAGCATTCAACAGGTTTTCAATAGGCGCAGGTGCGACGTATTTGCCCTTGCTGGTCTTGAACAATTCTTTCAAGCGTCCGGTGATTTTGAGTTGGCCATCGGAGCGTCGCGAACCTAAATCGCCGGTCTTGAAGAACCCATCAGCAGTGAAGGATTGCGCATCAAGGTCGGGGCGTTTGTAATAGCCCACCATTTGACCAGGCGACTTGATCAGGATTTCGCCTTCGTCGCTGATGCGCACTTGCACCCCCTCATAAGGAATACCGACATAACCAGGTTCATTGTAGGTTTCGTCAGAACTGTGCGAATACGCAAAGTCCTCGGTCATGGCGTAGCCCTCGACCAAATTCAAGCCGATGCGTCGATACCAGCGAATCAGGTCGGGCGGCAAGGGCGCTGAGCCACTGCCAGCCATTTCCACTTTGTTTAAGCCCAAACCTGTGAGAACCTTTTGGGCCACTATCTTGCCAATGAAGGGCAGGGACAACAGCAACTTGAGTTTTTTGGCCGGCATTTTGGCAAACACACCTTGCTGAAACTTCAGCCAAAGGCGCGGCACTGAGACAAAAATCGTGGGCTGTGCTCGGTTCAAGTCTTGAATGAAGGTGTCCAAGCTTTCAGCGAAATACATGTGAATGCGACCATGTACAAGCGCCACTGTTTCAGCCCAAGCACGTTCGAACACATGTGCCAGTGGCAGGTAAGACAACATGCGGTGGTCGCGGTCATAGCCCAGGCTGTCGTTGATGCGTTTTGCAATGCCGTGACCCACCTCGCTGATGCGCGCAAAGTTGTGCATGGCACCTTTGGGTTGACCCGTGGAGCCCGAGGTGTAAATGATCATGGCCAAGTCGTTGTCGTCACGTAGCACATCACCTTGAATGGGTTGGGTACGAGCAGTGATGGCGTCCCAACTGTCATAAGGTGTTGAGGGTGCCAAAGGCAAAGCAATACGTGGCATGTTGTCTGGCACACCGGGTGCTTGTTTATGCCATTCATCTAGCTTGCCGACAAACAAAAGGCTGGACTCACTATGTTCTAAAACAAATTTCACAGTGTCAGCGCTTTCCGTGGGAAAGATAGCGACGGTGGTGTAACCCGCCATCCAAATCGCCATTTCAGCCATGAAAAAGTGTGCGCAGTTTTTTGACAGCAGGGCCACTTTGGCACCATGGGGAAGTCCCAAGGATTTCAAGTGCGCTGCCATGCGGCGCGATTGGTCCACCGTTTGCGACCAGGTGTAGTCCAGCACTTTGCCGCCACCAACGGGTTGGGTCAGGAAGATTTTGTCAGCGAGATTTTTTTCATGCTGGTAAATGCATTCCAGCACGGATTTAGGGGGGGTCGTCATGGTTGTCTCCAGGAGGGTTTGAGGTTTTCCTCTTATATAAGACCCATTCTAGTGAGAAACCTTTTTGATTAACTAAGCGTATTCCTTATGGAGCAAGAGGTTATAGCGCTTCACCCCAAGCGCTGCTGATGCCGCGCAATTTGGGCTTTGACCTGTGCAGGGGCGGTGCCGCCCACGGTGTTGCGCGCATTCAAGGAGCCGTGCAGGCTCAAAACGGCGTAGACATCTTTTTCGATGGACGGGTGAAAGCCTTGCAGCACTTGCAGAGATAACTCGGACAAGTCGCAGCCTTGGTGGCTGGCGGCTTTCACCGCGTGCGCCACGGTTTCGTGGGCGTCGCGAAACGGCAGGCCTTTTTTCACCAAGTAGTCGGCTAAGTCGGTGGCGGTGGCATGACCTTTTTTTGCCGCTGCTTCCATGTGCGAGGCATTGACGCTGAGGCCACCTTCTTTGCCGCCTGATGCCGTTGCTTGACCGCCGATCATCTCGGCAAAGATCCGCAAGGTGTCTTTCAAAGTGTCCACCGTGTCAAACAGCGGCTCTTTGTCTTCTTGGTTGTCTTTGTTGTAGGCCAGTGGTTGGCCCTTCATCAAGGTGATCAAGCCCATCAAGTGGCCCACCACACGGCCCGTTTTGCCTCTGGCCAACTCGGGCACATCGGGGTTTTTCTTCTGCGGCATGATCGAAGAACCCGTGGTGAAGCGGTCGGCCAATTGAATGAACGCAAAGTTTTGGCTCATCCAAATGATCAACTCTTCCGACAATCGGCTGATGTGCACCATGCACAGCGCGGCAGCAGCGGTGAACTCGATGGCGAAGTCGCGGTCGCTCACCGCATCTAAGCTGTTTTGGCACAACTGCGCCTCGCCTTGGGCGTTGACCATGCCCAAAGAGCGGGCCACACGGGCACGGTCCAACGGGTAGGTGGTGCCCGCCAGTGCCGCAGACCCCAAAGGCAAGCGGTTGGTGCGGGCGCGAATTTCACCCATGCGCTCTTCGTCGCGCGAGAGCATTTCCACATACGCCAGCAGGTGATGCGCAAAGCTGATGGGTTGTGCCACTTGCAAATGGGTGAAGCCAGGCATCACGGTCTCTGTGTGCTGAGCGGCCACTTCCACCAAAGCGCGTTGCAGGTTGTTCATCAGCTCACGGATGGCGTCGATTTCATCGCGCAACCACAGGCGCACGTCGGTGGCCACTTGGTCGTTGCGGCTGCGACCGGTGTGCAGGCGTTTGCCCGCGTCGCCCACCAGTTGGGTCAGGCGCGCTTCAATATTCAGGTGCACGTCTTCAAGTTCCAGCTTCCACTCAAACTGGCCGCTTTCGATGTCTTGGGTGATTTGCGCCAAGCCGCGTTGAATGTCAGCCAAGTCTTGCGCGTTGATGATGCCTTGGGCTTGCAGCATGTCGGCGTGGGCCAAGCTGCCTTGGATGTCAGCGCGCCACAGGCGCTGGTCAAAAAACACACTGGCGGTGTAGCGCTGCACCAACTCGCTCATGGGTTCAGAGAACAAGGCGGACCAAGCCTCGGATTTGCGGTCGAGCGAGTTGGAAGATGTCATGCGAGCATTTTAGGTGTGGTCTTTAACTTGTAAGCCAAATCAAAGGACAGCACCGCAAAATTCATACCAAAGCCCCTTTTTTGGGAACTCATTTATTTAGGAGACAGCTACCATGTGGAAAATTGCATTGGGATTCGTGGTGTTTGCAGCTTTGGCACTGTTTGTCATTTTCAAAGCAGGTGACAAGGTGGACATGAGCGGTGAAAAGCACGGCGCAGAAGCGGTACATGCACCTGAAGAAACCAAGCCAGATGCCGCACCTGCACCTGCACCGGCACCGGCAACTGAGGCGCCTGCTGCACCGGCACCCGCCAACAAATAAGAACCGTTATCAAGCTGAACTCGTCATTGCTGGGGCATGAAGGCTTCGCAATGACCCTCAGCACTTAACCTGTATTGCGCAAGCCCGCAGCAATGCCGTTGATTGATAAATGGATGCCTCGCTGCGCCCGCTCGTCGGTGATGCCTGCTCGATGGCGCCTTATCAGCTCTACCTGCAAATGGTGCAAGGGGTCGATGTAGGGAAAACGGTGTTTGATGGAACGCGCCAACGAAGCATTGTTGGCCAAGCGTTGCTTGGCACCTGTGATGAGTTGCAAGGCCTGCGCGGTCAAGTGCCACTCGACTTCTATTGCCTTAAAGATTCGCCGACGCAATTTGGCATCGGTCACCAATTCGGCATAGCGTGAAGCCAGCGCCAAGTCGCTCTTGGCCATGACCATGTCGATGTTTGAGAGCAGTGTGCGGAAAAACGGCCACTGTTTGTCCATGCGCCTGAGCAATGCCAGCGCTTGTACACGGCTCAAAGTGGGATGGTGGTCTAAAAACTTCTGCACGGCTGAACCAAAACCCAGCCAGCCAGGCAATGCAAGACGACATTGCCCCCAACTGAAACCCCAAGGAATGGCGCGAAGGTCTTCAATTCGTTGGGATGCTTTGCGCGACGCAGGCCGCGAGCCAATATTGAGCGCGGCAATCTCGCGCAGCGGCGTGGCTTCGAAAAAATAATCGGTGAAACCCAACGTTTCGTAAACCAAATGCCGGTAGGCCTTGAAGCTATGGTCCGACAACACCTCAGCCGCTTCAATGAAAGCTCGCGGGGCGGCTTTTTGGATTTGCAGCAAAGTGGCCTCCAAAGTAGCGGCCACCAAGGTTTCCAAATTGCGCCGTCCCAAAGCAGGGTTGGCGTATTTGGAGTTGATCACTTCGCCTTGCTCGGTGAGTCTAATTTGCCCACGCACCGTGCCAGGGGGTTGCGCAAGAATAGCGTCATAGCTGGGGCCGCCGCCGCGCCCCACGGTGCCGCCGCGGCCATGAAACAAACGCAAAGTAATGCCGTTTTCTTCTTCTAAGGTTTGGAACACATTCACCAAGGCCATCTCGGCTTGGTAGAGAGACCAGTTACTGGTGAAAATGCCTCCGTCTTTGTTGCTGTCAGAGTAGCCAAGCATGATGTCTTGCTCGCCACCACTGCGTTTCACCATGTTCGCAATGCCTGGCAAGGCGTAATAGCCGCGCATGATGTGCGGCGCTTGTTGCAAGTCTTCAATCGTTTCAAACAGGGGCGACACAATCAATTCAGCCGTGGTCTCGCCGTTCAAGGTGCCGTGCAGCAAGCCTGTTTCTTTTTGCAGCACCAGCACTTCCAGCAAATCGCTGACACTTTCGGTGTGGCTGATGATGGCGTGGCGAATCGCGTGAGAACCGAAGTCGTGGCGAATCTGCCTAGCGGATTCAAAGATGCGCAACTCGGACATGCTTTGGGCGCTGTAGTTGTGGTTGGGGATACGCAAGGGACGTGGATCATTCAAGCATCTCAGTAACAGGTCTTGGCGTTCTTCTTCCACTAGCTTGGCGTAATCCGCTTGGATTCCTGCCACCTTCAGCAATTCAGCTACCGCCAGTTCGTGCTGGTCCGAGCTTTGACGCAAATCGACCGTGGCCAAATGAAAGCCAAACACCTGTACCGCACGTATCAGTGGGCGCAAGCGCGGCACAGCCAAGGCCTGCGCATGCTGCGCGCTCAAGGCTTCGTTCAAGGTTCGCAAATCGGTCAACAAATTGTCGGCATCAGGGTAGGGTTGCTGCGGCGGGAGGGCATGGCGCGCCGCTTCTTTGCCTGTCAAATGCAAAAGCGTGGCAGCCAATCGTGCGTAAATAAAGGTCAAACTGCGGCGGTAAGGCTCGTCTTGGCGATGCGCATTGGTGTCGGGTGATGAATCTGCCAAGGCCTGCAATGCAGGGGGCACACCGACCAGCATGGCCGAGGTGGACAACTCGCTGCCCAGCAAATGGATTTCCGTCAGGTAGTGGCGCAACGCCACCTCGCTTTGCCGCTGCAAAGCGTATTGCAAGGTTTCTGCGTTCACATTGGGGTTGCCGTCACGGTCGCCGCCCATCCATTGGCCCATGCGGAAAAACGGAGCAATGGTTTGACCGCCCAACTCGGCCTCCAAGTCTGCATACAGCTTGGGGATTTCCGACAAAAAAGTGGACTCGTAATAGCCCATGGCGTTTTCAATTTCGTCCGCCACAGCGAGTTTGGTGAAACGCAGCAAACGGGTTTGCCACAGTTGCAACACTCGCGCCCGCACTTGGGCTTCAATCAGCGCCATAGCGCGGGCAGTGGTGGCGTCAAAAGGCCGAGAGGTGATGGCGTCTCGCTCTTGCAAACTTTGGGCAATGCCGCGCTCGGCATCCAAAATACTTTTACGTTGCACCTCGGTGGGGTGGGCGGTCAGCACGGGCGAAATATGCGCATGGGCCAAGGCTTGGCACACCGCCTTGGGGGTCAACCCGGCGGTTTTAAGTTTACTCAAGGCTTGAGCCACACTGCCCACTCTCACTTCACCTGCACGGTCGTGCATTTGTTGACGGCGAATATGGTGCTGGTCCTCAGCCAAGTTGGCCAAGTGGCTGAAATAGGTAAAAGCCCGAATCACGCTGACTGCTTGCACGCTGGACAGGGATGCCAATTTTTTCTTCAAGGCTTTGCCAGCCAAAGCGTCCGCGTCGCGGCGAAACGCCACCGACAGGCGACGAATTTGTTCAACCAAGCCAAACGCCGCCTCGCCCTCTTGTTCGCGAATCACATCGCCAAGAATCCGACCTAGCCAGCGGATGTCGTCAACCATGGGACGTTCTTGCTGATTTAACAGTGTGGTTTGTCTTAAGGATGCAGGTGGTCTGGACATAAAAAATCAGGTGTGACGAGGGAAAACCATGAGGAAGCCCATGCTAGCATTCACACGAGCAAACACGTCAACACCAGCCCCAATTTTGAGCACCGTTCACCTCACCATCGCCACCCGTGAGAGCCGTTTGGCTCTGTGGCAAGCCCACCATCTGCAAGACCTACTGCAAGCGCGAGGTTGCAAAATTTCTATTTTGGGTATGACGACCCAAGGCGACCAAATCTTGGACCGCTCTTTGAGCAAAGTTGGGGGCAAGGGTTTGTTTGTCAAAGAGCTAGAGGTCGCCCTCGAAGAAGGCCGAGCCGATTTGGCGGTGCATTCCCTCAAAGACGTACCCATGGACATGCCCGAAGGCTTTACGTTGGCCTGCGTGATGGAGCGCGAAGACCCGCGCGACGCTTGGGTCTCGCCCCGTTTCGCTACCCTGCAAGACCTCCCGCAAGGCGCGGTCGTTGGAACCTCCAGCCTTCGGCGTACGGTTTTGCTTCGCGCTTTGCGTCCTGATTTGCAAATCGAGCCCCTGCGTGGCAATTTGGACACCCGCTTGCGCAAACTCGACGAAGGCCAGTATGCAGGTATCGTGCTGGCAGCGGCGGGCTTGAATCGCTTGGGTTTGGCAGATCGCATCCGCCATATTTTTTCTACCAGTGAGATGCTCCCCGCAGCTGGACAGGGCGCTTTGGGTATAGAAATTCGCAGCGCACGTGACGACGTGAGTGACTTATTGGCGCCGCTTGCCCATCAGACCACTTGGTTGGCTGTGGCCGCCGAACGTGCCGTCAGCCGCGCCATGGGGGGCAGTTGCTCCATGCCTTTGGCTGCTCATGCCACGTTTGACCAAGGCCTGTTGCGCATCGACGCCGCTTGGGGTAACCCAGATGACCTGCATGCTCCCCTTTTACGCGCACACACCGAGGGTATGGCCTCCGATTTGTCGCAAGCGGAACAACTCGGCTTGCAAGTGGCTGCCCAGCTGCGAGCTCAGGGCGCCGCGTAACTGCGCTGGCTGCTCCTCTTATGGTGCGTTCTGCCAGTTTGCCCTTAGACGTCATCCTTACCCGACCTGCTGCTGAAGGGCAGACTTGGGCAACGGGTCTACGAAAAGCCGGACACCGCGTCAAAAACTGGCCGTTGATCGAAGTCAACCCCATGACCGATTTGATGCGTTTGCGTTCTGTGCTCGATGCTTGGCATGGTTACCAAGCGGTGATGTTTGTCAGCCGTGCAGCCGTGACCAATGCTTTAGGCGCAATCAAACCCAAAGCAGGATGGGGCATGACGCGCTGTTGGGCCACAGGGCCTGGCACCCGACAGGCATTGCGCGATGCAGGCGTGCCAGACACACTGATCGACTCGCCACCTCCAGATGCTGCACAGTTTGATACCGAATCATTGTGGCCAGTGGTGCAAGCCAAGCTTCAGCCGCTCAAGCCCGTTTTGCTGTTGCGAGGCAGTGATGGCGACCAAGAAGACCCTAGCTCGCAAGGCTCTGGACGCGACTGGCTATTGCGGCAACTGGCCTTGAGTGGCGTTGCAGTGGAAATTTTGTCGGTCTACCAGCGCTCAGTTCCGCGTTGGGACAAATACCGTTTACAAGAAGCAAGTCAGGCCGCCCAAGACGGCAGTATTTGGCTGTTTAGCAGTTCTCAAGCCTTGGACAATTTGGCCAGTTTGCTGCCAGACCAAGGTTGGGGTGCCACCCGAGCCATGGCCACGCATGAACGGATTGTGCAAACTGCCAAGGCCATGGGCATAGGGAAAGTGGTTTTTTGCAGACCTAGTCTTAGCGAAGTACTTGCCTCATTAGAATTGATGGTATGAGCAGTGAGTCTGGACCAACGCAAATAAACCCTCCCCCATCGGCCGGTCCTGATATCTCACGTCCCTTCTGGCACTCTTATGGGGGCAAAATTATTGGCTTGCTTGCTTTGCTTGCGCTGACTTTGGCCATCATGCTGTGGCAAAAACTCAGTTTGATTCAAGAGCAGTTGGCCAGACAAAGCGCGGATGCAGGACAACTCTCCATGCAAGCCAATAGCTTGGCGAAAAACGCACAAGATTTGGCCAACGAAACCGCTGCTCGCGTCGCCTTGCTCGATACCCGTCTCAGTGAAGTGGCCTTGCAGCGCTCGCAACTTGAGGAGTTGATGCAAAGCCTGACGCGCTCCAGAGATGAAAACATGGTGGTCGATATCGAGTCCGCGCTGAGTCTGGCGCAGCAGCAAGCCGAACTCACTGGCAGTGTGCAACCCATGTTGGCGGCACTGAACAGTGCGCAAAAACGCCTAAGTAAAGTGTCGCAACCGCGTCTGGCACCCGTGTTACGTGCTTTGCAAACCGATATCGACCGTATTCAATCGGTCAGCGTCACCGATACCCCTAGCTTGCTCAACAAGCTCGATGAGTTGGTGGTCTTGGTAGAAGAACTGCCCTTGCTCAATGCGGTTGGCTCAAACAGCCAAGCCGCACCCGCACCCAGCAAACCGTTAGGCAATGTGTGGGAGCAGGCTTGGCGACAAGCGCAGTGGTCGGTATTGGCTGGTAGTGTGTGGGCAGAGTTGAGCAGTCTGGTGAGAGTCAGTCGCATTGACCAACCCGAGGCGGTATTGCTAACCCCTGAGCAGAGCTTTTTTGCCCGCGAAAATTTGAAATTGCGTTTACTCAATGCCCGCTTGGGTTTATTGGCCAGACAGACAACAGCCTCTCGCAACGATTTGCAATGGGCCGAACGCGATATGCGTCGCTTCTTTGATGTGACGGGTCGAAAGGGCATCACCGCCTTGACCTTGCTTAACCAAACCCAAAACCAAATGCGGCAATTCGATATGCCGCGTTTAGACCATTCTCTGGCAGCGCTGGCGACAGCGGCGGCAGGTCGCTGAAATGCGCTTGGCCCTGTGGCTTGTCGCCTTGTTTGCGGTCGCTGTGGCTGTGGCCTTGGGCTTGAGCCAACATGCTGGCACGGTCACCTTGTTTGTGCCGCCTTACCGTGTCGACCTTTCTCTCAATTTGGTTTTGATCAGCTTGGCTTTGGTATTTGCCTTGATGTACTTGGCGCTGCGCGGTCTATTGGGTTTATGGGTACTTCCGCAGCAGGCGAGGCGTTGGCGGGTGCAGCAACGTGAACGTAGCGCCCAATCGCTCATGCTCAACGCCCAAATAGGTTGGATGACGGGACGTTATTTGCGGGCCCGTAAGTCGGCATTGCAAGGTTTGGCGCATGTTGACGGCTTGCTTTCAGCCGAAGATGGCGTCTCGCCAAGCGCCAGTTTGTTGCTCATGCGCAGCGTATTGCATTTGTTGGCCGCTGAAAGTGCTCATGTGCTGCGCGACGAAAAAGCGCGGGACGAGCATTTGCAGCAGGTCTTTCAGTCACACCCTGCTTTGAGTTCATCACTGCGCAATGAGGTGCAAGATGCTGCACGTTTGAACGCAACGCGTTGGGCCTTGCATGACCGCGATGAGCGCAGTGCGCACCAGTACCTCAGCCAATTGCCCCAAGGAACGGCGCGCCGCACCTTGGCGCTGCGCTTGCGATTGAAAGCTGATCGCATGGGGCAAATGCATCTGCCCGCATTGGATACCGCACGTTTATTGGCCAAGCATGGTGCTTTTTCCCCCAACGCAGCCAACAGTTTGATGCGCGGCCTGGCTTTAGCCAGCATTGACGACTGTCGAGATGCGCATCAGTTACAAGCTACATGGCGAATCTTGCAATCTGCCGAGCGCGCCATGCCCGAGGTTGCAGTACACGCTGCAAGGCGCTTACTAGGCTTCAACGGCGAGGCCAACTTGGCCTTGCAATGGCTGCTGCCTGTTTGGCAAGCCCTTTCGAGCAACACCGCAGAGTGGAGCGACAGCGCAGTGCGCCAACGTGTGGTGGAAGTGCTGGCGCATGCCCTGCAGACCTTAGCCCCAGACAGCGAGTGGTTAGCGCGTGTGGAGCAATCGCGTTTGGCCAATCCGCGCAGCGTCGAGTTGCAGTACCTCAGCGGGATGGTTTGCTTGCGCCACAGCTTATGGGGTAAGGCTCAACAACTGTTAGAGCAAGCTGCACCGCGCTTGCAGTCCAGCGATTTGAAACGCAGCGCTTGGCGAGCGTTGGCTGAACTGGCCGAACAAAAAGGCGATACAACCCAAGCGCTGGCGTGTTGGAAGCTGTCTGCCAGCGCTTGAACTGCAGTCTTAGGCCGTTGGACGGTTGTCGTCAAACGGCATAGCCATTTGCCGTAAATCGCGTTTGGTTTCTACCAGTACCAAGGGGCCTTCATCAATCACGATAGGTGCTGGACGCTCTCGCGGTACATGCATGGGCTTGGGTTCGGCAGCAATGGCTGCTTTTACTTGCGCGATGCGCTCAGGGTTGGAGTTCACCCACTCCAAACCGCTGCCAGAGGCGACTTGTTGCAGTTGTCCCATGGGCAGTTCATAGGTGGCGATGCTGGGCATGCGGTGCGGCGGCACCACTGCCGTGGCAGTTGCCGCCACTGCGATGGGCGCGGGTGCTGCGGGCGACCAAGCGTTATCCACACTGGCAGTGTTTGCATCATCGGACTTTTCTGCGCGGGGTGCACGATCACGGCCATAGCGGTCACGGTTGCGCCGTTCTCGGCGCTCATTGACGCGCTCGCCGCCTTCGCTTGCCACTGCGGTTGCGTCGGTCGTTGCGGACACACTTTGCTGCTCGACACCATTTGCATTATTCGCAAACGCTTCTTCTGCCAATGGCATTTGAGCGTCGGAGGTGCTTTGGTTGTTGCGCTCGCCACGACGTCCACGCCCACGGCGGCCATCGGTTTTTTCCCGCGGTGCGCGTTCGGTGGTCTCGCTGGGGTTGACTGCTACATCGCCAACCACGGTGTTGGCGCTGGTTTCTGTGGCCCCAGCCTCTTGGCGACGGCGTCCGTCTGGGCGATCGCCTCGTCCACGTCCGCGTCCACCTTCAGCGCGGTCGCTGCGTGGGGCATCGGTCTTGGCTTCGTTGCTGCGGTCATCACGGCTTTCACCGGAGCGGCCTTCGCCGCTACCTCTGCGTGCTTCGCCACGGCGTTGACCGCCGCGACGGTTATCTCCGTTGCGGCCTTCACCAGAGCGACCTTCACGGCGCTCGCCTGAGCGAGCTGGTTTGTCTTCAGTGGCAGGTTTGGCGGGCTCGTTGGCAGCTTCGCCACCAAACAAATTTTTCAGCCATCCAAAAAAGCCTTGTTCAGCTGGTGCAGTAACTGCGGGCTTGGTGCGTTTGGCTGCAGGTGTTGAAGGAGCTGTCGCTTCAGACCTGGCTGCACGAGGTTCCGCATGGGGAGCGGGCAAATCGGGTAGCACCCCTTTGATGACGGGTGACTGTTTGTTTGTTGGCTCTTGCGAGCGACGGGTCACGGCGGTTGGGTCTTCAATTTCCTCGGCCATTTTGTAGCTGGCTTGGATGTTGTCCAAGCGCGGATCGTCGTGCTTCAAGCGCTCCAATTTGTAGTTAGGGGTCTCCAAGCTTTTGTTGGGGATGAGCAGCACATTGGTGCGTTGCTGCAACTCGATTTTGGCTATCTCAGAACGCTTTTCATTCAACAAAAAGGAAGCTACTTCAACAGGCACTTGGGCGTGAACCGCCGCCGTGTTGTCCTTCATGGACTCCTCTTGGATGATGCGCAAAATTTGCAGCGCTGAGCTTTCGGTGTCGCGAACATGGCCCGAGCCGCCGCAGCGTGGGCAGGGGATGGAAGCGCCTTCGCTCAAGGCAGGACGCAAGCGTTGGCGGCTCATCTCCATCAAACCAAATTTGCTGATGGTGCCAAACTGCACACGGGCGCGGTCTTGGCGCAAGGCGTCGCGCAAGCGGTTTTCCACCTCGCGGCGGTTTTTCGACTCGTCCATGTCAATGAAGTCGATGACGATCAAGCCGCCTAAGTCGCGCAATCGCATTTGCCGAGCGACTTCGTCGGCGGCTTCGAGGTTGGTGCGGGTGGCGGTTTCTTCGATGTCGCCGCCTTTGATGGCGCGTGCCGAGTTGACGTCCACCGACACCAAGGCTTCGGTGTGGTCAATCACAATCGCGCCGCCTGATGGCAGATTGACGGTGCGGGCATAGGCCGACTCGATTTGATGCTCGATCTGGAAGCGCGAGAAAAGTGGTGTCTCATCTCGGTAGCGCTTCACACGGGCGGCATGTTCGGGCATGACGTGGGCCATGAACTGCTGCGCTTGGTCGTAGATGTCGTCGGTGTCAATCAGGATGTCGCCGATGTCGTTATTGAAATAGTCGCGGATGGCACGAATCACCAAGCTGGATTCTTGGTAAATCAAGAACGCACCTTTGGCGCCACTGGCACCATCGATAGCGGTCCACAGTTTCAAGAGGTAGTTCAAGTCCCATTGCAACTCGGGGGCGCTTCTGCCGATGCCAGCGGTGCGGGCAATGATGGACATGCCATTGGGGTATTCCAACTGGTCCATGGCTTCTTTGAGCTCTGCGCGGTCGTCACCCTCGATGCGACGACTAACGCCGCCGCCCCGTGGGTTGTTGGGCATGAGCACCACATAGCGGCCGGCCAAAGAAATAAAGGTGGTCAGAGCTGCGCCCTTGTTGCCGCGCTCTTCCTTTTCCACCTGGATCAGCATTTCCTGACCCTCTTTGATCACGTCCTGAATGCGGGCTTGGGAAGCCGACACATTGCCCGAGAAATATTGTTTGGAGATTTCTTTGAAAGGCAAAAAGCCGTGACGCTCTTCACCGTAGTCGACAAAACAAGCCTCTAAGGAGGGCTCGACACGTGTGACCACGGCTTTGTAAATATTGCCTTTGCGCTGTTCGCGCCCTTCAATTTCGATTTCGTAGTCGAGGAGTTTTTGTCCGTCGACGATAGCCAAGCGGCGCTCTTCGGCCTGGGTGGCATTGATTAGCATCCGTTTCATGATGCGATCCTTTTCATAGCATTACAACAACACAGGTCCATGTCGGACCAACGATGCCGCAAGCCAATGCTGGAAAAAGAAACGGGGAACCGGACAGCTACAGGAATCGGCGCATCAGCGGCGCCGACGC
>Ga0114980_10000897_pt1 | contig 21277 bp, 23 predicted proteins | sample S_140806_EF_Meta_FD_87018 | JGI IMG/M metagenome (GOLD analysis project Ga0114980, IMG submission 87018) | Freshwater microbial communities from Lake Simoncouche, Canada to study carbon cycling - S_140806_EF_MetaG | ecosystem: Environmental > Aquatic > Freshwater > Lake | place: Lake...
AGCCGATGCGGCGATCAACAACCTATCGCGAACGTTCGGTCGCTGACTCGTGGGGCTCAACGCTATGCAGCCTATCGAGGTGCCACGGGGCATTGCCAAGGTTATGCCATTAATTCAATCAATCCATCACGAAACTATGTCTCAAAAATGCTAGGGTTGTCTTGCTGGACATTCCCCGTCTTTGGGACATGCATAATTTGCGCTCACGATCATGGTTCGTTCTTCTATTGTCATTCGCCCTGCTTGCCCCGAGGGCAAGCAGGGCCGAAAGCTCGCTAAAATCCAAAACAACATCCAATTCCACCCAGAATCTCTCCAAGGCGCAGATCACCTTCGCGGCCTATGGAGACATCCCCTACGAGATCAGGCTGCCCAATGGTCGCACGGATGACCAAGTCTTGTACGAAGACATCGCCCCTGCTCTGCGAGAACGAATTGACATTCCATTTATAATTAACTTAGGAGATTTAGGCAGACCCGAGCGGTCCTGCAATGACGATTGGCTACACAAAACCCAACTCTTCTGGGAGCGAAAACTGGTCAAACCAGTGTTTTATACACCAGGGGATAATGATTGGGCTGATTGCGATCGCCCATCCTTAGCAGGACGCCAAGGGGAAATTGAACGCCTGCAGAACCTGCGAAATATCTTTTTCAGCCGCCCCAAAAATGTTTCCTCTACTTGGAAGCTCGAAGAAGTTCAGCGAATTCTCACCAGGGATCCCCAACTCGACCGTCCCGAAATCACCCTGGAAACGATTCGCCGGATCGCAACCATGAATTCAAATCAATTTGCCCAGGAGTGGAACTATAAAGCGCAACCAGAACTGCCAGAAAATGCCATTTGGATCCGTGATGGAGTTCTCTTTGTCACCGTACATATGACCAGCACGGATAATGGCCGATCGGACATTTTTCTCGACGATCCAAAACAGGCGATTGCCAACGTCAATGAACGGGATCGCCAAATGAGCGCTGGTTGAACCTTGCCTTTGATCAGGCCCAACGCCACAAGGCCAAGGCCGTCGTCGTAGCGACCCAGCTGGATCCCTTTGGCCCCGCGAAACAGCAGGAAACCTCACTCGCCCACTGCCTGAACAATCCTGCCTACGCAGCCTTTTGTCGACAGATCGAAACGCTGGCGGGGGGCTTGGGCAAGCCGGTTTTACTGCTTCACGGCGATACCAATGCCTACTGCCTGGATCAACCCTTCACTCAAACGAAAAACCTCTGGCGCCTCAATGCACCCGGGGACTTCAAATATATTGATGTTGCCATCATCAAAGTATTTCCCGATGATCTAAGCCAGCCATTTAAGGCTACAGGCTTGCTTTCAGGAGAACCGGCACCCGCTGTTTGTGATTACAGTCCCTAATTGGATTCCCCAACTCTCTCCTTGATGACCCAATACTGATTGATTGGGCACAGCAGATCCCAGGAGAGAGCATCACGTTACTGACCACTCCTTCTTGGCAGGGCATGGCAACGATCCGCAGGCTACTGAGGCGAGCGGCAGTCCTGCAGCGGCGAGATCGGCGCCGTGGCCGTCGCGTGCAGCCTCGCTTCCGGCTTGCTCAGATCGGTGTCACCTCCTGCGGGGGCCTCGTTGCGGTGGCCTTGTTGGCGCTGCTCTCGTTATGGAGCGGCCAGGTGTTGATCATGGCGCCCCTGGGCGCCTCCTCCGTTCTGCTTTTCGGGTATCCGCGCAGCCCCCTGGCCCAACCTCGCAATGTCGTTCTCGGCAACACCTTGGGCGGCTGCCTCGGCGTGGTTCTGGTCGCCCTCTTCGGCCAAGGACCGCTGGTGCTGGCCCTGGCGGTAGGGCTCACGATTCTGTTGGGCCAGCAGCTCCGCTGCCTCCATCCGCCAGCAGGCGGCTTGGCGTTTTTAGCGGTTTTTCTCGAAGTGAGCTGGCCCTTTCTGCTGTTTCCGGTGCTCAGTGGATCCCTGCTGCTGGTGCTTCTGGCCTGGGGGTTCAGCCGCTGGGTGCCGGGGGCCATGTCGTACCCACTCCACTGGTTGTGATTTCACGGCAGGAGCTGGGCCTTGGGGTTGGAACGGGATCTTTCACTCCTCGCCAGCCCTCTCCACGGCCGCAATCAGCACAGATGAAGGATCAAACCCAGGGGAGGGACCCCACTGACCCATGGACATCGTTTTGACCTGAAACGGAGGGGGCGGGATTCGAACCCGCGGAAGGTTTCCCTTCGCCGGTTTTCAAGACCGGAGCCATCAACCACTCGACCACCCCTCCAGGTGGGTGTGTCGACCATGGGCCGACGGGGCCATGATCCCACACCCCCAGGGAAGGCCGTTGTTCAGATGCCGTTGGGCTTAGCCAGGGGCAGCAGGCACTTATCCGAATCACAGCCGGCCGGGCCCGCCTCCACCAGCTCACCCCCGTCGTAGCGCCGCAGGGCATCGAAGAAATCACCGTTGCGGCGGCGATCCTCCACCTCGGCGGAGAGCCGCAGGTAGGTGGCCTGATCGATCGGCTCGAACGGCAGGCGCGGGAAGGTGGCGTTGGCGTCGAAGCGGGCCAGTAGGGCGGCGGAGATGTAGCCCTCGCCGTTGTCGATCGCCCGGTGGATGGCCCCGGCCAGGGCCTCGATCTCATGCTCCCGGAACTCCACCGTGGCGGAGGTGTTGTGGGCCGTGTAGTGCTTCTGCACTTGCATGTAGAAATCGAACTGGGCCAGGGCTGAGAAGGTGTTGATCTCCACCTGGTCGGCGCCGGGCACGTTGGCCCAACTCACCTCGGTGGGGATCTCCACCAACCACTCGGTGCAGCGCGGATCAAAGGGATCATCGAGCAGGCGACCCTGGTCGTCCTTATCGCTCTGGCTGGGCACGATCGTGTAGCCGTAGTCCATGCAGGCCAGGGCCACCGGATCGTTCTTGCGGAAGGTGATCCGACGGAGGAAGCGCTGCGCCTTGGGGGGGTGCCACCCCGGCGAGGCCCCCGTGAGCAGGCTCTTGGTGCCAGCCGGCTGCACGGTGGTGCAGCGGTTGGGCCGGCGGATGCCGTGGCGATCGCAGTAGTCCCACACCGCGGCATTGACGATGGCCTGCCAACGGCTCAGATAGTTGGCCTCTTCGGCACGGAAGGCGCGACCCTCCTCGCTGTCGGGGCGGCCCGCCTCCCACCACTGCAACCAGGGGGTGCCGAAGGCATGCACAAAGAAATCAAAGAGGCCGGTGAAGCTCACCCCCACGATCGGATCCCAGGCCCGACTCTGGCGATAGCGCTCCACCTCGAAGCGATGGTTGAGCAGGCAGGCCACGGCCAGGCCCCCGGCGCGGAAGGCCTCCTCCTGGGCCTGGTGATCGTGGGGATCAATCCGGTTGAGGTGGATCTCCGCCAGGTTGCAGTGGAAGTCGGCGCCGAGAATCTCGCCGCAGGGGTTGAGGCCATAGCGGCCGAGGCGATGCTCCAGCTCGGCCGCGCCCACCTCGGGGTGATGCAACTGCAGCCAGCGCCCCGCCTCCTCCCGGCCCTGATCGCAATAGATGCCGATGAACTCCTCGCGCAGTTCTGGTGTGGCCAGCAAGTCGGCATTGGAGCGGGCGATCGCCTCGGGCGCGAATTGGATCGCCCCTTCCCCGCTCTGGAACTGCTTGGTGACCGCCTCCAGCACCAGCTCGTAACTGGGACGGCTGTGGAACACCCGGGTGTGGTTGGCCATCCGCAGCGCATCCCGCTCCGGATCAATGCGCCAATTGCCGGCGCTGTCCTGCTGCCAGAGGTTGTCCTTGGCGCCGGCGGCGGCCTGATCATCGGCGGCGAACTGACGCATGCCGGCGCTGCGGCGGATGTTGCCGGCCACGATCGTGACGGCGGCCTCATCGATCAGCAGGCAGCACTCCACGGAGGTGAGCTGGCGGCCGATCGCCCGGTCCAGGATCTGGGCCACCCGGCCGTAGAGGTCCTTGAGCTTCACCGGATTGGCCATGCCGCCGAAGCCCTTGAGGGTTTCGCCCACGGGCCGCACATCCCCCAGGTCCACCGTGATCTCCACCGGGCCATCGAAACGGGGATCGCTACTCAGCTCCAGCAGCAGCCGGTAGCTGTCCACCCAGCCGCGGCGCGTATCCCCCACCTTGATCGCCACCCGCTGGCCCTCGATCCGATGGCTGGTGTGCTGCTGGCGTTCCGCGGCGGGGGTGACGCCGATATCACTGATCACTGCAATCCGCAGGGGATTGCGGACGGCCGGCAGCCGGCCGATCAGATGGGGCTCGATGATGGCGCCGGTGCCGCAGCCCATCATCGCCAGGTCCATCATCAAGGCAAACGCCTCCCAATCCACCAGGTTGGTGGAGGTGCAGTTGTAGGCCCCGGAAAAATTCTCCTCCTGCTCGATCCAGGCCGTGCCGCCGATCCAGAGCCAACGGCCGGAGGGCAGCGCCTTCTGTTCCAGCTGCATCCGCCGCAGCAGGCTCACCTCGTCGTCGTTAAGCCGACCGAGGCGCTGCAGGCCACCGAGATTGCGCTCGGCCACCTGGCTCCAGCTCTCGCGGCCGGCCTCCAATTTGCGGCTGTAGGTGCGATAAAAAACCGGGTTGGCCGCCGGCGCACTGGCGGGGAAATCCTGGGCCACATCGCGACCGCCCCCCCCTGGGGACAGCGCCTCTGGGGTCGGCCCGTCCGGGGTCGGGCTGGTGGCCGGGCTGGAGGCGTCGGCCGGCATTGGACGGGCAGTGGACAGGGTCACAGGGGGCGATCGTCCTCATGTTCAGGGCACCCTACCGCCACTGGTGGGGTGGTCAAGCGCCAATCACCACCATCGGCAGCGCCAATCGCGGAAGTGGTGGCCTCAGCAACCTGGGAAGCGGGTGTTGGCGGGCTGACGCTCGAATGGAAAGAAGCTGAACAAGGGTTGAAATCGTTTAGAAATCGTCCGAACCAATTAATCCTGTTGTCATGGCCCCGGCCCCGCTCCGCTCCGCCACTGGTCTGGCCGCCGTCGTCGGTGCCACCGTGCTGCTGGGAACACCGGCCCACGCCCTGGGCTTTGTGACCACCCTCCTCCCCAATGGAGCCTCCGGCGGCAGCGGCAAGGCCGCCCTGGTGATCAACCCAACCACCAACCAAATGGTGGTGATGGCCGACTTCAAGAACCTCACCGGAACCACCACCGTCTCCCACATCCACGGGCCCACCACCACTCCGGGGACCGGCACTGCCGGCGTGATGACCGCCACCCCCACCTTCCCAGGTTTCCCGCTTGGAGTGAAGAGCGGCACCTACCAAGCCACCTTTGATCTGCTCGCGGCGACCACCTATCGGGCTGGTTTTGTCACCGCCAACGGCGGCGTTGCCGGGGCCCGCACTGCCTTTCTGGCGGCCCTCAAGGACAACAAGGCCTACCTGAACATCCACTCCACCTTCCTCCCTGGTGGTGAGATCAGTGGCTTCTTCCAGCAGCAGGCCCCCGGTCCCCTGCCCCTGTTGGGCGCTGGTGCGGCCTTTGGCTGGAGCCGCCGCCTGCGCAGCCGTTTGGGCCAGCGTGCGGGCAACCGCCTCACCACCTCCGCCTGAAGGCTCCAAGCTGGTCCCCATGGCCACGGCATGGGGAGCGGCAGACGGTGGAGCGGATCTGCGAACCGGAGCTGATGGACGATCAGCTCCAAGCGGAGGCCTACGCCGCCGCGGACTTCGCCGCCAGTGATCAGGCCCTGATCACGGGCCTGGCGGCCCGCTTCCCCAAGGGCCCCGGCCCGGCAATCCTCGATCTCGGCTGCGGCCCCGGCAACATCAGCTTCCGCCTGGCCGCCGCCTGGCCCAGGGCCCAGGTGTGGGGCCTCGATGGCGCCACCGCCATGCTGACCATTGCCGAACGCCGCCGGCAGGAGCAGCGCGATCTCGCCCCCCGACTGCGATTTCTGCAGCGACTCCTGCCCCTCGCGCCCGTCGATCCGGAACTGCCGGCGGCGGGCTTCAGTTCTTTGGTGAGCAACAGCCTGCTGCACCATCTCCACGATCCCCAGGCCCTGTGGAGCAGCCTGCGGCCCTGGGCCGCGCCGGGGGCGCTGCTGTTCCTCCGCGACCTGCGCCGCCCCACCGATGCGGCCAGCCTGCGGGCCCTGGTGAAGCGCCATGCCGCCCAGGCGCCCCCCCTGCTGCGCCGCGATTACGCCCGTTCCCTGCGGGCCGCCTTCACCCCGGCGGAGGTGCGCCAGCAGCTCGATCAGGCGGGCCTCACCACCCTGCAGGTGACCCCCCTGGCCGATCGCTACCTGGAGGTATGGGGCCTGATGCCCCATGGCTGAGACGCGTCCCCGTTCGGCCGGCGCTGTCAGGGCACTGCTCGGGGTCCTGCTGGGGGGCGGCCTGCTGGGGGGCGCCATGGCCGGCTCCATCGCTCCCAGCCGAGCCCAGGTGCAGCAACCCCCCACCTCGATCTGGGCCCGCCAGGAGCCCCTGCGGGCCAGCTGGCAGACCCTGTTGTTCGCCCAGCTGGAGGAGGGTGACCGCAGTTGGCTGCCCCGCCTCCAGCGCCTGCCTGACGGTCGGGTTCGTTATGTCTACCGGCGCCGCCAGGGGGATCCGCCCCTCAGCCTGGCGCAGATCCAGGCCCTGCTCCAGAACCCACCCGGCTACGGACGGGAGCGGCAGGCCATCGGCACCCTGCTGACCCAACTGGAGCGCATCGGCCTCCGGGTCCAGCTGGCCCCCCTGCGCCGGCCAGGGGCCGCCGGCGAATGGGAACCCCGCAGTGCCAGCCTGCGGATCCGGCCGGATGTGGCCAGCCGTGGCAGCCGGGACTTCGCCATCGTGCTCAACCATGAGGCCATCCATGTGGCCCAGAGCTGCCGCGCCGGCGGGCTGCGGGCCCTGCCCCGGCCCCTGGGCCTGGCCCGCCACCTGGCACCAGCCAGCCAGAAGCTGCTGGCCTCGAGCGTCTATGCCGGGGCCAGCCCCACGGTGCGGCAGCTGGAGGAGGAGGCCTTCGCCCATCAGGACGACCTCAGCCTCGGCGCGGCCCTGCTGGCGCGCCACTGCGGCAACGACGACCTGCCTGGCAGGCTGGGCCCATGACCAGCTCCCCCACCCAGCCCAGCCCGGACCAGATCAGCCTGGCCGAGGCGGTGGCGCGCCGTCGCAACTTCGCGATCATTTCCCACCCCGACGCCGGCAAGACCACCCTCACCGAGAAGTTGCTGCTGTACGGGGGGGCCATCCAGCAGGCGGGGGCGGTGAAGGCCAAGGGCGAACAGCGCAAGGTCACGTCGGATTGGATGGAGCTGGAGAAACAGCGCGGCATTTCGATCACCTCCACCGTCCTGCAATTTGATTACGCCGGTAGCACGATCAACCTGCTCGACACCCCGGGGCACCAGGACTTCTCTGAGGACACCTACCGCACCCTCGCCGCCGCCGACAACGCGGTGATGCTGGAAGATGCGGCCAAGGGTCTTGAACCCCAGACCCGCAAGTTGTTTGAGGTGTGCCGCCTGCGGCGCATCCCGATCTTCACCTTCATCAACAAGATGGACCGGCCCGGGCGGGAGCCCCTGGAGCTGCTCGATGAGATCGAACAGGAGCTGGGCCTGGCCTGCTGGCCCGTGAACTGGCCGATCGGCAGCGGCGACCGCTTCCGGGGCGTGATCGACCGGCGCAGTCGGGAGGTGGTGCTGTTCGAGCGGGCCGAGCGGGGGCGCCAGAGCGCCGAGCGGCGGTTGAGCACCTCCAATCCGGAGCTGGCCACCCTTGTGGAACCGGATCTGCTGGCCACGGCCCTGGAGGAACTGGAGCTGCTGGAGGGGGCGGGGGCCGATCTCGATCTCCCTGAGGTCCATGCCGGCAACCTCAGCCCGGTGTTCTTCGGCTCCGCGATGACCAACTTCGGCGTGCGGCCGTTTCTGGATGCGTTTCTGGAGCTGGCCCAGAAACCCACGGCCCGCCAATCCAGCGAGGGGGATGTGGATCCCCTGCGCCCGGGCTTCAGCGGTTTTGTGTTCAAACTGCAGGCCAACATGGATCCCCGGCACCGGGATCGGGTGGCCTTTGTGCGGGTGTGCAGCGGCAAGTTCGAGAAGGACATGACCGTGCAACACGCCCGCAGCGGCCGCGCCATTCGCCTCTCCCGTCCCCAGAAATTGTTCGGCCAGGAACGGGAGGTGGTGGAGGATGCCTACCCCGGCGATGTGATCGGCCTCAACAACCCCGGCATGTTCGCCATCGGCGACACGCTCTACAGCGGAACCCGGGTGGAATACGAAGGGATCCCCTGCTTCAGCCCCGAGATCTTCGCCTGGTTGCGCAATCCCAATCCCTCCGCCTTCAAGAGTTTCCGCAAGGGGGTCAATGAGTTGCGGGAGGAGGGTGCGGTGCAGATTCTTTACGACACCGACCAGAGCAAACGGGACCCGATCCTGGCGGCGGTCGGCCAACTTCAGATGGAGGTGGTGCAATACCGGCTGGAGCATGAATACGGCGTGGCCACCCGCCTCGAACCCCTCGACTTCACCGTGGCCCGCTGGGTGAGCGGTGGCTGGCCGGCCCTGGAGGCCGTGGGGCGCATCTTCAATTGCAAGACGGTCCGGGACGCCTGGGGCCGGCCGGTGCTGCTGTTCCGCAACGTCTGGAATCTCAACCAGCTCCGGGAGGACCATCCCGACCTGGAGCTGAGTGCGGTGGCACCGGTGGTGAGCGGCGTCGAGCCCATCGCGCTCTGATCCGGTCGCAGGCGGGCCCCGGGGCCGCCAGAATCGATGCAATGAATTGTCACACCGCAACGGACGGTCTCCGCGATGCCGACTTCCGTTTCGCCGCTCTGGCTGGTTCGTCCCCGCAGTGACGGAGGCCAGGACTACGTCAGCTTCCGGCCCGAGCCCAATGCCCCTGGCGCCGCCATGGTGGAAATGCGGGAGGGCTCCCACCTGCCGCCCCAGCTCCCCCTGCTCAAGCGCCGCTGCCACCTGGCCTGGGAGGAGGCGGAAGCCTGCCACCGCCAGTTGCAACAGGAAGCCGGATATCACCGCAGTGAACCGCTTTTTTAGGCCCGCCTCGATACGCTCCTAGACATGAATCACGGTTCCGAGAGTCCCGAGCTGCCCCCGGCCGGCGAGCCCATCGATCCCTACAGCCGACTGGGCATTGCCCCGGATGCCAGCTTCGATGCCGTCCAGGCGGCCAAGCAGGCCCGTCTGGAGGAGGTGGGGGAGGATCCGCTCGCCCGCTCCCGCATCGAGGCCGCCTATGACGCGGTGTTGATGGATCGCCTCAAGGAACGGCAGCAGGGCCGGGTGAGCAGTGCCGCCCGCACGGCATCCCAGCGGGAACAGGCCAGCCCGCCCCCCAGCCGGACCCCCCTGCCGGCCCTGCCCTCCTTGCCCCAGCTGCCCACGATGAAGCTGGCCCCGGCCCTGCCGAGCCTCCCCAGCTTCTCCCTGGCCCAAGGCCGCGACCGTTGGTTTCCCCTGGGGGCCCACGGTGCCTTGCTGGTGCTGCTGCTCCTGCCCGGGGTCGCCGCCGAACTGCCCCTGTCCCTGGGCGCCCTTGTCACCGTGATCAGCCTGCAGCGCCGCCATGGACGGCTCGGCCAGGCGGTGCTCTGGAGCCTGGGCCTGTTGATCGTGGGCCTGCTGGTTGGAGCCCTGCTCGTCAGTTTGCTCGATCCCGCCCTGCCCCTCGGCCTACCGATCACGGCGCTCCAGGCCCAGAGCCTGCCGGCGATCCTGCTGCTGCTGCTGGGGGCCCTCCTGATCGGTTAAGTCGGGGTCTCCAGCTCCGGCGACCTTGCGGGGACCCTCAGGGGGCGTCCAATTCGGCGATCAGCTGCTCCAGTTCGGCCGCTTCGACGCGATAGAGCGCGCTGCAGAAGTGGCAGTTCAGTTCTGCGTGGCCCTCGTCCCGCAGGATGGAGGTCAACTCGTCGCGGCCGAGCAACTTCAGGGCATTGACGCTCCGTCTGTAGCTACAGGGGCAGTGGAAGCGCACCGGGGTGACGGCCTCAGCGCTGTCGATCGGGGTGGGATCCAGGTCGGGGAAAATATCCTCCAGCAGATCCCGCAGCTGGCCGTTACAGGCCGCCAACCGGCCGCTGAAGCCACTGATCTCCCGGCAGCGTTCCTCCAGCAGCGCCACCAGCGCCGGCTCCCGGGCCGCCTTCGGCAGCACCTGCACCAGCACCCCGCCGGCGCAGCGCACCCCCTCACTATCGATCTGCTCCCCGACGAACACCGCCGAAGGGGTCTGCTCGGAATGGAGGAGAAACGAGGCCACGTCCTCGCCGATGCCACCGCTGACCAACTCCACCGTGCTGCTGAACGGTTCCCCTTCCCCCTTGTCACGCACCACGTGCAGGTAGCCCGTGCCACAGGCACGGCCGAAGGCAAACTGGGCCATCCCATCGGTCCCCTCCACCAGGTCCAGCTCCAATTGGGGAGCCCCCACATAGCCGCGCACACTGCCATCGCGGCCGGCATCCACCATGAGCCCGCGCAGGGGGCCATCGGACTGGATGCGCAGGTTGACCCGGCCATGGGCCACCTTCATCGAGCTGGCCAACAGCAGGCCCGCCGTCATCGCCCGCCCCAGCAGGGCGGTGGTGAGAAAGGAGAGCTGGTGGTGCCGACGGGCCGCCCGACAGGTGGCCGTGGTGGAGACCGCCACCATGCGAATGCCACCTCCCGCGGCCGTGGCCCGCAGCAACTGATCGCCCATGGCTCCGGCCCGAATTGGTGGCGCCATCGTAGGAAGGCCGTTGCGGGTGAGCGCAGGGACCACGCCATGCTGGGACTCTCGGGACTGGTGGGGGTGACGGCCTCCCTGCTGTTCGGGGTGAATCGAGCCTCGCCTCGCCCCATCGATCAGGGGACAGGACCTGTCAACCCGTCCAGCACCTTTGAAAAGCGCATGCTCGCCCAGATGAACCAGCGCCGCCGTGAGCTGGGATTGACGGCGCTGGGGCCCCTGCCGACGGCGCTAAGGCCGGGCTTTGAGGGCTATGCGAGGCAACTGGATCACCACATGCTGGCCCAAAACGCCTGCCTCCATGGCGGCGAGCGGGGTGGCCCCTCGCCCTTTGTCGCGATCAACCTGCCCGTCGGTTGGCGGGTGCGCGGGGAGGTGGTGGCCTGCAATGGAGAGGATTTCAGGGCCGAGACCCTGGAGTGGTTCTTCTGGAGGTCGATTCACCACCGCCACATCCTTTACGAGCGGCCCCGGCTCACCCACCTGGCCTGCCTGACCTCAGGACCCCGCACCGGCGATCCCGGCAGTCAGCGGGTGATCTGCCTGACGTTCCAGGGGGTGTAACACACCCTGGTCCAGGAACCAGCCCTGGCGGATCAGGCCCTGGAAGAGTTCCGGTTCGTGGGTCACCACCAGCAGGGCCCGCTGGCTGGAGAGCTGGGCCAGCAGCTCCAGCACCTCCTCGCGCACGGTCCAGTCCAAGCCCGCAGTCGGTTCATCGAGCAGCAACACCCGGGGATCGCGAAGCAACTGCACCGCCAGCGCCAGGCGCCGCTGCTGGCCGCCACTGAGCTGTTCCGGCGCCTGGCGCAGGTTGATCGCCCCCAACCCCACCTGCTGCAGCACCGCCGCGGCCCGCTCACCGTCCAGGCGCCGCTGGCCCAGCCGCAACTCCTGGCCCACGGTGAGGCCGAGGAAATGGCGTTCCGGAAACTGGAACACCAGCCCACACAACCAGCGCCGCTGGCGGCTGCTGAGGGCTTCGCCATCCCAGAGAATCTGGCCGCCATCGGCCTCCGCCAACCCGCTGATCAGCTCCAACAGGGTGGTTTTGCCACTGCCACTGCGACCGGCCACCAGCGTCGGTTCGCCCACGGCAAGGCGTAGGTTGACCCCCCGCAGCACGGGCTGGGGACTGGTGGCGGGGTGATAGCGAAGGCCCTGAAGCTCAAGCATTCCCCCAGCATGGCCGGCGACAGGGTTGAATCAACCCAGACTGTCCCGTTGTCCCCAGGTCCCCATGGAGGTTCGCTTTCGCGACGTCGATCCCTTCAACTGCTGGATCTGGTTGCGGTTTTCCCAGCCTCCCGGAGGGGACGAGCGGGGGTATGTGGAGACGGCCCTGGACAGCTGGTTCTTTCTGGCCAAACTGGGGGGCTTCAACGCCGAATGTCTGCAGGCCCATGAGGGGGCGGCGGACCTCAGTTGGCTCAACTACGACAGCGAGGACGCAGAGAGATCCCTGCCGGCCCTGATGCACAACATGGGTCCGATGGAATATCTCGAAGACTGGGGGCGTTGCTGGATGGATCTGGGCACCAGCGATGCCCTGGCCCTCGATGTGCTGATCAACTCCCTGCGCCAGCTCAATAACGACGTGGTGGAGATCGAGGAACTGGTGATCGGCGGATTGAATGAGGACTGGCCGATCGAGGAGGAGCCGGAGAACCCGTACGACACCAACGGCCGCTGAGGGGGTCGGAATGGTCCGCGAACGGCGGCGGCTGCTGATCTCCCCCGAGCGCCTGAGCAGCGTCGGGCCCGACGACGGGCGGGTGGAACTCGACCCCGCGGAGCTGCACTACCTGCAGCGGGTGCTGCGCCTGCGGGCCGGCGATGGCCTTGATCTGGTGGACGGAGCGGGTCGGCTCTGGGGCGCCAGGCTGGAGGGATCCCAGGGGGTGCAGCTGGAACAGCCCCTGGAGCAGCCCTTGCAGCGGGAGCAGCCCCCCAGCCCTGGGTTGACCCTGGCCCTGGCCCTGCCGAAACGGGACACGGAGCTGGTGTGGCGGATGGCCACCGAGCTGGGGGTGAATGGGCTTCAACCCCTGATCGCCTCCCGCAGTGGGGTGAGCGGTCGCCAGCCGCTGGAGCGCTGGCGCAGCATCGTGCGGGAGGCCGTGGAACAGTGCGAGCGGTTGTGGTTGCCGGTCGTGGCCGATCCCCAACCGGCGGGGCCGTGGCTGGCGAAACCGCGGCCGGAGCTGGCCCTGCTGGCCACCACCCGCCGATCCAACCTGCCGAGCCTCACGGAGCTTCTGGCATCGGAGCAGTTGGCATCGGAGCTGCGGGCCGAGCAGAGGTCCAGCGATCAGGGCCAGCCCCTGGCGGGGATCAGCCTGGCGATCGGGCCGGAAGGGGGCTGGAGTGAGGCGGAGGAGGCAGGCGCCGAAGCGGCGGGATGGCGGGCCGTGAGCCTGGGGCCCGCCATCCTGCGCAGTGCGACGGCGGCGGTGGCGGGGATGGCCCTGCTCAGCGACTGGCGGCGCCTCAGCTGCGCATCATGCTCTGCGCCATGGCCTTGAAACCCGCGAGGTCGGCGGCTCCACGGCGACGGCGCTGGGGCAGGCCGCCGCCAGGGGTGAGGCAATCGGGTGCAAAGGTGGCCAGGCTTGGGGCGGGGCGGTTGGCCTGGGCGGCCGCCAACTCGGCGGCGATCGCCTCGGTCGTGGTGACGGATGGGGAGCTGAGGGCGGGAGCGGACGCGGCTTCAGGCTGGACCACGGGTGCGGAGGCCGCCTTGGCCGGCTCCGTCTTGGCCGGCTCCGGCTTGGCCGGTTCCGCTTGGGCGGGTTCCGTCTTGGCCGGTGCCACGGCGGCGGGCTTGGTGGGTGCCACCACGGCGGGCTTCTGATCACCCTCACCGCCGCCAAGGTCGAGGAAGAACTTCGGCTTGAAGAGCATGACCCGGCAAGGCATAGGGGTGGAGCGATTATCCGTCGCTGGCGGCAGGTCGGCCCGGCCGGCTTAGATCAGTGCAACACAAGCCCGCCTCACCCCCCCTGCCGATGCTGGCGCTGCCTCCCCAGGACCCCGCCCATTGGGCCACGGCCCTGGTTCTGAATGCGGGCCTGATCGCCCTGGCCCAACGGACCCCCGTGCTCACCCCCGCCGGCTGGGTGCACGCCGGCCTGCTCGGCACCCTGCTCTGGGGCAGCCTCGGCCTGCGGGGCTGGCTGGCGGTGGTGGCCTATCTGATTCTGGGGTCGCTGGTCACGCGCCTCGGCTATGCGCAGAAGCAGGCCAGTGGCCTGGCGGAGGGACGGGGCGGTCGCCGCGGACCGGAGAACGTGTGGGGTTCGGCCCTGGTGGGCTGCCTGCTCGGCCTGCTGGCGGCCGTGGCCCCCCCCGCCGCCCGACCGGCCCTGCTGATCGGGTTCGCCGCCAGTTTTGCCGCCAATCTGGCCGACACCTGCGGCAGCGAGATCGGCAAACGCTGGGGTCGCCACACCGTGCTGATCACCACCCTGCGGCCCGTGCCGGCGGGCACGGAGGGGGCGATCAGCCTGGAGGGCACGGGGGCCAGCTTGGTGGGGGCGGCGGTGATGGCCCTGGTGATGGGGGGGCTGGGGCTGATCCACGGCCCGGCGGCGACGGTGCTGGTGATTGGGGCCGGCCTGCTGGCCACCCTCGTCGAAAGCGTGATCGGGGCCACGCTCCAGAGCCGGGTGGCCTGGCTCAGCAATGAAGTGGTGAACGGCCTTCAGACCCTGGTGGCCGCCGTGCTGGCGATGGCCTCGTGGACCTTGCTGCCCCCAGGGGCCGGCAGCTGATTCTGCCGCCGCTGGTCCTGCCAAAGCAGCGCCGCCTCGCGCAACCGGGCCAGGGTGGCGTCACAGCGCCGCTGGGCCTGGCGGGGGTGGAGCCCCAGCCGCGCCCCCAATTCCACCCAGCTGCACCCCACCAACAGCCTGCCCTCCAACAGCTCCCTCAGGGGAGGCTCTAATTGGGCCAGCTGGGCCCGCAACCAGAGCACTTCGGCGGAGTCGGCTGAGTCGGTGGGGTCGGCGGGGTCCTCAAGCCCAGGGGCGGTTGCGGCGGCCCCGCTGGGGTCCGCCAGCTGATCGAGCAGGCAGGCCCCCGCCTCGCCGTCCTGGCCCCGGCCCAGGGGGGCATCAAGGCTGCACAGGTGGGCCACCTGCGCCACCGCCAGCGCCTCCTGCAGCTGGTCCGGTCGGCAGTGAAGGCGGAGGGCCAGGGCCTCAGGCACCAGGGGGAGAAGACCCTCACGGCGCCGCTGGGCCTGCAGCTGGGCCGCCTGCTGGCGCAGCTCCCACACCGCCCGGGGAATGCGCAGCATCAGCTGGCGATCCCTCAGCTCATGCTGGATCGCCCCGCGGATGAAGGGCACCGCAAAGCTGCTGAGCTGGAAACTGCGCCGGGGGTCGAAGGCCTCCACCGCCTTGATCAGCCCCAGGCTGCCCACCTGGGCCAGGTCGTCAAAGCTGAGCTGGCTGGCGCGGCTCATCCGACCGGCGACCATGAACACCAGGGGCAGATTGTTGGCGACGAGGGCATTGCGGCAGGCCAGACGGGTCGTCGCGTCCGTGCTGCCGGTGTAATCCGACAGCAACTGGCGGTTGCGCTCGCTGGCTTGGCGCGGATGGGTCCGGTTGGGATCCATGGGGCGAAGGGAGGGCGAATCAGTGAATTCACGGTGAATTCGCCAGGCCCTGGCCGACATCCCTGGCTGGAGGGAGCCGCAATCCCCCGTTGGAGGGATGTCAGGTGACGGTGGGAGCCGCCAGGGGCATGAGCTCGGCCCAGCGCAACAGGGCCGGCCACTGCCGCACCCGTTCGAACACCTGCCAGTGGCCCAGGCTGTTGAGGTGAAGGCCGTCGCTGCTCAGCCAACGGGGCCAGTGGGAATCCGCCAACAAGCCATCCAGCAGGGGCAGGAACGGCACATCGGCCTCCAGGCACGCCTCCTCCAGCAGGCCCTCGTAACGCCGCAGGCTGGCCAGGTCGTACCAGAGCAGATCGGCGAAGGGCATGGCCTCCTCCAGCACCGGCGTCAGGCCGATCACCAGCGGCGGGGCGATGGCCTTGGCCTGCACCAGGAGCTGGTCCAGGCCGTACAGAAAGGCTTCAGGGGCCAGTTGGGGGCGGCCATCTGGCCGACCCACCCGCGCGGTGTCATTGAGGCCCACCCCCAACAAGATGCCCTGCGGCCTCTGGCGGCGCAGTTCACCGCGGCAGCCCACTTCCGCCGGCAGACGGGCCGCCAGCCGCTCCAACCCGTCCCCCCGCACGCCGAGGTTGTAGAGCACCGGACCGCCAGGGATCTCCATCCAGTGGCGCCGGAGCCGCTCACACCAGCCCCCCTCCTGGGGATCGCCCCAGCCCATCACGCCGCTGTCACCGAGGGCCACCAGTTTTTTGGGGATCGAGAACACCATCAGGCCAGGGGGAGGGCACGACCCCGGCAGGGGTCTTCAGCTCCGCCGATCTTCCCTGATCAACCGATCCCCCAAGGGCTGGACGCGTGCAGAACACCCCCTTAGTCGAAGCTCAATAAACTGCCGTAAGTTGCACCACGTTTTGACGAGTTCAGTGATCCGGGGTCGTTCGATCGCTCGGTTGGCGTGGGCGGGCGTCCTCGCGCTGGGGGGAGCGGCCTCGGCGGCGGATCTCCCAACAGCTCTGCGAGCTGAGGCACCTCTGAGCAAAGCGCCGCAGGCGGAGCGGCTTCAGGCGAAGCAGCTTCAGGCGGAGCGGCTTCAGGCGGAGCAGCAGCAGTCTGAGCAGCTGCAGGCGATCGGCCTCGAGGATCTGGCCGGCCTGCCCCCACTGCGCCCGCCCCTGCCGGAGGCCGCCGCCCTCCCCCCGGCGCCGGCGATGCCGGAGCTGAACGGCGAAGCGCTGCGGCGGCTGGAGGAGAAACTGCGGGCCCTGGAGGCCACCCGCTTCAGCCCCACCACCCGGCTCAATGTGGTGCAGCGTTCGGTGATCGGCGGGCTGCAGTTCAGCGGCGAAGGGGCCCAGCTCTACCGCCAGGGAGCCATCCCCGGCCCGAACCGCCAGCCGGTGGCCCTGCCCGAGGCCGTGGCCTTCAACTACGACCTGCGCCTCAATCTCGACACCAGCTTCACCGGCATCGACCTGCTGCGCACCCAACTGCGCGCCTCCAACTTCGTGAACGGGCCGTGGGGCGCCGCACCCACCCTGGTCAGCACCTTGAGCACCAGCTTCGGGGTGCCGCTGGCGGATACGGTTGAGATCCGCCGCCTGTTCTACCGAACCCCCCTGCCGGGCCACCTCACCCTGGTGGCCGGCCCGGTGGTGCGCCAGGACGATCTGTTGCCCCTCTGGCCCAGTGAGGTGGCCGCCGATCGCATCCTGGCCCTGTTCCAGCTCAATGGGGCCGTGGGGGCTTACACCGTGACCACCGGCCCCGGCGGGGCCCTCTGGTGGCGGCAGGCGCGGCCGGGCAAACCGGGCTGGGTGGCGGGCCTGAGCTACCTGGCCGCCCGGGGCATGGATTCGGATCCGTCGGCCGGGGGCCTGGCCACGGCGGGCTCCGCCGCCTATGGCAGTGCCCAACTGGGCTATGTGGGCAAGCGCTGGATGCTGGCTGGCATCTACACCCACATCGACGCCGACGCCACGATCGGCGGCACCCCCCTGGTGCTCGCCCTCAACCCCAGCCGCCGCCAGGGTCGGCTGCTGGACAACGGCTATACGGAGGCCTTGGGCCTGGGGGGCTATTGGAAGCCGGGGCCGGGGACGGGCTGGCCCCAGGTGATCGTCGGCACCGGCTGGAACCGCTCCACCTATCGCAGCCAGGGCTCCACCCCCGGACTGGTGCCCCCGGGCGGGGCCGTGAGCGACAGCTGGTCCTGGACGGCGAGCCTCAACTGGTTGAACTGGCCCTGGAACCGATCCGCCCTGGGGCTGTCCGTGGGCCAACCTCCCTATGTGCTCGGGGCCGACCGCTCCCTGATCCGGCGGCAGCTGCCCCAGCTCGGCACGTCGCACTTCCACAGCCGCGACGGTGTCAACAACGTGGTGCTGGAGCTGTACCTGAAGCTGGGGGTGAGTGATCGCATCACCATCACGCCGGCCCTGTTCTGGGCGGCGCGACCGCTGGGCCAGCTCACCCCGGTGAGCGCCAACTCGGGCCAGAGCTCCAGCGGCGACGGCCAGATTGGGGTGCTGGGCCTGTTGGTGCAGAGCACCCTGCGCTTCTGAGGGGTCAGAGACGGGCCGCGAAGCGGCGCAGGCGTTCCAGGCCATCGCCCAGGGTGGCGGGGGCGGCGGCGCAGGAGAGGCGGATGCAGCGGTCGTCACCGAAGGCAACCCCGGGCACCACCGCCAGCCCCACCTCCTCCAGCAGGCGGTTGCAGAGGGTCATGGAGTCCAGCCCCCAGGCCCTCACATCCGGAAAGGCGTAGAAGGCCCCCTCGGGCGCCACCAGCCGCACCCCGGGGATCGCCTGCAGGCCGTCCCCCAGTAGGGTGCGCCGTTCGCTGAACTGGGCGGCCATGGCCGTCACGCAGTCGCGCGGACCGGTGATCGCCGCCAGGGCACCGAACTGGGCGAAGCTGCAGACGTTGCTGGTGCTCTGGCTCTGCAGGGCGCTGGCGGCCACGATCACCTCCTTGGGGCCGGCCAGCCAGCCGATCCGCCAGCCGGTCATGGCCCAGCCCTTGGCAAAGCCGTTGACGATGAACACCCGGTCCGCCAGATCCGGCGCCACGGCCGCGAAGCTGTGGTGGCGGTGGCCGGGCGCCAACAGGTACTCATAGATCTCGTCGCACACCACCACCAGCTGGGGGTGGCGACGCAACACGGCCGCCAGCGCCTCCAGCTCGGCCTTGCTGAGCACCATGCCGGTGGGATTGCCGGGGCTGTTGAGCACCAGCAGGCGGCTGGCGGGGGTGATGGCGGCGTCGAGGTCGGCCGGATCGAGCCGGAAGCCACGGGCGGGGTCGCTGGGGAGGTAGCGCACCGAGGCCCCAGCCAGCTGGGCCATTTCCGGATAGCTCAGCCAGAAGGGCGAGGGCAGCAGCACCTCGTCGCCGGGGTTGAGCAGCACCTGGAACAGGTTGAACAGGGCCTGCTTGCCGCCGTTGGTCACCAGCACCTGCTCGGCCCTGGTGGGCACCTGATTTTCAGCGCTGAGCTTGGCGGCGATCGCCGCCCGCAGGGCCGGTTCCCCGGCCACGGGGCCATAGCGGGTGTGGCCGGCTTCGAGGGCCTCGCAGGCCGCCTGGCGGATGAAGGCAGGCGTTTCAAAGTCCGGCTCGCCCGCACTGAGGCTGCAGATGTCCTGGCCGTCGGCCAGGAGCTGGCGGGCCTTGGCGGCGATCGAGAGGGTGAGGGATGGCTGCAGCGCCCCGGCCCGGGCGGACAGCGTCAACGGGGCCGGCATCAGGGCGGGCGCTGCGTCAGCAATCGGCCATCCTGCCTGATGCAGGTCCCGAGTGCGCCGTTGATGATGGGGCGATGGTTGCCAAGGTTCATCCGTCGGTGCCGTTCGCGGCCCCGTCTTCCCCGGTAACGGGCCTGGCCAGCTTGCGCGAGCGCTGTGGGGCCTGTGAGCGCTGCGGCCTGGCCGCGGGCCGCCAGCAGGTGGTGATCAGCCGCGGCGAGGCCACGGCCCGGCTGATGCTGATCGGCGAGGCCCCGGGTGCCCAGGAGGATGGCTGCGGCCAGCCGTTCGTGGGGCGGGCCGGCCAGCTGCTCGACCAGCTGCTGGCAGGAGCGGATCTGGACAGTGCCCGGGACGCCTATCTATGCAATGTGATCAAGTGCCGGCCCCCGGCCAACCGACGCCCCAGCGGGGCGGAGATCGCCGCCTGTCGACCCTGGCTGGAGGAGCAGATTGCGGCGGTGGATCCGCCCCTGATCCTGCTGCTGGGGGCCACGGCCCTCGCCGGGGTGCTGGGGGTGAAGCAGGGCCTCAGCCGATTGCGGGGCCAATGGATGCCCTGGCAGGGCCGCTGGCTGATGCCCCTGTTCCACCCCTCCTATCTGCTGCGCTTCCCCAACGAAGCGGAGGGATCGCCCCGCTGGCTCACCCGCGCCGATCTGGCGGCGGTGCACCAGCGGCTGAACTCGATGGAGCCTGCCCATGGGGGGAGGCCTCCTCTGCTTCCGCCTGTTCCGTGAGCTGGCGCAACTGGCTTCCTTGGGAGCTCCCCGACTCGGCTGCAGCCTGCCAGCGACGCGGTTAGGCGTTGCTCAACGCCCCGCCCACCCGCAGCTGCCAGGCGGCATCAAGCAGGCGGGCCGGCAGCAGCGAGGCCGAAAGGATCGTGAGAAACAGCACGATCAGCACCACCCCCGCCAGGGCGATGCCGCGAGCGGGGGCGGAGGGCAGCGAGGCTGAAAGATCGAATCTGGTGGCCATCGGGATCGGGCTGGGTCGAGGCAGTAGGGAAAACCGTGGAGAAAACAGCGACTAAAACAGTGGCTAAAACAGCATCACAATCAGCCGAGAAAACGGCCCACAAAAAAGCCCTTCTCAAGGCGAGAAGGGCTGGCTACCTCAATGGGACTTGATTCAGGCCGGAGTCTTGATGCGGCGCCTCAGCTGGCGGCTCCAGCCGAAGGCGGCAGCGGCGCCGAAGAGGGGGAGGGGGCCTGGGGCAGATGGCGCAACTGGCGTGAAGACTGGGGCAAAGCGGAGGGTATTAGTTGAATTACTATCAGGATCGAGATTATAGCCTCCATGGTTATCAGAATACTCGGGGCTATAGAGCCCCTGGTTGCCCAAGAATAGATTATGAAAAAGGGAGAAACTATCGTCTTTATACAATTCGGATTTATAAAATATATTTACGCCAGTCACCAGCCCGTCGGCAACGTCAAAACCAGTTCCCGAGATATAATCTGCATCCGTGAACTCACTTGGAAGTATCCATATTCGATACCATGACATTTCGATAGTCACAGTCAATCCTGTCGTCTGCCCATTGAGGTTGTCAACCAGCCCAGCAACGGTTCCCACCACCTTTGTTGGGCTATTAAAATTATCAATCCCCGTAAAACTGAAGTCGAAGCTGAGCGCTGAAGCCGCTCCGGCCTGAAGGCAGCTCGCCAGCAGAGCAGCACCGAAGGCGGCGCGACCGATCAATCGCCTGAGATTTCGGAGTGAAGACTGCTGAGCACTCCCGACTGAGAGATGCACTTCAGAAACCATCGACTTGGTGAGCGCGACTTGCAAGAGTGCCATTAATGCTGTTGAAACTCCTCCAAATCTACCGCCCCCCTTTTTGCTTGTCATGCTGTTCCTGTCCCATCATTGGTCTACCCATTAATGAGTAGATGATGCCCCCGAACCGCCCCGATTGACCGATTAATCGGTAGATGGCCCGCTGGGTCTGTCACGGTTTGCCCACGGCGGTCGGGGCGTCGTCGCGGGGGCTGGGTGTTTCCAGGGGGTGCCTGCCCACACTCCGCGGGACAGTCTCAAGTCAGTTGTTCGCCCGCCCAGTCGAGCAAGGCGGTCGCTGCTTCCAAGGCCGCGGCGGCGTCCTCGGGACCGAACACATCGGCCGGCAGCTCATCGCCGAGGGCATCCGGATAGCGCGTGGGGGCGTAGAGCTTGTCGAGCAGGCGGGCCTGCCG